>ENA-OQDE01000310-OQDE01000310.1-human-gut-metagenome-genome-assembly--contig:-NODE-310-length-30921-cov-5.301195_pt1 | contig 30921 bp, 42 predicted proteins | sample MGYA00242768_ERZ504595 | MGnify/ENA primary metagenome ERZ504595 (study PRJEB26092, sample SAMD00036307) | human gut metagenome | host: Homo sapiens | study: EMG produced TPA metagenomics assembly of... | reverse complement strand
CATCCGAATATCCATGATTCATGGCCAAGGGGAATGACATAGACTTAGAAAATATCTCTATGAAGAAATGAAAATGTGAGAAAAAGCGAGTTAACAAGAGAAAAACAAAGATTATTATGGGAGGAACCGTAAATGGCAAAAAGAATTATTACAATCAGCAGAGAGTATGGAAGCGGTGGACGTTTCATCGGTGAAGAAGTGGCAAGGAAACTTGGCATTGCATATTATGACAAGGATATCATTGGACAGATTGCAGAACAGTCAGGATTGTCACCAGAGTACATTAAAGAAAATGCAGAGTTATCTCCAAAGAAAGGTTTATTTGCATATGCCTTTGCCGGACGTGACATTACAGGAAAGTCCATAGAAGATATCGTATATGAAGCACAAAGAAAAGTTATTTTGGAGTTGGCTGGAAAGGAGCCTTGTGTAATCGTTGGAAGAAATGCTGATTACATTCTGAAAGACAGGGATGATGTGTTAAATGTGTTTATTCATGGTGATATGCCGGAAAAAACACAGCGTATCATGGGCTTATATAATGTTGAAGAGAAGGAAGCCGTCAAAATGATGGCAGACACAGATAAAAGACGTATGACAAATTATAGCTTTTACACGGAGCAGAAATGGGGAAAAGCCAGTAATTATACGTTGTGCCTGAACAGTTCACAGCTTGGATATGACAGGTGTGAGAAGATAATTATGGAATGTGGTAAATAACTGGAAGTGATAATTTTATGATGTGATATATCTGTAAAAACAGGAGGACAATAGGGAATGCCGGAATTCACTGTGAGTATAAAGGAAAAGATTCCAATGGATTTACTTATCACAAGTACATCTATATGTAAAGGTTGTCTTAAAACAAGGAGAAATTTTCCTATTGCATTTTATCAGTGCTTTAAAAGAATATCCGGGAGATGCCTGGATTAAGAAGTATATTTTTCCAGGCGGTGTTGTACCTGGCTTACGTGAAATTATGTATATTGCAGGAGATAAGAGATTTTACACGGTTGGATCAGAAAGTCTGCGCAGACATTATAATCATACGTTGTTGTATTGGAATAAAAATTTTCAAGATCATCGTCAGGAAGTAGTAGAGATGTTTGACGAACGATTTGCACGTATGTGGGAATTATACCTGTGTGCGTGTGCTGCTACTTTTATGAATGGAATTATTGATCTGCATCAGATTATTTTTACGAATGACATAAATAATGAAATTCCAATGACAAAATGGTATTAAAAAAATATAGATAATCCTGGATGGTATGTGATTTTATCATGAATAATCCAGGATTAATTATTGTAGATAGAAAATATAATAGATATTGACAAAAGAAAGATAACAATTATAATAAGTAGCGTACTACTTATACGGAGGGGCTTATGGAAACGAATATTGCTCCGGGGCTTCGATTTTCTATATTAGACAGAGAATTTAAGAAGAAACTGGAAGAACGCGCAAATCGGATGGGACTAACGGCTGTACAGTTGAGAGTACTGGGTGAATTAAGTCGCGCAGAGTCAATGGGAGCCTGTGAAATTAATCAGAAAGATTTGGAAAAAGCACTTGCTGTGACGCATCCGACAATGACTGAAATTATTAAAAGACTGGAAAAGAAAAAAGCTGTTATCTGCACGCAGAGTAAGGTTGATGCACGCTACAAAAAGATTAACTGCGCAGATGAGTATAAGAATATTCACATAGAACTTAAGAAAATGGACTGGGAGATTTTTAACAAAATCTGCGCAGGGATTCCGGAAGAAGATATACAAACATTTTTGAAAGCATCAGAAAAAATGCTTGAAAATATTGAAAATAGTGTACTCACATGTGTGGGTACACTTTAAAAATAGATAAATAGGTAGTACACTACCTAAATGAGGATATGATGAACGAAAATAAAATGGAAACAATGCCGGTTAATAAACTGTTGATTACAATGGCGGCACCAATGGTTTTATCAATGCTGATAGGTGCTTTGTATAATGTGGTAGATAGTCTTTTTGTAAGCCACTATGGAGAGAATGCTCTATCAGCGGTATCTTTAGCTTTTCCGATACAGAATATTATTATTGCAACAGGAACCGGAATCGGTGTCGGAATTAATGCATTGCTATCCCGTTTTTTAGGCGAAAAGAAACAGAAGAAAGTAAATCAGACAGCTTTGCATGGCATTATTCTAGGCATTGGGTTTTATATACTGGTATTATTATTTGGCATTTTCTGTGTAAAAGGTTTCTATATGGTTCAAACCAATGATACTGAAATTATTTCCATGGGAGTAGATTATCTTACAGTTATCTGTGTTTTTGGATATTTTGGATTACTGGAAATGGGAACAAAAGGTGCACCAATAGCTACCGTAGTAGGACAGATTATAGCAATGTTATTAGGATTATATTTTAATCTGACAAAGAATACAGATGTACAGTTTAATTTCAAATCAATCGAATTAGAGAGCTATTATTTTAAGGGAATTTGTACTGTTGGAATTCCAACAATTATTATGCAGTCAATGTCCAGCATCATGTGTTTTGGAATCAATAAACTTCTTCTGAATTTTTCAACAACTTCAACAGCAGTATTTGGTGCATATTTCAAATTACAGACGTTTGTATATATGGCGACTTTTGGATTAAACAATGCTTGATTCCAATTGTAGCATTTAATCTTGGAGCTAAACATGCAGACCGGATTAAGAAGGTTATCCGTCTTAGTGGGGCGTATTCAGCTTTGATTGGTCTGGTAGGGCTGATTATTATGGAAATGCTGCCAGTACAGTTAATATCAGCATTTGCACCATCAGAGGAAATGTTTTCACTTGGTGTGACGGCATTACGCATACTTGGGTTTAGTTTTGTCTTTGGAGGAGTATCTGTTATGACATGCTATGCATTACAGGGATTTTCGAGAGGAATATCCAGCTTGATAATTTCTGCATTAAGACAGGTTATTATTTTACTTCCTCTTGCATCAATTCTGGGTAAAGCGATTGGAATTAATGGAATATGGTGGAGCTTCCTAATCAGTGAAACAGTAACAGTAACTCGTAATGTCCGACACCGCTTCCAGTCATCCAATCGCAAAAATAGAAAAAAGTGGAAAAAACTTCTTGCAATTTATTATCTTTACTGCTATACTCAGTTAAAACATAATATTCCTATATGACAAGTAGGAAATGAAAGGAGCGATACCGTGAAATTTAATACATCTTTGCTGCACGGTGCTTTTCGGGGTGAACCGCAGACAGGAGCAACATTAACACCAATTTACCAGTCGAGTGCATTTGAACAGGAATCGGCGGAACGTCTGGAAAAGATATTTCATAATCAGGCTCCGGGATTTTCCTATACGAGGATCAATAATCCGACGGTGGAAGCATTTGAGAAAAGGATGACCATGTTAGAGGGCGGTAAATCGAGCGTTGCATGCGCATCCGGGATGGCAGCGATGTTTAATGCATTTGCAAACATCTTACAGGCGGGAGATGAGATCGTATCGAGTGCGAGCCTCTATGGTGGAAGCATTGATCTCTTCCGGGATCTTGAAGCATTCGGAATCACGACTCATTATGTCGAAAACAACGATCTCGATGCATTCTGCAAAGTGACCAACGCACACACAAGACTCTATTTTGCAGAGACACTTGGAAATCCGAGACTGGATGTGACAGATATCAAAGCGCTGGCAAAGCTGGCACATGAGAATGGCGTACCGCTCATTATCGACAACACAGCAGCCACCGCATATCTGGTAAAACCGCTTTCACTGGGCGCAGACATTGTAGTCAATTCCACTTCGAAATACATCAATGGAAACAGCAACTCGATCAGCGGAGTTATCACAGACGGCGGAACATTTAAGTGGGATACCGAAAAATATCCGGGTATGCGTAATTTTGTAAAATTCGGACCGTTTGCCTACACTGCAAAATTGAGAAACGGACTGTTCCGCAACACCGGAGCCTGTCTCTCGCCGCAAAATGCATTTTTAAACAGCATTGGGCTTGAAACGTTAGGACTCCGCATGGAGCGTATCTGCGACAATGCAATGCAGCTTGCGGCTTATATTGAAGAAAACTATAAAGACATTACGGTAAATTATGCAGGGTTAGAGACGAGCAACTGGCATGAGATTGCAAAGAGCCAGTTTGACGGTCATTACGGCGGCATATTTACCTTAAGGCTTGGCAGTAAGGAGCGGGCATATGCATTTATCAATGCATTAAAATATCCGCTTAAGGTATCTAATATCGGCGATACCAAAACACTTGTCATCCATCCGGAATCGACCATCAGTGTACACAGCACGGAGGAAGAAGAGAAAGCGGGCGGTGTATTTGATGATCTGGTGCGCGTCAGCGTCGGAATCGAGGATATTGATGATCTGATCTGGGATTTTAAGCAGGCGATCGAGAGCCTTTCTTAAAAAACGAAAAAATATACCAAAGTGTTACAGTAATACTTTAAAACGGGCACTTTAAAGTGTTACAATAGAAAAGCACAGTAGAATACCAGGATATTGAAAAATCAGAAAAGATAAGGAGTGTAAAGATGGCGGGAGTTGATTATGCAGCATTAAAAAAGGCGGATTCATGAGGCAGAAACAGAAAGGATTTTTCTCACTCAGAATCCAGGTGGTCGGAGGTAATCTGACTGCAGAAAATATTAAGACCGTGGCAGAGGTTGCGGAAAAGTACGGCAAAGGCTATGTACATATGACATCCAGACAGGGAATCGAGATACCGTTTGTCAATTTTGAGGATATCGAGGAAGTAAAAGCAGAGCTTGCAAAAGGCGGCGTGAAACCGGGTGTCTGCGGACCGAGAGTCCGTACCGTTACAGCTTGTCAGGGTTCGGAGATCTGTCCAAGCGGATGTATTGATACCTATTCACTGGCACAGGAGTTAGATGAACATTATTTTGGACGTGAACTTCCTCACAAGTTCAAGTTTGGTGTGACCGGATGCCAGAATAACTGCTTAAAGGCAGAGGAAAATGATATCGGAATCAAAGGCGGCATGGAAGTTTCCTGGGTTGAGGATAAATGTATCGGCTGCGGTGTCTGCGAAAAGGCGTGCCGTCAGGGTGCAATCAAATGTGAAGGAAACAAAGTGACGATCAACCGCGATCAGTGTAACTACTGCGGCCGCTGCGTGAAGTCCTGTCCGACGGATGCGTGGGAAGGAAACAGCGGATATCTGGTTTCCTTCGGTGGATTGTTCGGAAATCAGATCTACAAAGGGGAGCAGCTTCTCCCAATCGTACATGACAAAGAGACACTGTTCCGTGTCACCGATGCAGCGATCGACTTTTTCAGAGATCATGCAAACCCGGGCGAGCGTTTCCGCCTGACGTTACAGCGCGTCGGCGAGGTAGAGTTCCGCAAGAAGATCAGAGAGGCTTATGAGGGAAAGTAAGGATTTCGGGCAGAAAAAACATGTATGCAGGAAAAAATTGTATATAAAAACAAATAGATATGTCACAAAAAAATATGCATGCAAGAACAAATAAGCATGTAAACAAATAGATGCAGCAAAAGCATGCATACAGAAAACAATCTGGAGCAATCAAAAATGCAGCATATATAATAAGAAGAAACAGGAGGGAAGAAATGGAAATCGCAGGAATTGCAATCGACGAAACAGTAGATATTACCGATAAAGTATGCCCGCTCACTTTCGTAAAAACAAAGGTAGCGCTGGAGGAATTAGATGATGGCGAAGTCATTGCCATCCGCATGAACGATGGTGAGCCGGTACAGAACGTACCGCGCAGTGTCAAGGAAGAGGGACATCAGATCTTAAAACTGGTGGACAATGAAGATGGAACTTATAACCTGATCGTCCGCAAGGTAGAGGGATAGGAGGAATCATGGCACAGCGAATCAATAAAGACAATTTTGAAGAAAAAGTCCTGAAAAGTCCGCTGCCGGTTCTGGTAGATTTTTATTCGGACAGTTGTATTCCGTGCAAGCAGTTATCACCGGTGCTTGGGGATATCGAGGACGAACGCGAAGACACACTTTCTGTATATAAAGTAAATGTCAACTATGACATGGAGCTTGCTGAAAAATATGACGTCATGGGTGTACCGGCACTGCGGTTGTTTGTACAGGGCGAGGTCAAAGCAGAGAGAGCCGGTGCAGCAGGAAAAGCTGATATTGAGGCGTGGATCGATGAAAATTTAAAATAGCGGGCAGACAAAAAAAGGTTCCGCGGAAAAGAGGAGAAACATGCAGATCACAGTAGCAGGAAACAAAAAAGAAGTAAAAGATGACTTAAAGTTAACAGAACTGTTCGAGTTAGAGCAGGTGGAAACCCCGGAGTATGTGACCGTTTCCATCAATGAGGAATTCGTTCCATCCGAGCAGGTGGAATCAACGGTATTAAAAGATGGCGACAACGTAGAATTTTTATATTTCATGGGAGGAGGCAGCTATGGCGTTAACAGATGAGCAGATTGAGCGTTATTCAAGACATATCATATTAAAAGAAGTCGGCGCAAAGGGACAGAAAAAACTTTTAAATGCAAAAGTGCTGATCATCGGAGCCGGCGGACTTGGTGCACCTGCAGCAATGTATCTTGGTGCAGCAGGCGTGGGAACCATCGGTATCGTAGATGCAGATGAGGTCGATCTTTCCAATTTACAGCGTCAGATCATCCACGGCACAGCCGACATCGGAAAAGCAAAAGTAAAATCCGCAAAAGAGACGATCAATGCGATGAACCCGGATGTAACGGTAAAAACCTACCGCCAGTTTGTGACAAGCGAAAACATCATGGATCTGATTGCCGATTATGATTTTATCATTGACGGAACGGACAATTTCCCGGCAAAGTTTTTAATCAATGATGCCTGTGTCATGGCAAAAAAACCATTTTCCCATGCAGGAATCATCCGTTTTAAGGGACAGCTTATGACCTATGTTCCGGGAGAAGGACCATGCTACCGCTGTGTATTCAAAAACCCGCCACCAAAGGATGCAGTGCCGACCTGTAAACAGGCAGGTGTCATCGGTGCCATGGGCGGTGTGATCGGAAGTTTACAGGCAATGGAAGCTATCAAGTACATTCTCGGTGTAGGAAAACTTTTAACCGGTTATCTTTTAACCTACGATGCAATCAATCAGGAGTTCCACAAAGTTAAACTGCCGTCTAATACTGATGGCTGCGCAGTATGTGGAAAACATCCGACAATCACAGAACTGATCGACTACGAGCAGGTTGTCTGCACAGACGGTATTTAACTTAGGAGGCGCATATGCTGATTTTAAAACAGGAAGATTACAATAAAATCGTGGATCATGCAAAAAAAGGACTCCCGAACGAGGCATGCGGACTGCTTGGCGGCTATGTGAAGGTGACAAACGTGTGGTGACAGACGTGTATCTGCTTCGCAACGTAGACGAGAGCAGGGAACATTTTTCCATGGATCCGGCAGAGCAGCTTGCGGCGATCAAAGATATCCGCCAGAAAAAAGGCGTACTTCTCGGCAATTTTCACTCGCACCCGGAATCGCCGTCACGCCCTTCACAGGAAGATATCCGCTTAGCGTATGATCCGAAGATGAATTACCTGATCCTCTCCCTGATGAACCCGGAGGAGCTGGTGCTCAATTCCTTCCATATCGAAAAAGGAGAGGTCACAAAAGAAGAGCTTGTGATCGAAGCGTAGAACTTTAAAAATAAAATCATAGACGAAAAAAAGTGTAAAAGGAGAAAAAAATTCTTTTACATTTTTTGATTTCTTTTAACGGAAATTCCAGTTCTTTAAACAATAAAATCTGTTGCAGCCGTTCTTTTCAGATCATATCCGAAGACCCATTAAAATATAGGTATCTTCACGGATCGGAGTGAATTTGTTTTTTATCCAGAAAGAATAGCTCTGTGGGTTTCCCTTGTCAACGCCAAGTTGGATTTCTTGATATCCATATGATTTCAGACAAGGGATCATGTCACTGATGATTTGCGAACCAACCCCTCTGTTCTGATAGCGTGTGTCTGTCATAAATAATCCAATGAAGGAAATTTCTTTTTCGGGATAATCAAGGATTAAATCCATGAGTCCAACCAGTGAATCATTTCGAAAAAACCGACATAGAATTTATCATCATAGCCCTTTCCCGGTGGTAAGGCTCCCATATCATCTAAAATACTTTCCCTTGTGACAAAGGGCGGATGATATTGATAAAAGATATCGTTTTTGCAGCTCATATCATAGATGATATCTACATCATTTTCGTCGAGTTTTCGTACAGAGTATTTTTGTGATAAAGAATTTATATTCATGTTCATAGATCCTCCATTATAATATTGGGGTTCAATAGTTTTTCACAACATGATGACTGGCAAAGTGCATCTGACATCATAAGATATTGAAATATCGCAGATTGGGCATATGGCAAAGAAACTGCAGCAGTATACCCACAAAACCCCCTGATTTTCCTGCGTTTTGGGTATATATAATAAAAACGGATCTGCTATGCCCATTATCAGTGAAAAATCACTCAAAATTCCCGTATTTTTGGGTATAAACAGCAGATTTTTTCTGTATATACCCAATCGACAAAAATTCATGATCAATTTTCACTCAAATAACGACCGCTGAACGTATTTTTCCGGAAAATGATGCAGATAAGCAAAACATTCATCCGGCGAACAAAGGATGCCAGCCTTTTGGCATTGTTCCACGATCATTGGAATGAGCATTTTTCATTCGGGCTTGGCAGGTTGTAGGCATTACCGTAAGTGCGGATATATTTTTCCTTCATCCCCGGAAAATCTTTATCGAGGGCATGGTAGAAATATTCCCGGTCGCCATCTCGGAGAGTCACGCCAATGCCAAAGAATATAATTCCCTTTACGCCGGCGTCCACGCAGGCATCCAGCAGATTTTTTATGTTATCAGCAGTGTCATTGATAAACGGCAGGATCGGTGTGAGCCACACTACGGTGGGAATACCGGCTTCTTTACATTTCATCAGGACGTTGATGCGCTCTTTGGTGGTGGAAACATCTGGCTCTATCTTTTTACATAAATCTTCATCGTAAGTGGTGAGTGTGATCTGCACGATGGCTTTTGCCTTTTCATTGATGGACGTTAACAGGTCAAAATCTCTTAAATCCGGGCTGACTTTGTCTGTACCGCAACACCAAATTCATACCGGTCGATCAGCTCTAAACACCGCCTGGTCAGCAAAAGGCGCTCCTCCAAATGAAGATAAGGATCGCACATGGCACCGGTTCCGATCATACATTTCTGACGCTTCGATCGCAAAGCCTTTTCTAACAATTCCGGGGCATTTTCCTTTACCTCAATATCTTCAAATGCATGTGTAAAACCATAGCACCTGCTCCGGCTGTCGCAGTAAATGCATCCGTGGGAACATCCACGGTAAATATTCATTCCGTTATCCTTTGATAAAAGCCTCTTCGCCTGAACAAAATGCATGAGAAATCTCCTGTAGTTAAAATTAAAAATCCGATTAATCCCATTAAAACATAAGTAAAGAAAAATCACAATCAAGATCAGAACAAAAAAATAATGAGGAAACAGTCGTAACCTACAGAGCATAGATTTCCCTTTTTTCGGTATCGAGGGCATGTAGAATGCAGTTTTCCGGGTGCCGCCGGCAGATTTGAGACTTTGGAAGAAAATTAGAAAATCTTAGTATGCCTGTTCACTCACAGTGTTGTGCTGCCATGGACGGCAGCACAAGTCCTGATGTGCCAGGGAAGGCACATTCAGGACGTACACGTCACTCCGAAACCAACTCAAACAGGCATACTTAGCTTTTCTTATTTTCGCACAACGGAACCAAACCTGCCAGCGGCACCCGGAAAACTGCGCCTTACACTGTCCCTTAATACCTAAGTACCATTTTGCAAAACTTTACCAAATTACCTTGACAAATATTTCCATCAGTCATATACTTTGAAAAGCTAATTATTTGACTATCAAACTATTTGAAAGGCAAATGATTACATGAATCAGAAAATAAGAAAAGAAAATCAGCCCACAATAGAAATAAGGGCAAGGCGCTGGAAAAATAATAAGGCATGCGCAGAAAAGGAGAAAAATATGTTAGAGAAAATGATCCCGATTATTGCAGAGCAGTTAAATGTAAATGAGTCTGAAATCAAGGCAGAGTCTAATTTCAAAGATGATTTAGGAGCAGATTCCTTAGATTTATTTGAACTTGTCATGGCTCTTGAGGAAGAGTTTGGCGTGGAGATCCCATCTGAGGATTTACCTTCTATCGTAACTGTCAATGATGTTGTTGAGTACTTAAAAGGAAAAGGTGTGGCTTAAGTATGGAAACAAGGGTAAGTAAACTGCTGGGAACGAAATATCCGGTCATTCAGGGTGGTATGGCATGGGTTGCGGAATATCATCTTGCAGCGGCAGTTTCAAATGCCGGAGGTTTAGGTATCATTGGAGCGGCAAGTGCACCGCCTGAGGTGGTCAGAGAGCAGATCAGGGAGGCAAAGAAGCTGACTGACAAACCGTTTGGCGTGAACGTCATGCTGTTAAATCCAAATGCAGCCGAGGTTGCACAGATCGTCATTGAAGAGGGCGTTAAGGTTGTGACCACAGGTGCCGGAAATCCCGGAAAATTCATGGATGCATGGAAACAGGCAGGCGTTGTTGTGATTCCGGTCGTTGCGAGTGTTGCAATGGCAAGAATGATGGAGCGTGGCGGAGCGGACGCAGTGATTGCAGAGGGAATGGAGTCAGGTGGACATATCGGTGCACAGACGACGATGACACTCGTTCCGCAGGTGGCAGATGCGGTACAGATACCGGTTATTGCCGCAGGAGGAATCGCAGACGGCAGAGGCATGGCGGCAGCATTTATGCTCGGCGCCGAAGGAGTACAGATGGGAACCAGATTTGTGGTTGCAAAAGAATCCATCGTGCATCCGAACTATAAAGAGCGTGTCATCAAGGCAAAAGACATTGACTCAGAAGTGACAGGCATGAGCACCGGACATCCGATCCGGGTTCTTCGCAACCAGATGAGCCGCGAATATTTAAAAATGGAAAAAGAGGGCGCTTCATTTGAAGAGTTAGAGCACCTTACACTTGGGTCCCTGCGCAAGGCAGTCATTGACGGTGACGTGGTCAACGGAAGCCTGATGGCAGGACAGAGCGCCGGCATGGTAAAAAAAGAAGAAAGCTGTAAAGAGATCATCGAGGACGTTGTGACACAGGCGGAGTCACTGCTTGGAAGATAGTGCAAAAATAAGCGCAAGAATGGAGATTAACATGGGAAAGACGGTTTTTATGTTTCCGGGACAGGGAGCACAGTACATAGGAATGGCAAAGGATTTTACGATGCCATCCCGGAATGCAGAGAAGTATTTGAGGAGGCATCCGAGGCGTCAGGACTTGATATCGCTGCGTTATGCTTTGAGGAGAACGACAAGATCAATATCACGGAGTATACACAGATCTGTATGCTGACCGCCGAGGCTGCGATCCTGCGTGCATTGGAGGTAAAAGGCTATAAAGCAGATGTGACTGCAGGCTTAAGCCTGGGAGAATATGGAGCATTGATTGCCTGCGGAGCACTGAGCAGAAAAGATGCATTTGCACTGGTGCGCAAAAGAGGGATCTACATGCAGGAGCGGTGCCGGAGGGCGGAGCCATGGCAGCAGTCCTGGCACTGGATACCGCGCAGATCGAGGAAGCCTGTAAAAAACAGAGGGCATTGTATCGATCGCAAACTATAACTGCCCGGGACAGATCGTCATTACCGGAGAAGAAAAAGCCGTAGCGGCAGCCGGAGAGCTCTGCAAAGAAGCCGGAGCAAAACGTGTTGTTCCGTTAAAGGTCAGCGGACCGTTCCACTCAGCAATGTTAAAGGGTGCCGGAGAAAAACTTGGCGAGGAATTAAAACATGTAACAGTCCATACACCGGCAATCCCGTATGTCGCAAACGTGACAGCAGACTATGTGACAAAAGAAGAGGATATCAAACCATTACTGGAAAAACAGGTGTCCTCATCTGTCCGCTGGCAGCAGACGATCGAGCGTCTGATCGCAGACGGAGCAGACAAATTTGTAGAGATCGGACCGGGGAAAACGCTGACAGGATTCATGCGCAAGATCAACCGTGATGTAGCTGCAGTCAATATTGATAAATATGAAGACTTTGAGAAATTTGTTGCTGAGAGCAAAAATAAATAAGATATGCCACATATTTGGATGTGAAAAAAGTTTGGCAGCTATCAGAAAAAAGGAGAAGTTATGTTAACTAATAAAACGGCACTGGTTACCGGTGCAAGCCGCGGCATCGGAGCTGCGATCGCAAAAAGTCTTGCAAAAGAAGGTGCATTTGTCATCATCAATTACAACGGTTCTAAAGAGCGTGCCGATGCTGTTGCGGCAAAAATCACAGCGGATGGCGGCAAAGCGGCAGTTTACGGCTGCAATGTATCTGATTATGGTGCCTGTGAAAAAATGGCAAAAGACATCATGGAGACATACGGTCATCTGGATATTCTGGTCAATAATGCCGGTATCACGCGGATGATCTTTTGATGAAAATGAGCGAGGAAGCATTTGACGCGGTCATTGCGACAAACCTCAAGGGAACTTTTAACACGATCCGTCATTTTTCACGCTATCTGTTAAAGCAGCGTTCCGGAACGATCATCAATCTATCATCCGTATCCGGTATTCTTGGAAATGCAGGACAGGCAAATTACAGTGCGAGCAAGGCGGGCGTGATCGGACTGACCAAAAGTGTGGCGAGAGAACTTTCTTCCCGTGGGATTACCTGCAATGCGGTTGCGCCGGGATTCATTGATACGGAAATGACAGCGCAGATGACAGACAAGGCAAAGGAAGCAGTGAAAACGCAGATCCCGCTCGGCAGAGTCGGAAAAGTGGATGATATTGCGGAGGTAGTGACATTTTTAGCCTCGGAGAAAGCATCCTACATCACAGGACAGGTAATTTCCGTGGACGGCGGTATGAGCATATAAGCAGTAAAAACATTTTGACCGCATGGTATTGTGTCGGATCAAAAAGGAAAAGCCTGAATTTGGGGCTTGAAAATGGAAAGGAAAAGTTATGAGCAGACGAGTAGTGGTAACAGGAATGGGCGCGATCACTCCGATCGGACTTAGTGTAGAGGAGTTCTGGCAGTCCGTAAAAGAAGGAAAAATCGGTTTCGGGGAGATCACAAAATTTGATACGGAAGGATACAAATGCCATCTTGCAGCGGAAGTCAAAGATTTCGATGCAAAACAGTATATGGATGCGAAAGCGGCAAGACGTATGGAATTATTCTGCCAGTATGCAGTGGCAGCGGCAAAAGAGGCAATCACGGATGCAGCGCTTGACATGGAAAAAGAAGATCCTTACCGTGTCGGTGTATCTGTCGGAAACGGAATCGGAAGTCTTGGGGGAATTGAGCGTGAGCATAAAAGACTGTTGGAAAAAGGACCGTCCAAAGTAAATCCGCTGTTCGTACCGCTTGTCATTTCCAATATGGCAGCCGGAAATGTCTCGATCGCATTCGGTTTAAAAGGAAAGAGCATCAACGTGGTAACGGCATGCGCAACCGGAACAAACAGTATCGGTGAGGCATTCCGCAGCATCCAGTACGGAGAGGCAGATGTGATGGTTGCCGGTGGAACGGAAGGTGCGATCTGCCCGCTTGGAATCGCCGGATTCACTTCACTGACGGCACTTTCCTCCGAGAGTGACCCGACAAAATGTTCCATTCCATTTGATAAAACCGCAGCGGTTTTGTGATGGGAGAAGGTGCAGCGATCGTTGTGTTAGAGGAATTAGAGCATGCAAAAGCGCGTGGGGCAAAAATTTATGCGGAGGTAGCCGGATACGGAACTTCATCTGATGCATATCACATTACCTCCCTGCTGAGGATGGTGCCGGTGCAGCCCGCGCCATGACGAATGCGGTGGAAGATGCAGGCATCCGTCCGGAAGAAATCACCTACATCAATGCACATGGAACATCCACGCATCACAACGACCTGTTTGAGACGCGTGCGATCAAACTCGCTTTTGGCAATCACGCATATGATATGAAAGTCAATTCCACAAAATCTATGGTTGGACATCTGCTCGGTGCTGCCGGTGCCATTGAATTTGTAACCTGTGTCAAAGAAATTCAGGACAGTTTTGTACATGCGACCGTTGGTTACACAACACCGGATGAAGAACTGGATCTTGATTACTGTAAAGAGGCGGTACAGATGGATGTGCCGTATGCACTGAGCAACTCACTTGGTTTCGGCGGACACAATGCAAGTATCCTGCTGAAAAAATACAGTGAATAATTGGGAGGAAATGCCTCTGCTCACCAGTGGGCAAATTTTATTTTGGAAAACAGGGAGGCAATTATGTCCGTTTTAACAACGAAACAGATCATGGAGATCATTCCGCATCGTCAGCCGTTTTTGCTGATCGACACGGTGGAAGAATTAGAATCCGGCATGCGTGCCGTTGCAAAAAAATGTGTCAGCTACAATGAGCCATTCTTTGGCGGACATTTTCCAAATGAGCCGGTCATGCCGGGCGTACTGATCATTGAAGCACTGGCACAGACCGGAGCGGTTGCAATTCTCTCGGTGGAAGAAAACCGCGGAAAAACTGCATATTTTGCGGGAATTAATTCTGCAAAATTCAAACGGAAAGTAGTGCCGGGAGATGTGTTGATATTGGAAACAGAGATCATAAAGCAAAAAGGCCCGATCGGTGTCGGCCGTGCCACAGCGAAGGTGGGGGATGACATTGCATGTATCGCGGAGCTGACATTTGCGATCAGTTGAAGTTAAGAGAGTCTGGAACAGCGCAGGTTTGATAAATAACTGTAAACAGGCAAAAAGGGGAAAGTATGGCAGCATTTTTTTTTGAAGAAGAAAAAAGAAGTAACAGAGACGGTAGAAGAACCACAGAAAACGGTAGAGGCAGCAAAAAAAGAGGCAGAGACAGTTAATACAGAGCCGCCGGCAACGATCGTCTGTCCGGCTTGTGGCAGAGAGATCAATAAGAAAACCGCGGAAAAAAATAAATATGTCTGTTATGAGTGCGGCAATTATTTCCGCGTCCGTACCAAAAACAGGATCCGCATGGTTGCGGATAAGGATACCTTTGAGCCGTGGTTTGAAGAATTGGAGTCAAAAAATCCGCTTGATTTTCCTGGATATCCGGAGAAGATCAAAGCCGCACAGGAAAAGACAGGACTGCATGAGGCAGTCACAGTCGGAAAATGCAGGATCTATGGACTTGAGACGGTGATCGGCGTGTGTGATGCCCGGTTTATGATGAGCAGTATGGGGCATGTTGTGGGAGAAAAAATCGCACTTGCGGTAGAGCGTGCGACAGAACTTTCTCTTCCGGTTATTTTATTCTGTTGTTCCGGTGGTGCAAGAATGCAGGAGGGAATCGTTTCCCTGATGCAGATGGCAAAGACAGCAGCTGCTTTAAAGAAACATTCCGAGGCAGGACTTTTATATGTGCCGGTGTTAACCGATCCTACGACCGGAGGTGTGACGGCAAGTTTTGCAATGTTAGGAGATATTATCCTTGCAGAGCCGGGGGCACTGATCGGATTTGCAGGGCCGCGTGTCATCGAGCAGACGATCGGAGAGAAACTGCCGGAGGGATTCCAGAGGGCACAGTTCCAGTTAGAGCATGGTTTTGTGGATGCGATCGTGGAGCGTAAAGATTTAAAAATGACACTTTACCGCATCTTAAAAATGCATCAGAAAACAGAAGGATATGCAAACTTTGATCCATTGCGCAGTGATGACTGTTACGAGCCGACAGAGGTCATGAAAGAGCGCGCCACAAAGGCACAGCCTCTTTCCGCATGGGAAAAAGTGCGTGCGGCAAGACGTGCAGACCGGCTTGCATCGGTGGATTATATCGACAATATTTTTGACGACTTCATGGAATTTCACGGAGACAGACAGTTCGCAGATGACCCGGCAATCGTGGGCGGTGTTGCCTACCTTGACGGCCAGCCGGTCACTGTGATCGGTATTCATAAAGGAAAAGATTTAAAAGACTGCATGCGTCACAATTACGGAATGCCGTCACCGGAAGGTTACAGAAAAGCACTGCGTCTGATGAAACAGGCAGAAAAATTCAACCGTCCGATCATCACATTTGTGAACACATCCGGTGCATTCTGCGGAAAAGAAGCGGAAGAACGCGGACAGGGTGAAGCAATCGCAAGAAATCTCTATGAGATGTCAGCCATCAAAGTTCCGATCCTCTGTCTGATGATCGGAGAAGGCGGAAGCGGCGGTGCGCTTGCACTGTCGGTCGGCAATGAAGTCTGGATGCTTGAAAATGCAACGTATTCGGTACTTTCGCCGGAAGGATTTGCATCGATCCTCTGGAAAGATGGAAAACGTGCAAAAGAAGCCAGCGAGGTCATGAAGATCACGGCGCATGATCTGTATGCGTTAAATATTGTGGAGCAGGTAATCCCGGAGTATGGCACGGCAGACGAAAAAGCATGTGAGTCAATCTCAAGATATATGAAAGGCCATATGAAAGAATTTTTAGAGCGTCAGAATGGCAAGACAGGAGAGCAGCTTGCCGAGGAGCGCTATGCGAGATTCCGTTCGTTCTGATAAAAAGGTTACTGGATTATTTTACAGAGGCAGATGGAAATAAAATAAACTCTGGAATGAGGAAAAAGTATGAAAATCAAAATCAAGGGAACCGGAAGTGCGGTTCCAAAACTTCGGGTGACAAACGATGATTTAAGTAAACTGATGGACACCTCTGACGAGTGGATCAGAAGCCGTACCGGAATCGGTGCAAGACATCTTGCGGTGGAGGAGACGACGACAGGGCTTGCTGTCGCAGCAGCAAAGGAAGCGTTAAAAGATGCGGAAATGACTGCGGAAGAACTTGATCTTATCATTGCAGCAACGGTTACGGCGGATAAGTTTCTGCCGAACTTATCCTGTGAAGTGCAGAGTGCGCTTGGAGCAAAAAATGCAGTTGCATTTGATTTAAACGCTGCCTGCTCCGGATTTTTGTTTGCGTTAAATACGGTTCAGATGTATCTGGAAAATGGTGTATACAAAAAGGCACTGGTCATTGGAGCGGAAACTCTTTCAAAGATCATGGACTGGAATGACAGAAGCACCTGTGTATTGTTTGGGGACGGTGCAGGGGCGGCGGTCGTTGAGGTGGATTCCGAAACAAATTGTAAAGCAAAGCAGCCGGGTGCAGCAAACAAAAGCGGCATTCTAAGCATGGTACAGGGTTCCGACGGCGCGCGGGGGGAAGTCCTCCGCTGTGATAACCGTCCGGTCAATAATCCGTTTGCGGTCAACGATACGAAACTTTCCTATGTGTCGATGAATGGTCAGGAAGTATATAAATTTGCAGTCAAAACGGTGCCAAAGGTGATAGAAGAGGCAGTGAAAAAAGCGGGACTTGAAGTGGAGGATATTGATCTGTTCGTACTTCATCAGGCAAATCTGCGCATTATTGAGTCTGTTGCAAAAAGACTGCATCAGCCGATGGAAAAGTTTCCTACCAATCTGGAAGAGTGCGGTAATATTTCCGCGGCGAGTGTGCCGATTTTGCTTGATAATATCAATAAACATGGTATGATATGTGAAGGTAAAAAAATAGTTTTGGCAGGATTTGGAGCCGGGCTGACATGGGGCGCGACGGTTTTGGTATGGTAAGGGCAGCAGTAAACAGACTGGCTGCAGTTTACATATGTGTGAAAGGCAATCAGTACTGCATGAATAGGAGTATATTTGAATGACGGCAGATGAAACATTAAATGAGTTATTGGTAAAATTGTTTAAAAACATTATGGAGATTGAGGGAAAATCTCTGATCACGGATGAATTTAAGGATCTTACCTATAATGATTTTCATGTAATAGAAGCGATTGGAATGTCAGAGCCAAAGAGCATGAGCACGGTGGCAAAGCTGATGAACGTAACGACCGGAACGCTGACAAAGGCGATGGACGGTCTGACCGATAAAGGATATGTTGTCAGGGAGCGCAGCAAGCAGGATAAGCGCGTTGTCTGGGTGTGCCTGACCGAAAAAGGAAAGGCAGCTTATCTGCATCATGAAGAGTTTCATCACCGTATGATCGACCACATTAAGGAAGAACTTAACGCACAGGAGACAACGGTACTGATCTATTCACTGGCAAAACTGGTGGATTTTTTCCAGCAGGTATACGGGGAGAATGAAGAATCGTAGAGGGTTTGGACAAAGTTATGGATATTATATAGATATTTGTGGATGTTTTTCGGAAACGGGAGGCATCCTTTTTCTTTATAGAAGAATGCCAGGGCAGATAGTGCTTTTCAATTTTCTGATAACACAGTCATGATATATTTTCTCAAATAAATGTTGTAATTACAACATACAATCTGACCGAAATAAATTAATATGATACCAGAGACAAGGACATCAGTGTGAAAAATAAGATTTTTCACACGCAGGATTTGTGCTTGCGCACAAACTTAAGATGCGCAAAAGCAGCGCAAGAATGGAGGTTTTCATGAAACAGTTAGAATTAAACAACAGAAAAGTGGCAGTGATCGGATGCGGATTTGTAGGAGCAACATCAGCGTTTGGACTGATGCAGAGCGGACTGTTTTCCGAGATGGTTTTGATTGATGCAAATACAGAGAAAGCGGAAGGGGAGGCGATGGATATTTCCCATGGAATCCCGTTTGCAAGACCGATGAAAATTTATGCGGGTGGTTATGACGATATTATGGATGCGGCGATCATTGTTGTGACGGCCGGTGCAAACCAGAAGCCGGGCGAGACGAGGCTGGATCTGGTTCAGAAAAACGTCGGCATTTTTAAGAGTATTATCCCGGAGATTGCAAAAAGAGATTACCAGGGAATCCTGCTTATCGTTTCAAATCCGGTCGACATTCTTACATACACCGCACATAAGCTGAGCGGTATGCCGGAAAACCGTGTGATCGGTTCCGGTACGGTGCTTGACACGGCACGTTTAAAATATGAGTTGGGAGAGCATCTTGGTGTGGACAGCCGGAGCGTGCATGCATTTATCATCGGAGAGCACGGTGACAGTGAGATCGCTGCATGGAGCAGTGCAAATGTATCGGGAATCCCGTTAAATACATTCTGCGAGATGCGCGGACATTTCAATCATGACGATTCGATGGAACGCATTGCAGCAAATGTGCGCAACAGTGCCTATGAGATCATTGCAAAGAAAAATGCGACCTATTATGGAATAGCAATGTCTGTAAAGAGGATCTGCGAAGCATCGTGCGCGACGAGAAATCCATTCTTCCGGTTTCCGGTATGATCCATGGAATGTATGGTGTGGAGGATGTTGTTTTAAGTATGCCGGCGATCGTTGGAAAAAACGGAATTGAGAGACAGGTTCCGATTTCTTTAGATGAGGATGAACAGAAACAGCTTCAGAAATCAGCACAGATCTTAAAGGAGATGGCGGAGCAGGTTTTGTTCCGTCGTCCGAAAATAAGAAAAACTAAGTATGCCTGAATCAAGTTTTCCCAGAGTGACGTGAACGGCGTTCAACACGCGCCAGTTATGGCACGATGACATCCATGGCTCGTGAAGCCTTGTTCTGCCATCCATGGCAGAACATCACTGTGAATTGACAGGCATACTAAGATTTTCTAATTTTCTCCCAAAGTCACAAAACGAGTCCAAACTTCGTGCAATTTGACATCCGCTAAGTTATGAACCACCTTTTAACACCAGAATCTTACAGTTAAACAAATACGAAAAGCAGCTGCAAAAATGTGATAGATTTTGCAGCTGCTTTTTGTGCTATTTTTTAGAGACAAATGCTTGACATGTTTTAAGTGAAGTGTTATTTTAAAATTAAGTTAAGCGTTTAAGCAAGCGCAAACCCGGGAAATTGCGTTATATTATAATAAAAGAAAAAGTACGTTCCTGATGAACATGGGAAAACAGCTAAGTTTGAAGAATGGGCACAGGATACGCTTTTTTTTACTATGTTGGTTAAACGCTTAAGCAAAAAAGAAATAGCTGGGGAATAATTGCAGAAATAAATCAGAAAGGAAATGGAGAAGGATGAAAAGAAAAGGATTCATGTATTTTATGGCAGCAGCGTTAGTGACAACAATGGGAGTTTCCGGGCTGACCGGATGTCAGTCAAAAGGAGGGGAAAAAGATACTGTGGCACAGGACAGCCAGACAGTTATGACAGAGCAGAAGCCTGAAGCAGAGCAGACAGCGCATGTAGTGACATTTTATGATGCCGATGGAAAGACGGTATTAGAGACAAAAGAGGTGGAAGATGGAGCATGTGCAGAGGAATATGTTCCGGAAAAAGAAGGTTACACGTTTGCAGGCTGGTTTGCAACACCACAGATGAGCCATAAGTTTGATTTTACGACAGCGATTACGGCAGATACAGATATTTTCGCAGGATTTGTTTCCTATCAGGAGGATACGAGGAAGTTTGCAATTGTGGGAAGTGGAACAAGTCCGGTGTTGTTGGAATCAAACTGGGGAGCGGTTATTGGTGATGCACAGACATTAACAAAAGAGGTCGATCCGGATGCTAACGTTTATACCATTACATTAGATCTGGAGGCGGGTGACGAATTCCAGTTTGCAATTAACTCTGACTGGAATGACCAGAGAGGCTGTGGTTACCTTACTGCCTTTTCAAAAGATGGAAAAGATTATTTTCAAAATTCAGGAAGCCTTGGAGATGCGGGTACAAAGAGAGCTAACATTAAGTGTCTTGTGTCTGGAAATTATACCTTTACCTTAACAACATATCCGGGTGAAGATATTTATGAAGAGTCTGCAGCAGATTATAGTGAAGATAATAAAGAAGCGTTCAATATCAACATGTATGATACGATTGACTGGACTTACAATGGAGAAAATGAGTCGGACGGAGCGGAAAAACAGATCGATTATTACATTAAAGGTGCTAAAATCACAAACTGGGAAGATGTATATACAGATGAGACAGAGTTTGTGGAAAGAGATGGGATTTACAGCCTGACAGTTGATCTTGAAGAGGGCGATGAGTTTATGTTTACTTCCATGGTTACGGTAGGAGACACAAAGAGCGTTGGAACAGAATATATCCGCTATACGAACATTGCAGAAGATGATACGGAAAGCTTATCCTGCGTGACCGGAAAAGAAGGCGGTAATCTTGTTGCAAATACGGCAGGTTCTTATACTTTTACTTATGATCCGTCCACACAGATTCTGACAGTGTCATGTGAATAAAATCCGATGGCAGGATGTCAGATTAAAATATCATGCTGCCGGATTGGAATCCTCTGCAGTGCATATTCCAGACAGGTAAGCAGTGCATCAGCTTTTTCTGTACGGATGGACGGTACATACAGTGTGTTGTGGGAAGAATTTAAAAGCTGGTAAAGTACATGGTCGACTACAACAAGGTTTTCCTCTTTTATTGCGGAAACTTCTAAAAAATCCCGTACATATCGTATATCAGCGTGAAGTGTGGAAAGGAAATCCTTTTTTTCACAGTTTTTGGTATCTAACAATACGAGTGTGTATGGTTTTTTGGAAAAATAAATATCGGCCTGCTCCAGAATATTCCGGTAGTTGGAATTGATCTGGAAAAACAGCGGATCATGGATCATACAATCATAGGCAACCAGAGGAATAAAATTACTATCACCGATCTGATGAAACAGCTCGGAAGAAATATCATAACAGATGATTGCATCTGCATGATCGAATTTTTCAGTATAAGATTCGTTCAGGCAGACGAGATCATAGTTCTTTTTATGAAAATATGAAATAAGGAAATGCAGAAAATAAGACTGTTCTGCATTCTTTAAAAGTGAGTCTCCGGCGGACAGGTAAAGGGCAAGCAGCTGATTGCGGTTTGTCGCCAGAGCTTTTGCTGACTGGTTTGGTGTATAGCCTAACAGATTGATGATCTGAAGGACTTTTTTTCTGGTCTTTTCACTGATCCGTTTATCCGTACGGTTATTGATCACGTAAGATACAGTGGCAACGGAAACACCTGCTTCCTTAGCAACGTCTTTAATGGTAACTGATTGTTTCATTGGTGAGACTCCCTTTTGGCAGCTTCTGTGTTTTCAGTAAGTGAAACGCTTAAGCTCTTTTCATTTGTTATAAAGAAAAATGTCACATTTGTCAACAATAAAAAACATAAAATAAAATGGTTGGAAAGGTTTATTATTAAAATGAATCAGTATGCAATTTTACATATACCGGACTCAAGATATTGTTTTGCGGTTGGTGAGAAAGAACTTGTGCTTCGCCTCAGGATGTCTAAGGAGGATGACGGGGCGAAGGTGTATTTAATCTACGCACAGAAATATGATTTTACATTAAAACGACAGAAAAAAGGATGGAAGTGTGTTACAGGGATTATTTATATAGTTATTACGAAATCAGGCTTGCGTTAGAGGATGTCCGTTTTGCCTATCTGTTTGAGATTGAAGAGGCGGGAAAGATTTATTATTTCAGTGAAGATGGAGTGACAAAAAACTATTGTTTTGAGGAAGGATTTTATAATTTTTTTCAAATGCCTTATATCAATCAGAATGACGTATTAAAGACGGTGGACTGGATGCGGGATGCTGTATTTTATCAGATTTTTATTGACCGTTTTTATCAGGGAAACATGCAGAAAGACACCGGGTATATCAATATGGCGTGGGGGGATAAACCAACACCGGAAAGCTTTGCAGGAGGTGATATTGAAGGAATCATAGAAAAACTTGATTATCTTCAAAAGCTTGGGGTAACAGCACTTTATCTGACACCGGTTTTTTCGTCCGTGTCTAATCATAAATATGACATTAAAGACTATCGGAAAGTAGATCCACAGTTTGGAACAAAGGAGGATGTCATACGGCTGGTAAAAAAAGCACATGAAAAAGGAATCAGGATTGTACTGGATGCTGTTTTTAACCACTGCAGTATGTATCTGGAACAGTTTATGGATGTGATAAAAAAAGGGCAGGATTCCATTTATTTCGACTGGTTTTTGATCAATGGCAATAAAGTGGATGTGGAAAAAGGGAATTATGAATGTTTTGCATCCTGCAATTATATGCCAAAATTAAATACGGCAAACGAACAGGTACAGGAGTTTTTGATAGAAATTGCAGCTTATTGGATGAGAGAGACAGGGATTGACGGATGGAGACTGGATGTTTCGGATGAAGTTTCACATGACTTCTGGAGAAGATTCAGAAAGGAAGTAAAAAAATCAATCCGGACTGTGTCATTATTGGAGAAAACTGGCATGATGCATATCCTTATCTGCAGGGAGATCAGTACGACAGTATTATGAATTACTCTTTTACGAAAGCCTGTCTGGATTATTTTGCAAGAGAGAAATTTGATGCAAAAGCGATGGCTGAAAAATTAAATGCAAACCTGATGCGTAATCTGGAACAGGTTAATGTTATGATGCTTAATCTTTTAGATTCTCATGATACGCACCGTTTCTTTTCCGAGGTTGGATGTGACAAGAGAAAATTACTTGCTGCACTTGCTTTGGAAATTGTATTTATTGGTACGCCGTGTATTTATTATGGTACGGAAATCTGTATGGAAGGTGGTTACGATCCGGATTCAAGACGATGTTTTGACTGGGAGAAAACACATTGGGATATGGCAGTTTATGATAAGATAAAAGAACTGCTTGCATTAAAAAAGGAGGAGGTTCTTCAGTATGGGACCATCTGTGTTTTAGAGGAGAATGGAATGCTTTCCGTTCATAGAACATGGAAAAATGTATCAATTACATTGTGGGTAAATGGGACAGATCAAACCAAAAAAATCACATTTTCAAAATCTGACACCAAAAAAATCATCTGTGCAGAAAATGAGCTGGAATGGAAAAAGAATCCAAAAGAAGAGAGGAACTGTATCAATGAACCGCTTTTTTACAATCAAAAGGGTTCGTAGTTGTAAAAGAGGAAATGGGGTATGATCATGAAACGAAAAGTATGGGTAGCAGCAATGGCAGTATTATTACTTGCCCAGCAGTTATGTGGCTGCGGTGAGAAGGTAAAAGAAGAAAAGGCTGCTTCTGCCAGTGAGTCTGCATCGGGAACAGCACTGAGTAATATTTTTACCGGAGAACTGGAACAAAATGTAACAATCCAGGTTCTTGAAAATGACACAGCAATCGAAAAAGGATATTTTGCTGAACTGATCCAGGCATTTAATGAAGCTTATAAAGATCAGGGAATCACAGCTGTAGATGCAAATATGGATCAGTACTTAGATCTTGCAAATGATGGACCTTACGGATATGGACCGGATGTGCTGTATCAGGCAAATGATGTGATCATGCAATATGCACAGGGAAAACATATTTATCCACTGCCGGTGGAATCAATGGAATGTTATGGACAGATTCCGCAGACTGCATGGGATGCCTATAAGATAGAGAAAGATGGATCGGTTTATTATTGTGGAGTTCCGGTAAATGTGCAGGCACCGATGCTTTATTACCGTGCAGATCTTCTGCCGGATGACTGGGAGAACAGCTGGGATAAGGATAAAGACGGTATACCGGATATGGTACAGAACTGGAATGATATGTATGCATTTTCCCTAGAACGCCATGATGCGGATCCATCTGCGTATGGATACATGAAATCTCTTTATGATGTTTATTTTTCCAGTGGCTTTTTGTTTTCTTATGGAGGATACATTTTTGGAAATAACAATACCGATGCATCTGATATCGGTTTTGCGGCGGGAGAAGCAGAAAAAGGTGCGTGGGTGTTAGAACAGCTTGCAAGTGCAATGAATGAAGAATGCATTGATGATACGATCACAACGAATGCCTACAGTAAACTTGCAGATGGAACCTATTTTGCAACTATTTCGACACCGGATGTTTATTCATCTTTTTTAGATGAGATGGTGTCAGAATACAAGTCAGAAGGTATGGGGGAAGAAGAGGCAGAGAGCACCGCAAAAGAAAATCTCATTATGACAACACTTCCAAAACTTCCTGAGAGTGGCGATTTAACTGAGGAAAATCCCAAACTGACAGACAGCAAAATGATGGGAGGAATCAATGCCTATGCAGTCAGTGCTTATACAAAATATCCGAATGCATGTCTTGCATTTATAAATTTTGCAACCAGTTATGATATGATGGTAAAAAGAAGTGAAATGCTTGGAATTGCACCGGCCAGAGAAGATGCTGCCAAAGAAGCCGGCGTACATCAGAACTTTTATATCAGAATCTGGAAAATGGAAACATTATACTGATGCCTTCTATCAAAGAAGTTTCACAGATCTGGACTCCGGGACAGACTTTCTTTACGGATCTGGCAAAAGATGCATTCCGTGCAGAAAATGAGAAAAAGTATCCGGATCTGGAATCCCTGAAAGCAGGGTTAGAAGAAGTAGACCGGCAGATTTACGATGCTGTTTATACGTTGAAATAGCAAAAGAAAACTTTTTACGGAAAACATAAAGAAATGGAGGTAGTGTGAAAAATAAGATTTTTCACACGCAAGATTTGTGCTTGCGCACAAACTCGGGATGCGCAAAAGCAGCGCAGGAATGGAGATTATTATGGGACAGCAGCGGGGAAAAAAGATGGAAAAGTACTGCCATAACAGCAGTTGGCAGGTAAAATTGTCAGCTGTGCTGATGGGAACAGGGCAGATATGTTATGGGAGTATTATAAAAGGTATCTTATTTTTGATCTCAGAAGTGAGTATCGTCCTTTATTTTGTGATAAGAGGATGGCGTGATATCGTAGGATTTTTTACATTAGGAACACAAAAAGGTGATGCATGGCTTGGAATTGAAGGTGATAATTCTGTTGTTATGCTTTTGATGGGAATTTTTGCATGGATCGTGCTTGGCGTTTTTATTATGCTGTACCGGTTAAATCTGAAAGATGTATGTTCCATGCAAAAACGTATGGAACAGGGGAAACACCGGTTGACTTTCCGGGAGGAAATCGGACAGCTCCTTGATAAGAAATTTTACATACTTGTGCTGGCACTGCCGGTACTGGGGGTATGTGTATTTAACATTTTGCCGATTGTATTTATGATCCTGATCGCATTTACAAATTATGGCGGGGATATTGTACCACCGAAATTAGTTGACTGGGTTGGAATTTCAAATTTTAAGAAACTTGTGTCACTCTCTCAGTTTGCACCAACATTTTTTAAGATTTTAGGCTGGAATGTCATATGGGCAGCTGCATCAACAGCATTGAATTATTTTGCCGGACTTGGTCTGGCATTATTACTGGATAAAGACTGTGTAAAAGGAAAAGCATTCTGGAGGGCGTTTCCGGTGCTCGCCTATGCAATACCAGGATTTATCACACTTTTAGCATTTAAATTTATGTTTTCCTATGGAGGGCCGGTTAATCAGCTTATTGCAGCCTGTGGGAAAAGTGCCATTGGATTTCTTGATCTGGATGCGAAATGGAGCGCAAGGCTGATCGGACTTTTTGTGAATTGTTGGATCAGCGTTCCATCCATCATGTTACTAGCAACTGGAAATCTTTCTAACAGGGATGTTTCTTTATATGAAGCTGCAAAGATCGACGGGGCAGGCAGATGGAAACAGTTCGAAAAACTGACAATGCCTTTTATGCTGTTTTCCACGATGCCGGTTTTACTTGGACAGTTTATCGGAAATTTCAATAACTTTGGTATTTTTTATTTCCTGAGAGGAGGACTGTATCTGGATGGATATTTTCTGGCAAGTGATACCGATCTGCTGATTAACTGGCTATATAATCTTTCTATTGATAATAATTATTATTGCATTGGGGCGGCGATCAGTCTTATCATTTTCCTGATCACATCAGCTATTTCATTGATAGTATACATAAAATCACCATCCTATAGAGAGGAGGACACATTTCAATGAGTAAAAAGTGGAAATTCGGCAGAATGATGGATACAGGCATAACATATCTGATTCTCACCGCTGTAGCATTTGTGTTTTTTTCCCGTGTCTCTGGCTGATCCTGGCATCGTTTTCAAAATCGGGAACCATTTATTCATTTAACGGTTTTTTCCCAAAAGAATATAGTTTTGCAAGTTTTCAGAAGCTTTTTACTGATACGACACTTTACAACTATCCGAGATGGTTTTTTAATACACTTTTTGTGGCAGCGGGAAGCTGTATATTAGGGACATTTCTTGTGATTTTAACTGCATATACAATGTCAAGATTTACATTTGCAGTCAGAAAACCAATGATGAAAATCACGATGGTACTTGGAATGTTTCCATCTTTTATGGGAATGATCGCAGTTTATCTTCTGATGACGCAGTTTAACCTGATCAATCATTTGTGGGGCTTAATCTTGATTTATGCTGCAGGTGCACCGATGGGGTATCTGACACAGAAGGGTTTTTTGATACGATCCCAAAAGCAATTGATGAGGCGGCAAGGATTGACGGTGCAACAAATTTTCAGGTGTTTACAAGGATTAATCTGCCATTATCAAAACCGATCATTGTATATACGGCGTTGACATCTTTTACATGGCCGTGGAGCGATTTTATTTTACCGAAACTTCTGCTGAAAGAAAAGGATCTTTACACCGTTGCAGTTGGACTGATGAGCTTAGATGAAACGGAGTTTGCAAGATTCGCAGCCGGAAGTGTTTTTATTGCAGTTCCGATCGTTATCCTTTATTTCTTTCTTGTAAAAAATATGGTGAACGGCATGGCGCAGGGAGCGGTAAAAGGTTAGATACGGTTTACAATCAGTTATTGTTGAATCCGTTTTTTCATGTTAAAATGGGCGCAGGCATTGCAATGACATTTCCTGAGCAGTTTAAGGGATGACAAGACTTTTCGGAAGAAAGTGCCTGTGACAGGATGTTTACGAAAGAAGACGGAGGAACGGTATGAGTAAGGGAATCGCGGGAAAAAATAACTGGGCATTGTTTTTACTATTGCTGGCAGGGATCGTACTTGGAGGTTTTATCGGAAGCCTTGCAGCGGGAGTGCCATTTTTAAGCTGGCTGAATTATGGGCAGACATTTGGATTTGCAAATCAATCGTACTGGATCTTGGAATCCTGGTCATTACATTCGGACTCAGTATCAAGATTACGATCGCAAGCATTATTGGTGTGCTGATCGCTATTATTATTTACCGTTTTTTATAATTTTTGATTAGGGTGTCAAAAGGTGGTTCTTAAATTTTTGATTGGCAAATTGCACAAAGCAGTGCCTATTTTGTTCCGTTGTCCGAAAATAAGAAAATCTAAGTCTGCCTGTGTTAAATTCTCTCAAAGTGACGTGTACGTCTTAAACTCGCGCCAGTTATGGCACGATGACGTCCATGGGACATTAAGACTTTTGCTGCCGTCCATGGCAGCAAAACACTGTACATCAACAGGCAAACTAAGATTTTCTAATTTTCTCCCAAAGTCACAAAAACAGTCTCTGCTTAGTGCAATTTGCCAGCCACCAGATTAAAATCCACCTTTTGACACCCGAATCAATTTTTGTGAAAAATGAATAATTGAACCTGAAATCCTGCAAAAAATGGCTTGTTACACTGTGAAACTTTAATAATTTAGTGAAATAAAGAAAAAAATATTGCACATGGATTCATTTTATAATAAAATAAGTGTGTCAAAACGAAACCAGCGGGAGAACCGTTAGGAGCATGCAGTGTAAAGCGCATTGTATGAAGTATATACTAAATTAAGCAAGGAGAGATTGTAAAATGGGATACGTTGATGAAGTACTCGAAGTAGTAAAGAAAAAAAATGCAGATCAGCCTGAATTTTACAGGCAGTAACAGAGGTTCTTGATTCCTTAAGACCTGTTATTGATGCAAATGAAGAGTTATACAAAAAGAATGCGATCTTAGAGAGAATTACAGAGCCGGACCGCCAGATCATGTTCCGCGTTCCATGGGTAGACGACAATGGACAGGTTCAGGTAAACAGAGGATTCCGTGTACAGTTTAACAATGCAATCGGACCGTACAAGGGAGGATTGAGACTTCATCCGTCTGTAAACCTTGGTATCATCAAATTCTTAGGATTTGAGCAGATTTTCAAAAACTCACTTACAACACTTCCAATCGGTGGTGGTAAAGGTGGTTCTGATTTCGATCCTAAGGGCAAATCAGACAGAGAGATCATGGCGTTCTGCCAGAGCTTTATGACAGAACTGTCAAAATACATCGGAGCAGACGTTGACGTACCTGCCGGAGATATCGGAACAGGCGCAAGAGAGATCGGTTTCATGTTCGGTCAGTATAAGAGAATCCGTGGTTCCTTCGAGGGAGTTCTTACAGGAAAAGGACTTACTTATGGTGGATCTCTTGCCCGTACACAGGCTACCGGATATGGTCTGTTATACCTGACAAACGCATTATGGAAAGATCACGGCATGAGTCTTGAAGGCAAGACAGCCGCAGTTTCCGGATCTGGTAACGTAGCTATCTACGCAATCGAGAAAGCACAGCAGTTAGGCGTTAAAGTTGTAACATGTTCTGATTCTACAGGCTGGATCTATGATCCGGAAGGAATCGATGTTGCATTATTAAAAGAAGTAAAAGAAGTAAAACGTGCACGTCTGACAGAGTACGCAGCTGCAAAATCATCTGCAGAGTATCATGCAAAACAGAATGGTGAGCACGGTGTATGGCAGTACAAAGTAGATTTAGCTCTTCCATGTGCTACACAGAACGAGTTAGACCTTGAGGATGCTAAGATGTTAGTTGCAAACGGTGTTACTTCCGTAACAGAGGGTGCTAACATGCCTACAACACTGGAAGCTACCAAATACTTACAGGAGAAAGGTGTTCTCTTTGTAGGTGGTAAAGCTGCCAATGCCGGTGGTGTTGCTACATCTGCACTTGAGATGAGCCAGAACTCCGAGAGACTTTCCTGGACATTCGAAGAAGTTGATGGAAAACTCAAAGGAATCATGGAGACGATCTACGCTAACATTTCTGACGCTGCAAAGAGATACAATGCAACTGTTGGTGGACAGACTGACTATGTTGCCGGTGCAAATATTGCCGGATTTGAGAAGGTTGTAGACGCTATGCTGGCTCAGGTGTATGCTAATCAATTAGCAGATAAGTCCCGATTACAGCTAAATAACGATTGAGAAATGTCCCCGTATATTGCTGGAAACGGTAGTATACGGGGGTTTTATTTGTATTAGGGGTAGCTAGTGCAGATGTTGTAATTATGCACAAAATTTTCAGAAAAGAATTTGCTTTGTTTGACATAAAAAGACGGTGTTCATATAATAATAGTACCCAGACAGATAAATCTGTCTGGGTGCGCTGGCACCTTAAAAATCTGACATTTTAGCCAGTTCGTAGGCTGGCAGGTTGGGGAGCAACAGAAAAACTCCACAGTTAAGCCGCACATGGAGAGGCGGACGTTGGCAGACAACCGAAAATCAGCATTAAAAGAAAAGAGAAAAGGTTGTCCGAAAGGGCAGCCTTTTTCAAGTTAATGGGGTATGGATGGCAAAGTATGACAAGAAAGCAGCTTTAAAGATTATGATAGAAGCTGTAAAGCAATACGAAGAAAAACTGAATGATAAACAGTTTCTAATCATATATCGGGAAGGGAAAGATATAAAGACAGTAAATGTAGGATTTCGGGATATGAACTTTTTACATATGACTGGTGTGAAAACAAGATTGTCTGCACAACAATTTTATGCGGCTTGCCTGGAATCAAAACTTTCTGAGTATGATTTTGAAATTGATAATAAAGGAAAAGTGCAACAGAAATTAATGGTGTTACCATATCTGGCGAAGAACCAGAGTATGCATGAACTTAGGGTAAGTGATGAAATATTTGAAATGATTTTAGTGGATGAGGAATGAAAATAGTAAGGTTATAACTCCCTTGTTGTCCAACCCCCGAAATG
>ENA-OQDE01000309-OQDE01000309.1-human-gut-metagenome-genome-assembly--contig:-NODE-309-length-30964-cov-3.394396_pt1 | contig 30964 bp, 35 predicted proteins | sample MGYA00242768_ERZ504595 | MGnify/ENA primary metagenome ERZ504595 (study PRJEB26092, sample SAMD00036307) | human gut metagenome | host: Homo sapiens | study: EMG produced TPA metagenomics assembly of... | reverse complement strand
TACTTTATAAAACACGCAGGATAAATAGATAACATACATGTGCTCCTTTCAAATTGCCTAATATTATTCTCATAACTACTTCACAGTTTCATTATACTTAAAAATACATATCCAATCAATACATGTCAACTATTTTTTATTATCCTTAGATAATGGTACAGATTGTATATTAAATAAGATTTTATAAATATCACACTGTTATTGTTATATTGTAACGGCGAACCGTGTTCGCCGTTACAGAATTGTGCGAACAATTGCAATGTTACGCTCGGTCATAATATGTTTTTAATATTACAAACTGTCTTCACGAACAGGGAACGGCGGCTCGCCGTGCGGGCGGATAATATCCGCCACTACATTTAAACACAACTTCTATATATAAAAAACAGTCGGGCGACAATGATTTGCATTTTGCAAACTGTCTGCCCGACCACAATTTTTAATTTTCCATTTTCAACTTTCAATTTAAAAAAACTTCCGCTCGGGCATAATATATTTTAATATTACAAACTGTAACAGCAAAGCAGTCGGTTGGCAATATACCAACCGACTGACTTTTTAATTATTCATTTTTACTTTCTACCCGAGTAATTTATTACTCACGATTACTCATAAAGCGGATATTTTTTGCAGATTTCTTCAACACCTGCTCTAACCTTTTCCTTGCTGTTCTCATAGTCGTTAAGAACGAGGGTGATGTACTCGGCAATCTTGTCCATATCTTCCTCGTTAAGACTCTTGTAGTAACAGCGGCAGTACCGATTCTTACACCGCTTGTTACGAACGGTGAACGGGGTTCGCCCGGGATTGTGTTTTTATTTACTGTGATGTAGCAATCGTCAAGACGAGCCTCAAGCTCCTTGCCGGTTACATCTGTATCACGGAGATCCATAAGAAGAACATGGTTGTCCGTACCGCCTGAAACAAGCTTGTTGCCTCTTTTGAGAAGTCCGTCTGCAAGAGCCTTACAGTTAGAAACAATCTTTTTGCCGTACTCCTTGAACTCAGGCTTTAATGCCTCGCCGAAGCAAACAGCCTTTGCGGCAATAACATGCATAAGAGGACCGCCCTGTGTACCGGGGAAGATAGCCTTGTCAATCTGCTTTGCAAATTCTTCACGCAGAGGATAAGACCGCCACGAGGACCACGGAGAGTTTTGTGTGTTGTTGTTGTAACGAACTCACAATACGGAACAGGGTTCGGATGAACACCTGCGGCAACAAGACCTGCGATGTGAGCCATATCAACCATAAGATATGCGCCTACTGCGTCGGCAATCTCACGGAGCTTTGCAAAATCAATGATTCTTGGGTATGCAGACGCACCTGCAACAATCATCTTAGGCTTGCATTCCTTTGCAATTTCAAGAACCTTATCATAATCAATTCTGTGCGTTTCGGGATCAACACCGTATGGAACAAAATTGAAGTATTTACCTGAAATATTAACAGGTGAACCGTGTGTAAGGTGACCGCCTTCGTTAAGGTTCATACCCATTACCGTATCACCGGGATTAAGCATTGCAAAATATACCGCTGTGTTAGCCTGAGCGCCTGAGTGAGGCTGAACATTTGCGTGTTCGGCACCGAAAAGCTCACACGCACGCTGACGGGCAATTTCTTCAACTACATCAACGCACTGACAACCGCCGTAGTATCTCTTTCCCGGATAACCCTCGGCATATTTGTTTGTGAGCAAGCTGCCCATTGCAGCCATAACTGCGGGAGAAACGATATTTTCACTTGCGATAAGCTCAAGGTTTCTGCGCTGTCTTTTAAGCTCGTCTGTCATTGCGTTACCGATTGCGGGATCGTACTCGTTGAGGTAATCAAGAGTAGCGATATTTGTTTTTTCACTCATTGTTATATTCCCCTTATATTTTTATTTTAGGATACTGTGTATCCTTTTTGAATTTATGTCATTGCAACGAAAGGGCTTTTTGCCTTAATTCGTACAAATCATCAAGCGTTTTAATTTTTCCTGCCTCATTTCTCAAGGCTGCCGCACCCTTCATGCCTTTGAAATAGCCGACTACAAGTTTTCTTGCCTGAAGCATTGCCATATGCTCACCCTTGTACTCAACCATTTTGCCGATATGTTCAATCATTACACCGAGCCTTTCTTCAAGGTCGGGAGTGTGAATTTTAACATTCGGGTTTTCAAGGTATGCGTTAATCTGCGAGAAAATCCACGGATTTCCGAGCGTTGCCCTACCGATCATAACAAGGTCACAGCCCGTGATGTCCATAACCTCCTTTGCCCTTTCGGCACTGTCAATGTCTCCGTTTGCGATTACGGGAACGCTGACGGATTCTCTTACAGCCTTTATAATATCGTAATCAACTGGAGGCTTGTAATATTGCTGTCTTGTTCTGCCGTGAACGGTGATTGCCGCCGCACCTGCCGATTCGCAGATTTTTGCAACTTCAACGGCATTTATGCTGTCATCGTCCACCCTTGCGGATTTTTACGGTTACGGGTATGTCGGTAACGGCTGTCACAGCCTTGACAATTTCTCCGCAAAGCCGAGGATTTTTCATCAATGCACTTCCGCTGCCGTTTGAGCTTATCTTGGGAGCAGGGCATCCCATATTGATATCAATTATATCGGGTTTGTTTTCAAGTGCGTGCTTTGCGGCATCAGCCATACATTTCGGATCATCACCGAAAATCTGAATTCCGCAAGGACGCTCCAAGTCTGAAATTTCCATCAGTTCTTCGCTCTTTTTACTGTTGAAAGAAAGCGCCTTTGAACTGACCATTTCGCTTACGCAGTATGCCGCACCGAATCTTACGCAAAGTTCACGGTAGTCTGTCGCTTACCCCCGCCATGGGTGCGAGAACTGCGTGGGATTTCAGCGGAACACCGCCGATGTTAAGATTATCCATATTTTTACACATTTAATGCTGTTACCTTATTCTTTTTCTTGCACCGACTTTTGTGCTGATCATTACAACCGCAATTGCAACTACTCCAAGACCTACGCAAATCCACGAAACGATTCCCGCCGTGTAGCTTGTGGAATACTTTTTTTCGCTGACCGTTTTTGCGATTGTCGGCGCTTGAAATTCCGTTGAATCGGTCGCCTTAGTTTCAACATACTGATTCTGATACTGCGTTTCTTCCTGCTTAGGAGCTTCTGTTTCGGGCTGAACATACTCAGTTGTGGGTTCTTCCGTTTTGGGTGCAACATACTCGGTTGTAGGCGCTTCGGTGTAAACAGGCTCGGTATAAACCGGCTCTGTGTATTGCGGTTCGGTTTCATCGGGAACATGCTCCGTCACTACAGGATCGGGCTGAGGATCGGGAGTTTGCGAATCGTCCTCTCCTACCGCAAAGGCGGTTATTGAACAAACCGACAATGCAAGAACCGCAAGCACGGTCGGAAGTATTCTTTTTCTTAAAAATTTCTTAAAATCTGACTTCATATTTAATACCCCGTTCATTCTGCGTGCACATATTTTCATATACATACTACGATTATAGCAAAAGCAAGCGTTCATTGCAAGATTTCAGACAACTTTTCTGCACACATTTAATGCACAAACAACAAAAAATCGAAAACCGATTGTAAAACCGATTTTCCGACTTGATTATTATGTCAGTTTTTTGAGCGTTTTTTAGCCTTTGGCATAACAAGATTGTAGCTTTCGTCAATCAGCGGAAAGATTTCTTCCTTGCTCACAGAGCCGTCAAGCAGAATACTTATCCACTTGTCCTTGTTCATATGATAGGCTGGCAGAAATCCGTTTTTCATTCTCAGCGAGCCGACAAGAATCGGATCGCACTTGACATTCATCACATCGACAAAGCCATCGCCGTCAAGCCCTAAAATCTGCCTTTTGACACACATAATTATTGCGTACCATTTGCCCGACATCATATTTCGCAGAACCGCATTATCGGGACTGCTCTCCCACGGATATTCGGGTTCTGTTCCGTATGTGCTAAGGGCATAGTTTAAAATTACATCTCTGTTAATGGAATTGTCATTGTATGCCATTAAGCCTTAACTCCTGTTTTTTCTTAACGAGTGAAATATATTCCTGCATTGTGATTTCGTTACGCAGTAATTTTTGACACCATTCTTTGCTTTTGCTGTCAATGGTATAGCCTTCCATTTCACTGATGCGGCAGCATTTTCTATTATCTGTTCAATCGGCTTATTACCGTTCACAGTAACACTCCCTTTCGTGAAATCTGAACTTCATATCATTTTATCATAACAAAGGCATATGTCAACCAAAAGTTGAAAATCATTCGCCAAAGCTGATGCCCATTTTTCTTGCTGTTTCAACAACCTCGCTGTCTTTCGGAACGCTCTTGAGCTTGCCTGCGATGTCCTCAAGCGGAACGGCAACTACCTTATTATTTACAAGGCAACCATTTTGCCGTAGTCTTTATTGATAATAAGCTCTGCGGCTTTAACGCCGAAACGAGTTGAAATCACACGGTCATAGGCATCGGGACTGCCGCCTCTCTGGAAGTGACCCGGTACTGTAACCCTTGTTTCCTGACCTGTTGCCTCCTCAATATCATGGGCAATCTGATAGGAAATTGACGGATATTTCATCTCTGCAACAGCAGCTTTTCTCTGCTTTTTAGGCAAAGCTGCAATTTCTTTTGAAATTGCACCCTCGGCAACTGCAAGAATTGAAAAGTTCTTACCGCCTGCGGTTCTTGACTTGATTGTCTTTATAACCGAGTTGATGTCGTACGGAATTTCGGGGATAAGGATAATATCCGCACCGCCTGCAATACCTGCATAAAGTGTGAGCCAGCCAACCTTATGTCCCATAACCTCAATAATGAAAACTCTGCCGTGAGATGTTGCGGTTGAGTGGATACAGTCGATTACATTTGTTGCAATATCAACGGCACTCTGAAAACCGAATGTCTTGTCTGTACCCCAAAGGTCGTTGTCAATTGTCTTAGGAAGCGAAACCACATTGAGTCCCTCTTCACGAAGAAGATTTGCGGTTTTTTGAGTTCCGTTGCCGCCGAGTACAACAAGACAGTCAAGACCAAGCTTTTTGTAGTTCTTCTTCATAGCCTCAACCTTGTCAACGCTGTTCTCGTCAACAACACGCATAAGCTTGAACGGCTGTCTTGATGTGCCGAGAATCGTACCGCCCATTGTGAGAATACCCGAAAAATTCTCGGGTTTCATCTTTCTTGTTTCGCCGTAGATAAGACCTCTGTAGCCGTCAATAATGCCGATGATTTCAACATCATTGCCAAGCTGATTATAAAGTGTTTTTGCAACGGCACGGATTGTTGCGTTAAGTCCCTGACAATCACCGCCGCTTGTTAAAATGCCTACTCTTTTCATTGTTCGGAGTCCTCCTTTTTCACTTCAACGGGTACAATCGGAGTTCCGACAGTGCTCGCATATGTTTTTTCATTGCCTGCTTTTGAGCCTTTAACGCAAGCTTTGAAAAGAATTTCTGACAATTCATCTTATGCTTGCCACGCTTGTCAACAGACTTATATACACCTGTTGAAAGCTGTTGGCGTGCATTTACGGTATCCTTAAATGAAACCGTGATAACCTCCTGCACACGCTTTTTGATATCCTCGTCCTCAACAGGGAACACAAGCTCAACTCGTCTGTCGAGGTTTCTCGGCATCCAGTCGGCACTTCCCATATAATAAAGCGGATTTGAATTGTTTTCAAATATGAATATTCGGCTATGCTCCAAAAGCTGACCGACAATTGAAATTACTCTGATGTTCTCGCTGAATCCATGAACCCCCGGAACAAGACAGCAGATACCTCTTACTATGAGGTCAATTTTTACGCCTGCGTTTGACGCATCGTACAAAAGGCTGATGATTTCAGGATCAACAAGCGAGTTCACCTTTGCGGTAATTTTGGCAGGAAGTCCGAGCTTTGCGTTCTCGGTTTCCTGAATAATCATAGCCTCAAAGAACGGACGCATTCCGTGAGGTGCAACGATAAATTTGTTGTATTCAGGCGGAGTTGAGTAACCTGTCAATACATTAAAGAGTGATGATGCGTCAACACCGTATTCTTCACGGCAGGTAAACATACCGATATCGGTATAGAATCTCGCCGTGCTGTCGTTATAGTTACCCGTACCCATATGCAAATATCTTCTGATTCCGTCCTTGTCTTTTCTTACTACAAGACAGATTTTGCAGTGGGTTTTAAGTCCTGTAAGACCGTAAATTACATGACAGCCCGCCTTTTCAAGCTTTGTTGCCCACTGAATGTTGTTTTCCTCGTCAAATCTCGCCTTGAGTTCAACAAGAACAGTTACCTGCTTGCCGTTTTCAGCCGCCTTGATAAGAGCCGCAACAATCGGTGAATTTCCGCTGACACGGTACAAGGTTTGCTTGATGGCAAGAACATTCGGATCGGTTGCCGCCTTTTTGACAAAATCAACCACAACATCAAAGCTTTCATAAGGATGATGCACAAGTCTGTCCTTTTCACGGATAGCCTCAAAAATATCATCATAACCGCAGAATTCCGCAGGCGGATTTACGGGAACGATAGGTTCAAAGCACATATCCTCACAGCCCTTGATGTGGGCAAATTTTGAAAGGAATGTAAGGTCAAGAGGGCCTCTCTGAAAGTAGATTTCACGCTCCGTAACATCGAGAGCATCAACAAGAAATTCACGAATTTCTCGGTTGCATTTCTTGCCGAATTCAAGACGGACAGGTTCTCCTCTCTTACGCTTTCTGATTGACTTTTTAATTTCAGCCATAAGATCCTCGGTATCCTCGTCAATGTCAAGGTCGGAATCTCGGGTGATTCTGAAAGGATCGTACTGCTTAATGTTGTAAAGCTCAAAAAGCTCGCCGAGGTGCATTGCGATTATTTTTCAAGCAGAATAAACGCTCTGCCTCGTGAGTCGGAAGCTCAAGAAATCTCGGAAGAATTGACGGAACCTGAACCAATGCGAAAAATTCTTCATTCTCGGCATTTGTAAGGCGAACAGCAATGTTAAGGCTTTTGTTTGCAAGCATCGGGAACGGACGGCTTGTATCAACAGCCATAGGCGTCAATACGGGGAAAACTACTTTTTTAAAGTATTCCTCAACAAACGCTTTCTGGTCGCCGTCAAGCTCGTCAGCCTCTTTGAACACAATGCCTGCCGAACGAAGTGACGGAATTATTGAACGATTGTAACAGCTGTACTGCTTTTTGGCAAACTCGTGAATTTTTTCAACAAGTCCGTCCATAACCTCTGTAGGAGTCATGCCCGATGCGTCACGGCTTGTTCTGCCGTGATGAATCTGGTCAAGCACACCTGCAACACGAACCATAAAAAATTCGTCAAGGTTCGATGCCGTAATTGAAAGGAAGTTGCATCTTTCCATAATTGGATTGGTCTTTTTGAACGCCTCTTCAAGCACTCTTGCATTAAAGTCAACCCAGCTTAATTCTCTGTTAGTATAAGGCATCTTTTGCCATTTTGACATAAGCTTTGCTCTTTCGGATGTTTTTTTATTGTTGTTTTTTGAATTTGACATATAATTCACCACCATAAAATTTGATATATAACTCAATTTAATATATCTGATTAAGTATAAAATACAAAACGAATTATTTCAAGCGAATTGCACTAAATTTTACCTTTGGTAACGCATTCTTTACATATATTTTACAATAACACAAATAAAATTGATTTGCAATAGATTTGACAAAATTCGCAAAGATAAAACCAAAATTTTCTTTTTGCAAAATATTCAAAAAATTTCAAAAAATATTGTTTTAATCTCTGTATTATGTTATACTTGCGTTAATTGTTTTATTTACAGATTTTAAAAAATTCTAAAGAAAATGAGAGGTAATTATCATGAGTAAAAAAAGGGGAAGCTTTTCCGGCGGACTCGGATTTGTATTTGCCGCTGCGGGAAGTGCAGTAGGTTGGGAAATCTCTGGAGATTTCCGTATTATGCAGCTAAGTACGGCGGCGGAACATTTATCTTTATCTACATAATTCTTGCGCTTACATTCGGCTTTTCACTTTTGACTGCCGAAATCGCAATCGGCAGAAAAACAAAGCTAAGTCCGATTCTCGCCTACAAAAAGCTATGCAGCAAATTTTCGTTTTTAGGCTACCTTGCAACGCTTGTTCCTACAATCATTATTCCGTACTACTGCGTTATCGGCGGTTGGGTTACAAAATATATGTGCGTTTATGCACAGGGACTTGTTGCCCCTGCGGCACAGGACAACTTTTTCTCGGACTTTATTTCCGACCCGTTGTCACCCATTGTGTTTTTCTTGATATTTATGCTGTTGAGTGCAGTGGTAATTATGCTCGGAGTAAACAAGGGCATTGAGCGACTGAGCAAATTTTTGATGCCTGTTCTGCTTGTTCTGACAGTCGGAATTTCAATCTACACACTCACGCTCCCAAATGCAATGGAGGGTGTTTCGTACTACCTCATTCCCGATTTCAGCAAACTGTCAATTTGGACATTTGCGGCGGCACTCGGTCAGCTGTTCTTCTCAATGAGCATTGCAATGGGAATTATGGTAACCTACGGTTCATACACAAAAGATGAGGTAAACCTCACAAAGTCGGTTAACCAAATTGAGATTTTCGACACAGCCGTTGCACTTCTCGCAGGTCTTATGGTAGTTCCTGCGGTTTATGTATTCAGCGGTGAAGAAGGTCTTGGCGCAAGCGGTCCCGGACTTATGTTCATCACACTTCCAAAGGTATTCAACGAAATGCCTGCCGGCGTAATCATCGGATTTTTGTTCTTTGTTCTTGTATTCTTTGCAGCTATCACAAGCTCAATCTCCGTAATGGAAGCAATTGTTTCTTCGCTTATGGACAAGTTCAAGCTTACACGAATCAAGTCATGTCTTATCGTTATCGGCATCTGCCTTATTATGGGTATTCCGTCGTCACTCGGCAACGGTATATGGTCAAATGTTAAGATTCTCGGAATGGATTTCCTTACATTCTTTGACTTCTTGAGCAACAGCATTATTATGCCGATTGTCGCACTTTGTACTTGTATTCTCATCGGCTGGGTTATCAAGCCAAAGACTATTGCAGACGAAGTCACAAGGAACGGCGAGCGTTTCAGCAGAAGGGCTTTGTTTGATGTTATGATTAAATATATAGCTCCAATCTGCCTTGTGTTCATCTTAATTTCCTACACACTTGCGCAGTTCGGCATTATTTCACTTTAACCCGATACTTTAACACGATTATTTATGAATTCAAACAGTAATATCACCGAAATGAATCATAAGTAATTGTCTTTAAATTAAGCATACAACAATTAACTATTATCCGTTTATCCCATGAACTCTTGAAATTATATGCAATAATTGGTATAATTACAGTTACAGCTCATTTGCTGAATTTTAGGGAGGACAAATACTATGTGTCAGAAAAAACCATTTTACATTACAACGCCTATTTATTATCCGTCAGGCAATCCCCACATCGGTCATTGCTACACCACCGTTGCGTGCGACTCTATTGCCCGTTACAGACGAATGCAGGGATACGATGTTATGTTCCTTACGGGTACGGATGAACACGGTCTTAAAATTGAACAGAAGGCTGCCGAAAAGGGTGTTACTCCCAAAGAGTATGTTGACGAAATTGTAAAAACCTTTAAGGCTTATGGAAATTTATGAACATAAGCTATGACAGATATATCCGCACAACAGACGATTACCACATTGAAACGGTTCAGAAAATTTTCAAGGAACTGTATGACAAGGGCTACATCTACAAGGGCGAATACAAGGGCAAATACTGCACCCCCTGTGAAAGCTTCTGGACAGAAAGCCAGCTTATTGACGGCAAATGTCCCGAATGCGGACGAGAGGTTACAGAGGCAAAGGAGGAGGCATACTTCTTTAAGATGTCATCTTTTGCCGACAGAATTGAAAAGCTCCTCACGGAAACAGACTATTTACAGCCAAAGACAAGAGCGGTTGAGCTTGTAAACAACTTTATCAAGCCGGGACTTGAAGACCTTTGCGTATCGAGAACAACCTTCAAATGGGGCATTCCGGTTACATTTGACGAAAAGCATATTGTTTATGTTTGGATTGACGCACTTTCAAACTATATCTCCGCTCTCGGCTACAAGAATGAAAAATTTGACGAATTTGACAAATACTGGCCTGCCGATGTTCATATGGTAGCAAAGGACATCATGCGTTTTCACGCTATCATCTGGCCTGCAATGCTTATGGCTCTTGACCTTCCGCTTCCAAAGCATCTTGCCGTTCACGGCTGGATTACTTTCAACGGACAGAAGATGTCAAAGTCACTCGGCAATGTTGTTGATCCGTTTGTACTCGGCGAGCGTTACGGTGCTGACGCAATCCGTTATCACATTATGCGTGAAATGGCTCTCGGTGCAGACAGCTCATTCTCAAACGAAATTATGATTAACCGTATCAATTCCGACCTTGCAAACGGTCTTGGCAACCTTGTTTCAAGAACAGTTGCAATGGTTCAGAAATATTTCGGCGGCACACTTCCCACAGAGCGTGAGAGCGGCGAATTTGACGATGACCTTATCGAAACTGCAACATCGCTCCGTGCAAAGGTTGACGATTTCATGGACAAGACTCAGCTCCAGAACGCACTTGCCGAAATCTTCAAACTTGTTTCCCGTGCAAATAAATACATTGACGAAACTGCTCCGTGGGTTATTGCCAAGGACGAAACAAAGAAAGCAAGACTCGCAACGGTTCTCTACAACCTTCTTGAGGCAATCCGTATTGCCTGCACCCTCCTTTCGCCATTTATGCCAACAACAATGCCAAAGGCTCTTGAGCAGATCGGTGCTTGTGAAAAATGTGCCGGCTACGAAAACTGCGACAAGTTCGGTGTTCTTCCTGCTGATGTCACGGTTCACAAGGGAGATGCACTCTTCCCACGAATTGATGTTGAAAAGGAAATTGAAGAACTCAACAGCATTATCAAGAACAACGAGGGTGAAAGTGAAGAAACAAAGGCACTCCGTGAAGAGCTTGAGGGTGTTGCACAGATTGGCATTGATGACTTTGCCAAGGTTGACCTCCGTGTGTGCGAGGTTAAGACCTGCGAACCCGTTAAAAAGAGCAAAAAGCTTTTACAGTTCACAATTTTTGACGGTGTAAAGGACAGGACCGTTGTCAGCGGTATTGCAAACTACTACAAGCCCGAAGAGCTTATCGGCAAGAAGATTATTCTTGTTCAGAACCTCAAGCCGGCAAAGCTTTGCGGTGTTGAAAGCTGCGGTATGATTCTTTCTGCAGTTCACGGCGATGATTTAAAGGTTGTTTTTTGTTGACAATATGCCTGTCGGCTCAAAAATCTGTTAACGGCGAGCGCCGGCAGCGTGTCGCTGCACCCAATTCGTGAAGACAGTTTGCAATATAAAAACATATTATGCCCGAGCGTAGCATAGTTCGTGTGCGTTTCACACGATTGCACGCATTGCGTGCAAAATTGAATACACATATGTTATATCAAAACATATATGTATGGATATATAAATTCATCAATGTGGGCGGTCAATGACCGCCCACACTTTTAGGGAGATATACCGATGTCACTTTACAACAATATTTTCGATGCACACGCACATTATGACGACAAATGGTTTGACAATGACCGTTTTGAGCTTTTGGAAAACATTCACACAAAGGGTGTGTGCGGAATTGTCAACAATGCGGTTGACCTTAAAACGGCAAAAACCTGCATTGAATATGCCGAAAAATATGATTTTATGTATGCCGCAGTCGGATTTCATCCCGAAAATCTCGAAAATATTCCGGACAATTATCTTGAACAGCTTGCACAGCTTTCAAAACATAAAAGGTTGTCGCAATCGGCGAAACAGGGCTTGATTATCATTGGGACATTCCGAAAGACTTGCAAAAGCGTGTTTTTGAGGAACAGATCAGGCTTTCTCTTGACCTTGAAATGCCGCTTATAGTTCACGATCGTGAGGCTCACGGTGATGTGTACGACCTTCTGAGAAAATACAAACCAAATGCGCTGGTTCATTGCTTTTCGGGCAGTGTTGAGCTTATGCGTGAAGCGGTTCGTATGGGAATGTACCTCAGCCTCGGCGGTGTTGTTACATTCAAAAATGCCCGTCACAGTCTTGAAGTTGCCTCGGAAATTCCGCTTGACAGGCTTCTGCTTGAAACCGACGCTCCGTATATGGCGCCCGTGCCGTTCCGTGGCAAGCGTTGCGACAGCTCTATGATTGTCTATGCCGCTGAAAAAATCGCATCTCTGCGTAATATAAGCATATCGGAACTTCTGCAAATCACCTGCGACAACGCAAAACGATTTTACAATATTGATGATTAATTCATAAAAAACACGGTCGGAATCCTTGTAGGAAAACCGACCGTGTTGTTTTTATTTTCTTAGGGACTAACCGTGTTTGCCTGACTATATGCAACGCATAAGATTGCACGCAATGCATACAAATTTGCGACATTCACAAAATTTATTTTAACATAAAATTTGAACGATTACTTGCGGTAGAACATTGATTCTCGCTACAAATTAACATTGAATTTGATTATAAAAACAAAAATTGCATCAGAACCTTTTCGGGCATCTGATGCAATTCGTTTATCTAACTATCTTCTCGAACGGGGAACGGCGACTCGCCGTAATTTTCAACTTTCAACTTTATCAGTCTTCACTTGCGTGTCTGCGCATACTCTTGTGCAGGAAGAAAAGGCCGATCGAAACTATAAAAAAGATTACAGAACAGATTGCAAGGGCGATAAGAATATTGTTCATACTCTGAACAAAAAGGTTGTAGAACGCCCTTGAATCAATATTAATCTTGCTCATATAGCCTGTTGAAAGCAACACCGCCGGAATTATACCAACCGTAAGGAATGCCGCAGATGTTGAATAACAGATATACCTTACCGCTCTGTGCTTCCAACGATTTGTAAAGATGATGATTACGCATATAATTGCGACAAAGACTGCAAGACCGCCGATAATCAACGGCATCATATTTTTCAATGCAATGAGATAAACGGAAAGTGTGGCAAAAAGCGGTATTCTGAGCGCCGCCGCATAAATGTTAGCAGCCTGATTGATGAGATATTCTCTGCTCCCATCGTTTGCGACCTTGAGATTATTCTTACTTATGTAGCTGTCAAGCTCGCTGTTGAATTTCTGCTTAAACGCTGTTGTGTCAATCTTAGCCTTCTCGCCTGCATAAAAGCTGTTGAGATAGGCCTGTGTATTATCGTGAATTGTCACTTCGTCAACAACATTTTCAAAAAACTTTTCATCAAGTCCCGACGCATAACCGAGGTCAACAAGGCTCTCTTTGATTCGTCACGCTTGTCAACAAAATAGTTGCTCGTATTCATATTATCCATAATATACGATGGGTTGAGGATTGTTGACTGAAGAACAATTGCAAACGAAATCAAAAACAGTACAAACGAGAGAACGAACGAAATTATTCCGTAAATAATATGTCTTACTTTAGAATTCATCAGTTCGCCTCCTTATCAATCGGAGTACCCGACACTAACTTTGCATACACAAAATATCTCTGTGTTGTAAGACCGAGTGCATCAAACGGATAGCAGGTGTACATTATAAGATTTTCATAATCCGCCGAAAGGTCATATGCGGTTCTGTCAGTCGCTTTTTTGACAGCCGTGTCGGTGATTTCATAGATGTAATTACCGTAGCTTGTCTTGATTTCAACCTTCTGACCGACTGCTGCGTTTTTAAGACCGTTGAAATAAGTGTTGTTATGACCTGCAACAAGGATTGTTCCGCCATAACCGGGGACAAAACTTCCGGCATAAATGCCAACACCGTTTCTGAGCGCAACATCATTGTCACCGAAAAAAAGATTTGCGTCAACATTGCAGTCATTGATTATAAGCTCACCGAACAGATTTCCGTAGTTAGGGTACTGAACGGAGTCGTTTTAACATAAGTTTTTCCTGACCGTTTGAATCCTTTTTTGTAACGGTAGGAACGGTTGAGTTTTCTGACACGGGCACAAAAATATTATCGTACTCTGTTGAATAATCCTTTTCATTATCTGAGAAGAACATACCTACTGCCGAAATCACAGGTGAAAAGGACGGAACAAAAGCAAGATACAGCACAAGATATGTTATCAAACAAAAGATAATGGGAAGAATTATAAAACTCTTCCCATTCTTTGATTTATGACCGTGTCTGATTTTTTATCAGACATTAGAATCAAGCTCTTTCTTTTTTAGATTTTGCAAGATAGAAAGCACCGCCTGCTACCATTACAAATGCAACAGCAGAAACAGCGATAATGCCGCTGAAGTCAGCCTCTGCACCTGTTGTCTTGATCACACTGTTATCCTGAACACTGCCTGCCTTTGTAAGTGTAGGAACAGCTGAGAATGCAACCTTGCCGTCTTTGCCGTAAATTGTAAGCTTCTTTGAAGATGTGTCATATGACATTGTCATATCAAGCACACCGACAACTTCCTTACCGTAAGAAAGAAGTGTCTGCTTCTGAGCAAATGTGAGATCTGCAATATTAGATGCACCTGAGTTCTCAAGGAAGCTCTCGCCCTTCTTGAGAACAGCAACGATCTGAGATGACTCATCTGCTGTCATATCGATTGTGTTAAAGTAGTTTTCAGCCTGGTTTACAAACTCGCTCGGAATAACCATCTCCGAACCGTTCATCTTAACAGATGTCTTGAGTTCGTTGAGAACAGCCTGTTCGCTGTCATTGATTCCTGCTGCAAAAGCAGTGAAAGCAGTTGCTGCAACAAGGATGAACGCTACTAACATTGCTGATAACTTTTTCATAGTTCATACCACCTTGTATTTTATTTTGTTTTCATCAGCAAGAAGCTTCACGGATTCATTGGCATAATACGCATCTGCAAGCCGAAAACTGCAGGGAGTACAATGGAAAACTTCACCATTTAACTTCTTTGTACAGTATTATACACCACATTTCGCATTTTGTAAAGCATTTTATTATAAAAATTTCTTATATTCGGAAAAATTACAATCCTTTTGTCAAACCAGGCATTTTCATTGTGCATTATGCCGTTTTAAATCAATTTTGCGCTGCATCGTTTTCTTCTGATCTTGTATTTTAATTCATTTGTACACTTGCCTTTTACATAAAAATGCACCTGCCGATTTATAAATTCCTTCTTTTTCAAATATTCGTGTATAGACCTCATCCGTTTACCCTACACCTTTTTCTGTCATTGTTTTCTTATTATGACATATTGTGACATACTAATATATAAGTAGAAAATTTATCGGTTATTTGCCATATTTTTGTTTATTTTTTTGCAAATTTTACCTGAGCTTTATTTCAGCTCGTTATTTTATATACTTATCGGCTAACTGCAACAAAATAATCACATATTTTATGTGTATTTTGTACATATGAAAAATCAGAGTAATTGCATATTCTGCAAAAAAAGACATCTTTTTCCTTTATTGAAACCTTTGTTCATATTGATTTTTTTACTGATTTAAAATATAATAGGAGTATCATGTTTAAAAGTATTTTGTGCTTTTGTGCCGTTTTTCGCCTACAGCACTTTCGTGTCGACTGTGGCATTATCTTGCCATAAGCGTACAAAAGCCGAGAAGAGGAGTAATTTAATGGAGATAACATTCAAGGACATAACGAGAATTATCAAGAAAAATATTGTGTTTATTGCGGTGCTGTCGCTTTTATGTGCGGCTGCGTCATATTTTGTAACAACATTTTTGGTTCAGAAAACATATACATCAACCGTAAAGCTTTATGTTGAAACCAACTACAAAAGCCAGTCGGCTTATGACGACTATCAGAGTATCAACTACGCAAAGAACCTTGTTCTCACCTATATCGAGTTGCTCGATTCAAATTCTTTCTACAATTCCGTTTCAAAGGAACTCAACGAAAAATACACGGCGTCACAGCTTAAATCAATGATTAAGTTTGAAAGCATTGAAGATACCGAGGTTTTTAAGGCGCTTGTAAATTCGGGCAGTCCGTCCGAATCAAAAAACATAGGCAACGCAATTGCAAAAATTGCACCAGATACAATTGCCAATGTAAAGGACAATGCAAAGCTTAAAATTGTTGACAAGGCTACAACACCGAAAGCTCCTACATCCCCGAATGTTTCGAGAAATGTTATGATAGCTTTCGCCGCAGGTCTTATTATTTCACTCATCATTTCATTCGTCCGTGACTTCCTTGATGTTAAAATCAAGTACAATGATGAAATGACAACCGTTCTTGACCTTCCGTTGCTTGCCGCTATTCCCGATTTTGAATATTTTTCAAATCAGAAGGCAGCCGAAAAGAAGTACGGTAACTACGAATCGGGTTATTAATTGTTAAAGGAGTGAAACTGCAATGAAAAAGACTAAAATCGACCGTTCAATCGACACTGAGGCACTTGGCTTTCAGGTTCGTGAATCATACAAAACAGCAAGAACAAACATCGCATACTCAATTTTCAAAAAGGGTTGTAAAAAGGTAGCCTTTACTTCTTCAACAAAAGGTGAGGGCAAAACCGTAACTTCAATCAATGTTGCATCTGCTCTTGCTCAGCAGGTTGGCACAAAGGTCGTCGTTGTTGAATGTGACCTTCGCCGTCCGAGAGTTAACACAGCTTTAAAAATCACACCTACTCCCGGTCTTACAAACTACCTCAACGAGGAATGTTCGCTTGAGGATATTGTAAAGGATACAAAAATCGAGAATCTCAAGGCAATTACATACGGCGCTATTCCGCCGAACCCGTCAGAGCTTCTTTCGAGTGAATCCATGTTTGATCTTATCAAAACTCTTGAAAAAAATTACGACTACATTATTTTCGATACACCGCCAATCGGCGTTGTTATTGACGCCCTGCCTATTATGAAGGCGTCTGACGGTGTTGTTATTGTTGCAAGAAATAACTCAACAACATATCCCGAGCTTTCAAGAACAGTTGAAGTTATCAAAAGAACCAATGCAAAAATTCTCGGTGTTATTCTTAACCGTGTAAAGCCTCACGAAACCCGTAAGGGCAAGGGCTATTACTCAAGATACGGCGGATATTACAAGACATCAACAAATGACTGATGCCAAACCGCCTTTGCAAACATAAACTAACAGGCTAGTCCTGCCCACGGAGGGGAAAAATGGAATCCGTAAAAAGCATAAACAAAAGTGCGCCATCAAGCGGACATACAACTGAACAAAAGCCCGTTTATGATTTTTTTAAACGGATTTTTGACATCATATGCTCGTCAGCCGCTCTGATTATATTGTCGCCTGTCTTTTTAATTCTTACAGTAGCTATCAAAACAACAGACAAAGGGCCTGTATTCTTTACTCATAGGCGTGTAGGAAAAGGCGGAAAACCCTTAAACATATATAAATTCAGAAGTATGGTAACGAATGCCGAAGATCTTATCAAGCAGTTTACTCCCGAGCAGAAAGCTGAGTACGAAAGAAATTTCAAGCTTGAAAACGATCCCCGAGTCACAAAGGTCGGCAAATTTATGAGAAGAACAAGCCTTGACGAGTTGCCTCAGCTTTTCAATATTTTAAAAGGCGACATCTCTATTGTAGGACCAAGACCCGTTATGGAGATTGAAACTGAAATTTACGGCAACTACCGTGATATGCTTTTGAGCGTTAAACCGGGGCTTACGGGTTTCTGGGCGGCAAACGGCAGAAGCTGTACTACATACACACGCAGAAGGGCAATGGAAATTTGCTATATCAAAAACCGCTCTGTCTGCTTTGACCTGAAAATTATTCTCAAAACTATCACCTCTGTTTTCAAGGGTGAGGGCGCTGTTTAAGGAGGCAGAGTTTTGAAAGCTGTTATACTCGCAGGAGGATACGGAACAAGAATTTCCGAGGAATCCCAGTTCAAACCTAAACCAATGATTGAAATCGGCGGAATGCCTATTTTGTGGCACATTATGAAGCTATACACCCACTACGGTGTGAATGAGTTCATCATATGTGCAGGTTACAAACAGCATGTAATCAAGGAATGGTTTGCCGACTATTTTCTTCATACATCAGACATCACCTTTGATTTTACTCAGGATGATAAGATTATTGTACATAACAAAAGAGCCGAAAAATGGAAGGTTACTGTTGTTGACACAGGTCTTGACACGATGACGGGCGGCAGACTTAAAAGGGTTCGCAATTTTATCGGAGACGAACCGTTTTTTATGACCTATGGCGACGGTGTTTCCGATGTTGATATAAAAGCTCTGCTCGATTTTCACAAAAAGCACGGCAAGCTTGCAACTATGTCAGCCGTAAAACCCGAAAGCAGATTCGGTGTGCTTGATTTGACCGAAAACAACGAAGTCAGAGCTTTCCGTGAAAAAAGTGATATGGACTCAGGCTGGATTAACGCAGGCTTTATGGTGCTTGAACCGAAGGTTTTGGACTATATAAAAGACGATACAGTTATGTTTGAGCGTGAGCCGATGGAACAGCTTGCAAGAGAAGGTCAGCTTATGTGCTGCAAGCATAACGGATTTTGGCAGTGTATGGACACATTGCGTGACAAGGAGCGTCTTGAAAAGCTTTGGAACGACTGTACTGCTCCTTGGAAAGTGTGGTCGGAATGATGCTTGATTTTTATAAGGGTAAAAAAGTGTTCATTACGGGACACACAGGATTCAAGGGCAGTTGGCTCTGCAAACTGCTTGCAAATGCCGGTGCGGATGTAACGGGTTATTCGCTTAATCCGCCAACCTCACCGTCACTTTTTGAGATTGCAAATATCGAGAGCGATGTAAAGTCGGTTATCGGAGATATCCGTGATTTTGATTCGCTTAAAAAGGCATTTGATGAGGCACAGCCTGAGATTGTACTTCATCTTGCGGCTCAGCCGATTGTGCGTGACAGCTACAAAATGCCTGCATATACATATGAAACAAATGTTATGGGAACGGTCAACATTCTTGAGTGTGTACGGCAGTCAAGCTGTGTGAAATCGTTTCTCAATGTTACAACCGACAAGGTTTATGAAAACAGGGAATGGCAATGGGGATATCGTGAAAACGAACCGCTTGACGGGTTTGATCCGTATTCAAACAGCAAAAGCTGCTCGGAACTTGTAACCCACAGCTACAAAAATTCTTTCTTCGCCGACGGAAGAACGGCGATTTCCACAGCGAGAGCAGGAAATGTTATCGGCGGCGGAGATTTGCAAACGACAGAATTATTCCCGACTGCGTGAGAGCATTGGAAAAGGGCGAGGATATTATCGTCCGCAATCCGCATTCCATAAGACCGTATCAGCATGTTCTCGAACCGCTTTATGCATATCTTATGATTACAAAGGCCCAGTACGGGAACATTAAGTTTGCCGACTGTTATAATGTAGGTCCTGACGAGTGCGACTGCATAACAACAGGCGAGCTTGTTGACTTGTTCGTAAAATATGCCGGCAATATAAACCGGATTGACAAAAGTGAAAAGAATGCAGTCCACGAGGCTAATTTTCTCAAGCTTGACTGCTCAAAACTCAAGACTGTTTTTGGCTGGAAACCTCATTGGCATGTTGATGATGCAGTTAAAAAAACGGTCGAATGGTCATGCTGTTATATGGAAAACGGCAATGTAAGAGACTGTATGGATAGCAGATTGAAGAATTTCTGAAATAATCATACGGCAAATATAAAAAGAGGTTTACTTATGAAAAAGGCAATTGTAACAGGTTCAAACGGTTTTATCGGCTCAAATGTCTGCAAAAGACTTTGTGCCGACGGTATAAAGGTGTTTGCCGTTGTTAAGGATGAAAACGAAAACATTGATAACATAAAGAATCTCAGCGGCATTGAAATTGTGTATTGCGAGCTTGATGAGATTGAAACCTTGGCTGACATGATTTCTGACAGAGATATTGATGTTTTCTACCACTTTGCATGGGTAGGCTCGGCAGGATTGCTCAGATGCGATGAAAATGTTCAGTTGCAAAATGCCCTGTGGACCGCTCGTGCTCTAAGAACAGCCGACAAAATGCAGTGCAAAAAGTTTGTAAATGCCGGTTCTATTATGGAAAAAGAAACCTACACCGCTGTTTACACTCAGGAAAGCAAGCCCGGACTTCCGTACATTTACGGTGCAGGCAAGCTGATTGCAAGAGCAATTTGCAAGCCGATTGCAAACAGCCTTTCAATTGACCTCTGTTGGGCAGTTATCACAAACGCATACGGCGTCGGTGAGCTTTCGCCCCGTTTTGTAAATTCTACAATCCGCAAAATCATTGCAAATGAGCCGTTGCAGTTCACCGCCGCAACACAGAACTATGACTTCATCTATATTGACGATGTTGCAAGAGCATTTGAGGCAATCGGAGAACACGGTAAACCTAACAAGGAATATACAATCGGCAGCGGAAACGCAAGACCTCTTAAAGAATTTATTCTTGAAATGCAACAGACGCTTGCCCCCGAAGCAAAGCCGATTTTCGGCGATGTACCTTTTACGGGAGTAAATATGCCGCTTGAGGCATTTGATACAGCCGATATTGAAACAGACTGTTATTTCAAGCCCTCGGTTTCTTTTGCCGAAGGTGTTTCAAAAACAATGGAATGGCTTAAATCACTCAATTAGTTTTTTAAAGTAAGGTGTATTTTAATGATACAGAAATTTGAATTTTGCAATACTGACTTTGAGGGTGCATACCTCATCAAACCGTTCTGTGCAACCGATATCAGAGGTGCATTTATAAAGGACTACTCAAAGGAAGTTTTTGAGGCTAACGGCCTTGAACACAACCTTGCCGAGGTTTTCTACACGGTTTCTCACAAGGGTGTAATTCGTGCGCTTCATTTTCAGAGAGTTCACGAACAGGCAAAGCTGGTGCGGTGCATTAAGGGCAAGGTTTTTGATGTTATCGTTGACCTCCGTCCCGAATCACCTACATTCAAAAAATGGCAGGGATTCTACCTTTCCGAAGAAAATATGAATGAACTCTATGTTCCCGAACATTTTGCACACGGCTATCTTGTGCTTGAACCGTCTGTTGTTTCATACAAATGCGGTGAAAAATTCTACGGCGAATATGATGACGGCATTATGTACAACGATCCGGATTTGGGAGTTGAATGGCCGTTTGATGAAATCGGCGGTATTGAAAATCTTATTATTGCCGACAAAGATAAAAATCTTCAGACTTTTAAGGAATACGAGGATAAGTATCTTAAGTAATTTTTATGTTACGACTATTTTTTGCGGAGGGTAAAATGAACATAGTATATTCAAGCTCCGACAGCTATGCCCCTATTGCCGGTGTGTCAATAATGTCACTCTTACACAACAATACCGATGCCGATGAAATCAACATTTATATGATTGACAACAATATCTCAGATGAAAACAAAAAGAGATTTGAGAATATGGTTGACAAATTCGGCAGAAATATTGTTTTTATCCCCCGTCCCGACCTCAACAAAATGGCAGGTGTTGATATAGAAGTCGGAAGATGGAACATAAGTACATTTTTCAGACTGTTTCTCTGCACGATACTGCCTGATAATCTTGACCGCTGTATTTATCTTGACTGTGACACGGTTGTGCGTCACTCTTTGAGAGAATTTTGGGAAACAGATCTGGAAGATAAGATTGTTGCGGCAGTTGACGATTGCCGAAGTGACCGTTATAAAACCGAACTGAATCTTCCGTGCGACAGCACTTATACAAATAACGGTGTTTTGCTGATTGACCTTAAAAGCTGGAGAGAGATGAATGTAGAAAAAGACTTTCTCGACTTCATTATTGCCCATAACGGTGACATCACCTATGTTGATCAGGGTGTTCTTAACGGTGTTCTTGCAAAAAAGAATCTTGTAAAGGTTGTCCATACCAAGTACGATGCTATGACCGTGTTCTTTGATTTTAATTTTAAAGATCTTATGAAGGTGCGTCGTCCCGAGCATCATCTGAGTGAAGAAGAATACATTGAGGCGGTAACCGATCCTTATATAATTCACTACACCTCGTGTTTTCTTTCGGGAACTCGCCCATGGAATGAAAATAACAATCATCCTTTTGTCGGGGATTATCTCAAATATAAAGCAATGTCACCGTGGAAAGATTTTCCGCAATATCCCGATGTCAGAAAGAAATCAAAAAAATGATGACGAGTGTGTGCAATGCCATGCCGAAAAGAATGATGATTGCAGGTATCTCACTTGTTCACTCAAAGTTGTACCCAATGGTACGCTCACTTAAAGGAAAAAGGCGGGGTTGATAATGAAAATTCTGCTTGTTAATAAATACCACTATGTAAAAGGCGGAAGTGAAACCTACTATTTCGGTCTTGCCGACCTTCTCACAAAGCTTGGTCACGAAGTGATTTACTTTTCAATGGCAGACATTAACAACAAACCATGTGAACAGGAAAAATACTTTGTTTCAAATGTTGATTTTAATTCTAATATTTCCACGCTTCAGAAAGTAAAGGCAGGTTTCCGCGTTCTCTATTCTTTTGAGGCAAAAAAAATATTTCTGCTCTCATTGAACAAGAACATCCTGATATTGTTCATATCAACCTTGTTCACCGTCACATCACCCTTTCGATTGTTCGAGCAATAAAAAAATACAACATACCAATAGTGTTCACAATTCACGATCTTAACTGTGTATGTCCCAACCACGAAATGCTTGTAAACGGCCATGTATGTGAAAAATGCCTGCACGGCAGATATTCAAATTGCATAAAAAATAAATGTGTAAAAGGTTCAACTGCAAAAAGTACTCTTGCGGCTATTGAGGCAACAAACTATAAACGAATGAAAATATACGACGACATAGACTTGTACATCACGCCGTCATATTTTTACAAAAAGAAGCTTGAAGAATCCGGTATTATCCACAGCGAAATTATTCATATAAAAAACTTTCTGCCTACCGATACTGTTTATTCCGACAATAATCCCGACAACGGTTATCTGTTATACTTTGGCAGATTTCCGAGGAAAGGGTGTGCTGACGCTCGTTAAGGCTGTTGAGAAGCTCGAGAACAATATTCCGCTCATAATTCTCGGCACAGGTCCTATTGAAGATGAAATCAAGGAATATATAAAAGCACATAACCTTGGAAACAGAATCAAAGCATTAGGCTTCAAGTCCGGTGACGAGCTTAAAAAGTATGTTGCAGAAGCGAAATGCGTCATCCTTCCCAGTGAGTGGTACGAAAACGGACCCTATACAATTATGGAAGCAATGTCACAGGGAAAACCTGTTATCGTAACAAATTACGGCGGACTTCCTGAAATTGTAGAAGACGGAAAAACAGGCTTTATCTGCTCACCGTTTGACAGTGATGACCTTAAAAACTCAATTAAAAAAGTCTGCTCGCTTTCTGATGCTGAATACAAAGCAATGAGCAGTTGTGCCGTTGAGAAAGCAAAAATCGAATTTTCTCCGGTAACCTATGCGCAGAAACTCACACAAAAATATAATGAGATTATAAATAATCACAAAAAGAAAGGCTGATACCATGAAAAAACTTGGCCTTTGCGCTTGCTACAACCACAAAAACTACGGCAGCCAGCTTCAAAGCTATGCAACAACAGTTGAACTGAAAAAGCGTAACATTGATTACGAAATAATCCGATATAAAAAAAAGATTACACCGTTGCTTCTTATAAAAGCAATACCGCGTCTTTTTAACCCCGTTTTTATAAATGACAGGATTATTGAAACATTCCAAAAAAAGCTTATGCTTAAACTTCATTCACAGCTTGCGGAACAGAATGCCGTTAGAAATGACGCGTTTAATAAATTTTCGGAAAACAGATTTAAAAAGCTTTCACCTATTTACTACGGTTACGATGAACTTAAGAAGCAATCTGAAAAATACACCGCCGTTATGGTTGGAAGCGACCAACTCTGGTCTCCGAGCGGAATAACCTCTAATTTTTACAATCTTATGTTTGCAGGCGACAGCTGCACAAAAATATCATATGCAACAAGCTTCGGTGTTTCACAGATTGAGCAAAGATACCATAAAATTTACAAAAACTTTCTTGACCGACTTAATTATGTAAGCGTCAGAGAAAACAGCGGAAAGGTAATTGTTGACAAGCTCAGCATAAATGATGCCGTCGTCGTCTGTGACCCTGTAATTCTTCTTGATTCCGATGAATGGCTCGAAGAAATTCCAAACAAGAATCTTTTCAATGAACCGTATATATTTGCATATTTTCTCGGTAAAAGCCAGGAATACAGAGATGAAGTAACCAAGTTTGCAAAAGAAAAAATTTAAAAATCGTCACAGAATTGCATATGGACAGTTATAATAAGGCTGACAGGGGTTTTGGTGATTACACACCGTTTGACATCGGACCGGCTGAATTTGTCAATTTGATTAGAAATGCTAAGTATATATTTACCGATTCTTTCCATGGCTCAGTGTTTTCTATGCTGTACAAAAAACAGTTTTCTATATTCAACCGCTATTCAAACGATTCTGTATCTTCCAAAAACTCCCGTATTGACAGCTTTTGTGAGACATACGGATTAAACGACAGAAGATTCAGCGGTAATATAAACGATGTTGAAAATGCAATAGATTATGATTGTGTTCTCGAAAAAGTTAAAAATCACAGAATGCTGTCCAAAGCATTTCTTGACAATGCACTCAGTTGTTTCTCAAACGGAGATTAAAATGATAAATATAAACGAAACAAATAAAAAACATTGTTGCGGATGTACAGCATGTGAGTCTGTGTGCCATAAAAAGTGCATATCAATGCAGACAGACAATGAGGGATTTAAATATCCGGTTGTCGATAAAACTAAATGTGTTAACTGTCGCCTTTGTGAAAAGGTTTGTCCTATACTCAATAAAACACATAATGTATTTCCAAATACCGCATATGTTGTTCGTAATAAAAATTCTGAAATTGTCCGCTCCAGTACATCAGGCGGTGCAGTTACCGCTTTCAGCAAAGAGATAATCAATAACGGGGGAATCGTATTTGGCGGTGCATTTGACAGTAACTTTTATGTCAAACATACATACGCTGAAACAGAAAGTGAACTTTCAAAATTCAGAAGTTCAAAATATGTTCAAAGTGATATGGGTACAACCTTTACCGAGGTAAAGCAACAACTTGACAACGGAAAATTTGTTATGTTTACGGGGACTCCGTGTCAGGTTGAAGGGCTTCAAAATTACTTAAGAAAACCATATGATAACCTCTTCACCATTGACTTTGTATGCAGAGCTGTCCCATCTCCATTGGTATGGGAAAAATACAGGGAATTTATGGAAAAAAAAATTCGGTTCTGAAATTACATATGCAAACTTCGCGAAAAAACCTACGGATACCATAGTGCAAATCTGACTCTTAGATTTGCCAACGGCAAAAAAAGTATAGAAAACACCAATACTGACTATATGCTTAAGAGCTTTTTTAAGGGAATAGTGCTCACGCCCATCATGTTATGACTGTAAATTTCGTGAGCCGGGAAGGGTATCGGATCTGACTGTATTTGACTGTTGGAATATTACGCGATATGTAAACGGACTTGCCGATGATGACAAAGGATATACAGCAGTCATTATTCAGAGTACCAAAGGTGCAAAATTATTTGAAAAGGCAAAGCACAATCTCATAGTATATCCTGCCGATCCAAAACTTTTACTTGAAAATGACGGCCATATGGCAATGGAAAATCCCAAATATCACAAAAACCGAAAAGAATACTTTGAAATGCTTAACAATGGCTATAATATTGAACAAGTCGTAAAAAATATATTCCTATTAAAATAAGCAGAAAAATTTTCGGTAAATTCAGGGGCTTTTTCTACAAAACAGGAATACTCAGATTTTTGAAAAACTTAAAATAAAATAAGGCAGGTTTATATATGTATGATAATAAAATATCTGTAATCGTACCGGTTTATAATATCGGTCAGTATCTTGAAAGCTCTATCAAGAGCCTGATAAATCAGACATACCGTAATATTGAAATCATACTTGTCGACGACGGTTCAGTTGACAACAGCCCTGCAATCTGCGACCTTTATGCCGAAAAAGATAACCGGATTAAGGTCATTCATCAAAAAAACAAAGGTGTCTCTGCGGCAAGAAATGCAGGGATGAGAGTAGCAACGGGAGATTATATAGGCTTTTGTGGACGGGGATGATATTCCCGATGTTGATATGTTCGAATTTCTAATGAACATTGCTGTCAAAGATAATGCAGATATTTCAATCTGTGAAGTAAGATTTGAATTTGAGGATGGCACTGTTCGTAACATCGCAACGGGTAAATCCAAAATCTGGAACAACAATGAAAGTTTTCTTTGCGACTTCTTTAAAGGAAATGTTGGTATGAGTACCTACACCAAATTATTCAAAGCAAAAGTTTGCAGGGGTGTTGAATATCCCGAAAATTGTAAAACAAACGAGGACAAGTATTTTTGTTTCCTTGCTGCTCTCAATTCTAACACATTCAGTAGCAAAAGCGTTGCAAAATACACCTATTATCGCAGAGAAGGTTCGTCTTCCATAACAGAATTTACCGAAAAATATTTTGACTGCATTTATCTTGCTGACAAAATGCTTGAAACTGTAAGCAAAGAACATCCGTCAATTTACGCAAACGCTGTTTGCAACAGACTTCTACAACTCTCAGAATATACAAACTTATGTATATGAGAAACGGGCTGAAAAAATTCAGCAGCCAAGGAAACGAACTCGTTAAGTATGTTAAAAGTTTGACAAAGCAACTGCCAAAAAATATTTGTCAAAAAAGACTACATAAGATATAAAACACTCTGTACAAGTAAAAAATTGTATTTTCTTATGATAAAATACTTAGACAAATACTAATTGGTGATACTCCGTGGAAAATTTTAAGATAAGAGATTTAAAACTAAAAAAAATATGGCAAATGTTTCTTGTTATTGCCATCCCTTTTATAACTGTAACCGGTGCTACAATTTTTCCTTACACATTGCGTTTACCGTTAATTTACACTGTTGGCATACTTTTTGCTGTGGTATTCGTCCTTACTGACATAAAACTTCAATTTAATGCTGTTTCCGGAACGGCATTTATACTGTTGTCATATATATGCATATCAATCGCATACTCATATGACCCCGCATCAACATTAAACTTATTTTTGCTGTACCTGTGTGCATTCACACTACTGTTCATTGATCTCCCGGGCAGCTATTATAAAAAATATTTACGATAATATATGTTATTTGCTCGGTTATTGCCTTTTCAATTTTGATAAGTGCAGTTATCGACAACTGTATGTTAAAATATTTTTGGTTTATTGTAAATCCAAACCATTCGGCACAGGTAGCACAAACGATTCAAAATGAACTTTCAATAGGTGCGTATTCCGGATTCGCACGGGAAAAAGGTGAAGCGGCATACATTATGAATGTAGGAATTGCTCTTTTACTTTCTAAGTACTTTTCATCGCAAAAGCTGAAAAAAATTGATATTCTTATGTTGTTCGTATTTATTGTGTCGCTTATGCTGACCGGAAAACGAACCCTTTTCATTATTCCCGTCCTTTCATTTGCATTATTTATGGTCATCTCAAACATCAAAGGAAAATTTGCTAAAACAGGAGGAATAGTGCTAAGTGCCTTATCTGCCGTGTTTATTCTTTCAATGTTTATTCCAAAGGTTGCAAATATATTTGACCGTTTTATGGATGAAGAAAATATTATGGCCTTAGGTAATAGAGATTCTCTTTGGAAATATTTTTTACTGATGGGTGAAAAGTACCCGGTCTTTGGCGCAGGATTCGGCTCATACAATCAGTTCGCATATGATAACGGATTGCGTGTAGGCGGAGACAGATGGAACTTCAACGGTCACAATTGCTACTTTCAGATTGCGGTAGAGCTCGGAATAGTCGGAAGTATATTCTTTCTTCTGTTTGCAGTGCTTTCCGTTGTACTCACAATTCTCGCAATCAGAAGGGTAAAAAATATCTGCGATGATGCAAGAATCTGCTATTTCTCGCTATATATACAAATTATGATTTTAGCTTACTCTGTAACGGGTAATCCGACATATTCAAGACAGATTATGTTTATCTGGTTTTTCTCAATCGGAGCCGTTCTTCATATTGCAAGGAAACACAATATTGACATAGTGATAAACAAAGAATCTGAAAGGCGACATTTATGAAAAAGATCGGTATTGTAACTTTTCATCAGGCACTTAACTACGGAGCAAAACTTCAAGCCTATGCCCTTCAGCAGTTTTTGGAAAAAAACGGCATAGAAAATGATGTAATTGACTACACATGTCATTTTATGTATACAAGAAACATAAGACCTATTCGCGTAGGCAAGCATCATAAGTTGAAGTCATTTATCCGTTCACTCATCACTATGCGTCAAGTAGGAATTGACAGAAAAAAGTCCGTTACATTCAGAAACGAATTTTTAAACCTCAGTCGTCCTTTTGATGCCAAAAACATTGGGGAAGCCTCCAATGAATATGCAGCATTTATTGCAGGGAGCGATCAGGTGTGGAGTCCCATCTGCGTTGGCTTTGATACGGTATATTTACTTGATTTTGCAAAACCAAAGCAAAAATACTCCTATGCGGCAAGCTTTGCAGTTGATAAGCTTCCTGCTGATAAGGAACGTACATATAAAGAGTTGTTATCACAATTTCAGCTCTTTTCAGTTCGTGAAAAAAGCGGAGCAGATATTATTGAAAATCTTATCAACAGAAAAGCTGAAATCAGTATTGATCCCTCGTTGTTGCTTACTGAAGATGATTGGGATAAAATAAGCAGATGTCCTGTACCAAAAGAACCGTATATTTTTCTGTTCAGCGTAAGAAAGCCAATTAAACTTATCAGCTACGCTCTTGAACTTTCTAAAAAAACCGGATACAAAATCTACTACCTGCAAAAGGAGAGGCTCCATAAGATTGACGGTATAGAATACCTCGATCCGGTGAATGCCACTGAATTTGTAGGTTTAATAAAAAAATGCAGAATATATTTGCACAAATTCATTTCACGGCACTGCCTTTTCGGTAATCTATAAAAAGAATTTTGCAGTTGAATTGCAACATATCGGTGGCAGAAACATCCGTGCCGAAGAACTTCTTAACAATCTTGGAATCAATGATCGCGAGATAACAAATGATGTTTTTCCAAATATAAACGGTGCGGTTAATTGGGAAAGGTTGACAATGTACTTTTAAAGGAAAGAAATAAATCAAAGGAATATATAAACAAAATAAAGGAACTGATACAGAACGAATCTTCAGAGGTGACCGTTTAATGCCAAAATCCGTCGGAAAACAAATGTCGATAAACATAATTGCAAGTATCGTTTCATTTGCAGTTACTGTTGGAATTAACTTTTTTCTGACACCGTATCTTGTAAAAGAGGTCGGCAGTGATGCCTATGGTTTTATCGGTCTTGCTAATAACTTTGTACAGTATGCTACCATCGTTACGACCGCTTTGAATTCAATTTCAGGCAGATTTATTTCAATTGCATACCATAAGGGCGATGTTGAGAAATCGTCAAAAATATTCAGTTCAGTTCTCGTTGCCGATTTGTTCCTCGCTGCAGTAATGTTGATTCTGTCGTCAATTTTTGTTTGTTTTCTTGACACTGTGCTTAACATACCTTCAAATCTTGTATCCGGCGTAAAAATAACCTTTGCTTTTGCTTTTCTCACATTTGTTGTCAGCACAGTTACTGCTATTTTCACAACAGCAGCCTTTGTAAAAAACAGAATTGATATAAATTCTATACGAGATATTATATCCAACCTTATAAAAGTTGCACTCATAGTACTTTTATTTGCAATTTTCCCTGCACAGCTTTACTTTGTTACCCTTGCAAGTTTTGGAAGCGGTATTTTCCTTTTGCTGGCAAATATTACTGTTAAAAAGAAGGTACTCCCGGAAGTAAAGGCTGATATTAGAAAATTTGACATTAAAATAGTTAAAACACTTCTTGCGTCCGGCATTTGGCTTTCACTTTCACAACTTTGTCAGGTGCTTCTAAGCGGTCTTGATCTTCTGATATGCAACCTAACCCTTGGAACGGCACTGATGGGACTTCTCTCTATCGTAAAAACCGTACCGAACAGTATCGGCAACCTAACTGTAATTTTAGGTTCAGTATTTACTCCTCATTATACAATTCTTTATGCAAAGAAAAAAATACCGGAGCTAATTATCGAGGCGAAATTCAGTACCAAAATTGTAAGCTTTATACTCTCGACTCCCATTGCCGGTTTTATTGCCTTTGGCAGACAGTTCTACATACTATGGCAACCGACAAAGTCACCGGAGGAGATTACAATGATTCAGTTATGTCGGTGTTGACTTGTATTACATTTCTTTGTTCCAGTCAAACTCAGTCGCTTATGATGATAAACACCGTATGTAATAAACTTAGATTACCTGTATTTGTAAACCTTACAGTTGGCATTGTCAGCGTTATAGTTGCAATTGCAGCCTGTAACCTCACCGACTATGGCGTATATTTTGTAGCAGGAACGAGTTCCGTTCTTATGGGACTGCGCGCACTCATCTTTACCCCTGCATATTCTGCATACATACTAAAGCAAAAACTTTCAATATTTTCCCGACAGTAATCCGAGATTGTGTTGGATTTATCATTATATTGGTATTATTCTCAATTATCAGCAATTTTATTACAGTAACCGGTTGGGGTTCATTTATATTCATATGTGCTATATGCGGAATCCTTGCATATGCCTTGTCCCTGCCGTTGTTATTTAATAAAGCGGAACTTTGCAAGCTCAAAAATAAGCTTACAAAAAAATGAAATGGAGTTAATTATGAGTAATGTTGAAATAACTGTATTTACCCCATCATATAATCGTGCAAAAACTCTTCCAAAGAGTTTTTGAAATGTTTGAAAAAACAAAACCTAATAAAAAGCTTTGAAATGGATAATTATAGATGACGGCAGTGAGGATAATA
>ENA-OQDE01000308-OQDE01000308.1-human-gut-metagenome-genome-assembly--contig:-NODE-308-length-31011-cov-3.618281_pt1 | contig 31011 bp, 44 predicted proteins | sample MGYA00242768_ERZ504595 | MGnify/ENA primary metagenome ERZ504595 (study PRJEB26092, sample SAMD00036307) | human gut metagenome | host: Homo sapiens | study: EMG produced TPA metagenomics assembly of... | reverse complement strand
TCCGGCCGGCGTTATTTTTCAGCATCTTTTTTCTTCCTGATAATGACGGATCTTATCCGCAAGCATCCGGTTATAGAGAAAACGACTGCAGCCGATCGTCTTCTTCTATCTGGGTTATCTGTTCTTTTATTTGGATAGATCCTTATTTTTACTGCCCGGTTTATCTTTCTCACCCTGACTCTCTATATACTGATGGATTGTTTCAACAGGTGCTATATTTCAAAGATTTCTTTTGTTCTCTCTGACATCTTATCGTCCAGCATCTTTCTGCTATATTTCATAACCAGAATCAAACAAAAACACTGAATGAGAATTATTATCTAAACTCATTATGTACACTCACTTATTGCTTATTTCGGCCGTCTAAATTCCAAGAGCATATTGTTCTTTTTTCTATTATAATATATTTATTGTGTCAGAACAAGTGTTTTGTGATTTTTTATAAATTTGAGCAGACATGCTCGAATGTGCAATTCATCCCATCACCTATAGAGGTGAAGGAATTCTTGCTACGGTTGTTAAACTGTCCGGAATAATCTTCAAGGCTATCCGGCTCATGGATTTCTACTCCTTCTTCTAACGCAGCTTCAAGCCATGCTTTTTTTGCATCCAGGGCATTTGAAATTGCACTTTCCACTGTTTCTCCGCAGGTAATGCAACCAGGGAGATCCGGATACGAAACTACGAATCCTCCTTCGGTTTTATCTTCTACAACTTCCATACGATAGGACATTGACATATAATCATTCAGTGTCTTCATGATTCTTCGCCTCACTTTCTACTATTTCCCTTACCATTTCTACATATACTTTCTTTATCGGCTCATGTTTTGGTATCGTATATGGTGTCAATAAATTTTTCTATGCTAAATTTGAAAAGATTTCTGTATTCTCCGAAAGAGAAATACACAAAATACAAACTCAAAAATACTGTCTTTTGTACTTAATCATAAAGGGAAATGGATGAACCGAATAGCTCAAAAATTATCTTAGATATGCAAATTTAGTGTAGCAAATGTATTATTCTCTGTGGATAATAGCAATATGTTCCGACTCAAATTATAAGCGGTTTTGCTTAGAAAATCAATAATCTTATTGTTAAAAAAACATCTACCATACTCTCATAGATAACAATGACAAAATATAAAATGGAAGTATATATAGTAACCTTTGCAGCCGGTTCTTTGCTGTATATATTATAATACTCTGAATCGGCATCCATATCCAAAGGAGAATACTAAATAATTCAAATTTATACGCTATCCAATAACAGTGCATCGGGAGTAACAACAAGAACATTCCAATAACTGACTTGCATTGTAATTTTTCTTTTAAAGAATATCTGAGCGGAAATCCTTTTTTTACTAAACGTAATTCATTTTGCACATTATAGCTGACAACATTCTGTCCTATTATCAATATAGAAAACAATAATACATACTCAATATATTTTCCCTCTATCTGCGATAATAACATTGTGATTAAAACAATCGCAAAATACTGATACATAATCTGTTTCTTTCTTCTAATAACACTAACCACCTCATAAACCATCAAAAAACGGTAGCGGTTGCCATAATATTTCTTCATCAGTCCCTTCATTTCTCTCTGATTATTTTGGAAAAACACTTCATCCTGTGTTTGCAAGACTGTATCATATTCTATTCAAAAAACCATATAACATCTGATTATATTGTTGAAAGAACGGGATAATTGCTTGATAGCTAAAATAAGGATATAAAATGAAATATAATCCGTAAATGATCAATAGTACACTGGCAACAAATACACTTCTATTAAAAAAGCAAATCATTACTACTGCTAACATACATATATTCGTAATATCCCGATATTTATATTGCGTCGATAAAACCGTATGCATATTGACGATTGGGTTACAGATCATAACCACAATAAACTGTCTCAAAACTATTCCCTCCATTGAGAAAGCCCAAAATAAAATCAACGCAACACACAACGTCAGTACCGTGCTTTTTCCTATCTTCTTCACTCGCCAAATATATGTTTTTTCTATTTTCCAAATATAAGTTTCAGGAGAAATACGCATTCTTGGTATTGTTCCAAACAAATTCATAAACAAGAAGCAGAGAATACCATACGGTATAAAAACAGCAATATCCATTCCATGGGTTGTCTGAATCATAGATTGTAATATAAGAATACATGGCACAATAGCAATCAGCATAAGATAAGCACCTATATTTCGTTTAATCATTCTAACTGCAAATTTGAATCTCTGTTTCAAAAGCAACTGATACATACTTTATTCCCCTTCAGATAAAATCTTTGCGATTTTCTCTCTATCAACTTCCTCCGTATTGATTTCTCTAATTTGTCCGTTATGTAACAAAAGACACTTGTCACAAACATTTTGTAAACACTCTATATCATGGCTTGAAATAATGTAAATTCCTTTTTCTTTCTTGTGAAACTCTACTATTACATTTTCTAAAAGTTTCATTTGGACAGGATCAAGCCCTGAGAATGGTTCATCAAAAATAGTAATTTTTTCTTCTTGTATCATTGCACAAGCATTATTTAGTCGTTGCATTGTACCTTTTGAAAGTTCTGACGGAGAATAGTTCTCATACTTTTTTAATCCCAACCCATCTAAAATCCTCTCGATTTTATCAAATGCCTCTTGCTTTTTATCTTTCTACTCGAAGCAATTAAAAGAAGATTTTCATATATTGTCAGCTCATTAAAAAAACTTGGTTGATCCATTGCATAGGCAACCGGCATATCAAGATAATCAACCTTGTTCATTTTTTCTCCGTCGATAGAAATTACTCCCGTATAATTTTTATCATAATTCGAAAGTATATTCAAAAGGGTAGTCTTTCCAGCTCCATTTCTTCCAACAAGTCCATAAATACAAGTATTTTCAAATGTATAGTTTAAGTTCGAAAAAACGACTGTTTCACCATATTTTTTAGTTAAATTTGAAATCTGAATCATAAAATTTCTTTTCCTCTCAAATCCATTTTCGTCAATCCGACTACTAACAATCCCATAAAGACTGCCGTGTTCACAAATAAAAGTACAACAACACTTTTTACCACTCCGAAAGTAAAAAGTATTGAGAAAACTTCTACTGACAATACAATAAAACACATATAATTTGTCAAATACTCTGTTATAATTTCTCCATAATAATTATTCATCTGTAATTTGGCATAGATAAAAGGTTTTAATAAATAACGAATTATAATACAAATAACCGGACAAATAAAAATCCAATTTTTATTCACCAAAGATGTTGTCACACCTTTACTCCATTGTACCGGAATTTCTGTCGGCAGCTTAGAATAAGACAATGTCCCAATAATCAAGCATAGTACGGTAATCGTTGCCCAAGTAAGCATACTTCCCCATATATACAAAAAGCTAACTGAATCCAGTTTGAAAACAGTTTGATTATCTTTCCAATAATCCTGCAACTCTGTTACATATTGTTCTACCTGTAATTTTCATAACTAATACTTTCTTCACCCAACATTTTTTCGCACATGCGTTTTGCCTTATTCAAATCAGTAATCTGACTATTTAATATTTCATTCTGCCTCTCAAGCGTTTCCTGCAATGTTACTTTTCCAGATATAATGCTTCGTATATCCTCAATAGAAATTCCTAATGTACGCAGATATGCAATCTTCTTTATATTTTCCACATCATTTTCTGAATAATCTCTATAACCATTACTTTCGTTTCTTGAAGGCTCAATGAGTTTTTCCTTTTCATAAAAACGAACATTAGAACGGGATAAACCTGTTCGTTCTTCTACGTCTTTTATTTTCATGTTATGCACTCCTTTCAAGCAACTCTATTTTATCTTAAGAATAAGCTATAAACAAGGTTTACAGTCAAGCATTTATCCAAAATCTCTTCTCTTTTAGTTATAAATCAATTCAGCATTCACAACCTCTCTTGCTCTACTCCAAATATTATTCATTTCTACTACCCAAGCCACCTGATCAGTTGCTTTAAATTGTTCGGTAATACCTTCACTCTCTGCCATCTGCTCTACAATCTTTTCAAAGCTCTTCTATATCAGCCAAATAATCATTCAACCTTCCACTTGTAAGCAGATTCAGATATACACCTCTACGATATTCTTTGTGACCGTAAAGATTCGGTCTTTCTTCTTCAATCCGTAAAGTATCTACAAATATTCCTGCATTTCTTCACAGAGGAACTTCGGCATTTTGATCACACGATTACTTTTCTTTGTTTTCGGTGTGGTAATCGCATCTTCGCCGTGTAATCACTGATAGGACTTATTGATTCTGACCGTTTCTTTCTCAAAATTGAAGTCAGCGGCGGTCAGTGCCAACAATTCTGCTTTTGTCAATATAAGTCTAAAAAAAATTTGCTTTTAATTCGCAAAAAGCACCACTGTTTTCATCCAGTGATGCTCCTGCGAACAATCTTATTCCGTTTATGCTTTTTCTTCTTTGTAGAAAATGTCATCCATCTTCCAGCTTATCTCCATACGACCTGGTTCATAAATAAAGACTTTCTCAATAATCTTTGACAGCTGTATTTTGTCAAAATCCTGCAATGCTGCAATCTCATTTACTTCCATTTCTTTTTCTGTTGCTTCATCACATTTTTTCTTCGCTACTGCAATCTCATTCTCCAATTCTGCTATCTGCAAAGTGATTTCTAAAATACGGGAAGTCGTTTTTTCCAGTTCTTCCATATACCCTTCCTTGTCCAACACTTCTGAACGATAATCAGAATATAGTTTCATCTTTCTTGACGAGAGTCGCTTTTTTTCACTTTTCAGTGTTGCGATATTTTCTTCTTTCAAAATTGTTTTATGCCATTCTCTTTTCTTTTTCTCAAGATTTTCCGAAATGAATTGTGCCATATTTCTGGCTGCATCCAGTACTGTTTCTTCTGCTTCTTTCCTGTCCATTTTACTTTCCGCACACCCACTAAGACCACTGATATGTGCCTGCATACAGCGATACCCAGTCTCTCTGCTGGTAAAACCAAGTCTTCTTCCACAGGTCGGGCAAAAGAAAATAGGGCAGGCTACTCCTCTTTTTGCAAGAACTTTTTTCTGGTTAGTAAACGCTTTCTCATTTGCTTTCCGGAATAATTCATCGGATATAATTGGTTCATGTGCATTTTCTACAACAATCCACTCCTCTTTATCATTGGAAACCAATTTATTGCTTCCTGTTCTTGCCACTCTCTTTTTATTCCAAATAATTTTTCCAAGATACACTTCATTTTTGAGCATATCTGAGATTGTTGTGACTGACCAGAGTTTCTTTTCTTTTTCGTTTTCTCTGTGCATTTTTATACCTTTTCTGCACATATACTCCCTGCATGTAAGCACATGGGTTTCGTTCAGATATTTTGCTATCTGTCCTTTGGTTTTCCCATCTGCCGCCATTGTGAATATCAGTTTCACTGTTTCAGCCGCTTCTGGATCTATAACCAGATGATGCTTATCTTCTGGATCTTTAATATATCCATATTTTGGAAAAGCCGGCATATATTCACCGTTTTTAGCATGTGTTTTCATCGCAGAACGAACTTTTCTGGACAAATCTCTGCTGTACATTGCGTTCAGCATATTTTTTAACGCTACACTCATTCCTCCAGTAAAACCAGAGGAATTGATACTGTCAAAACCATCGTTAATTGAGATAATTCGAATACCAAGGACTGGCAGGATTTTTTCCAGATAATTCCCCACTTCCAGATAATCTCTTCCAAATCTTGAAAAGTCCTTTATAACAATACTTTTTATACGTCCTGCTTTTGCATCTTCCATCATCCTCTGAAATCCTGGACGGTTAAAGTTTGTACCACTGTACCCATCATCTACATATTCAACTACTGAACAGTTAATAAATTCGTCCTGTTTTTTGATGAATTCGTTTATCAGCATTCTCTGTGCACTGACACTGTTGCTTTCGGCTTTTATACTGCCATCTACATCATTATCCTCCGACGAAAGTCTGATATAAACAGCGATACATTCTGTTACTGGCATGACTCAGCCTCCCGTTCTTTTGCATATTTTCTTAATTCTTCCAACATATCATCATACACCAAACGTACCGTAATAGAACCGCTTTCATGTATTTCGATTTTTTCTACAAAAGCATTGACCATTTCCTTTGTCAGCGTTCTCGTATTGCGGTATTTATTGATCAATGTTTCCCATTCTTCCTCTGTGTGAAAATTTTTTTCATATCCAACCTGATGCTTTAATAAATCTCCATGTTATTCTGGATCTCTTTTTCTGTTTCCGCATCCTGCTTTGAAAATGTTTCATACTGCTCTGCATCAATAATACGGCACACATAATCCTCAAACAATCTTTCCCGGTGTACTGCCACTTTTTCCAGTTCTTTCCGGCATTTCTTGATTTCCCTGTTAAACACATCATATTTTTTAATGCTTTCCTGTCTTTGATTCAACCGCCGAATCAAATCTACATTTTCAACATATACATTGATATGTACACGTATCACACGCAGTACATAATCATTCACTTCCAAATCAGTGATAGAATGTGGCGTACACTTCCCGTGGAGCTATTATTTCCACAGTAAAACCTACGATGATTGCCTTTTGTTTTCCCATATAAATACATGGTTTTTCCACAGTCTGCACATACAATTTTCTGCTTGAAAAAGTTGAAGTCTCTTACATTATTGCCATTTGATTTACGAGCTTCATTAACCCGTTTTACGATATGACCAATCTTTTCCTGTACCTCATCAAAATCCTTTCTGCTCACAAGTGCCTCATGGGTATTTTTGATAATGATCCATTCTTCTTTCTGATTCATTTTCTGTCTCTGTGCTGCCCAGGAATCATTCTCTTCCAAATCTTCCCAAGGTTTCAGACCCATTTCCTCCCAGGTCGACACCATACGGTGCACCTCCGGAGGTATAACCGGCAATAACGAAAATCTGTCATCTTGCAAGATTTCTTCTTTAGCCAGATTATCTCTTGTTTCTTGTTTCCGTCTTGCTCGCCTCTGCTGCTTCTTTTGTTTCGCAACAGCTGCTTTTTCTTCCGGCGTTTTCTTATGTTTTTTTGCCATAAGTGTTTCTATTATAATTCCATTCTGAATGTCTCTCAGGATACGTTCTTCATAACTCTTTTCACGCTTTTCAACAATTTTATAAAATTCTTCATATTCCGTTTTAGGAGCAAGCGATTGAACTGCCGTAAACAAACTTTTGCATATATCATTCATTTCAGTAGCATCCGGCATTCGCTGATTCTCAAGATAAAACTTCAAGTGCATTTTGTATGTTTTATCTGCTATTGCACTCTTCTGTTTTTGTTTTAAGTCTTTATAGCTTCTGTCGTTCCTCTGCATCTACAATTCCTCATCTGCCTTCTTTCTCCCGTGCCATCAAAAGCATTTTTTCAAAAGACTGAGCGAATCTTTCATCATCTTCCTCCGTCCGCTTCTTCGGTCCCTTGACATGACATTTACGGGAACTTCTTCTGGCTTTTTTACTCAGGTGACGTTCCATTAGCATCTGATCAATATTATCATCCGTGTACCATTTACCTGATTGATGAATAGCATAAGCACCTTTTCCCAATGCCATTGCAGCCACACCATAGTCCTGTGATACGACAATATCTCCTTTATGCAGATACTAATCAGTTTATAATCTACTGCATCTGCTCCTGCACCGACAACAACAACTTTACTATAAGTCGATGACAGAACATGGTTTGTATCACACAACAACATTACCGGAACACTATTATCTTTTGCAATCTTTTCAATGATCGCAACCACTGGGCAGGCATCTGCATCAACAAATATTTGCATCTTTCTATTTCTCCTCTGAACCATTATAAGAATAAGCTCTGCTGTTCGTATTCTGCCTCTCGTTTTAGCTGAACCGGTACCTGATGCAGAATTTGCTCCATTTTCCTGTCATCGAACCAATCTTTCAGCTGTCCTTTTTCCAATATCAGCGGCATACGATCATGTACTTTTATCATAGATTCATTGGCTGCTGTAGTCATAATCACAAATCGTCGTTCATTCTCAAACCAATCACAGAAGCCAGCCATATACAATACTGGTGCATCATATCTGGAAAATGTATTTTTCTCTTTTAACCGATTCCATTCATAGAACCCACTTGCCGGTATCAAAATGCGGTGATAGAGGATTCCATTTCGAAAAGAAGGTTTGTCCATAACAGATTCTGCTCTTGCATTTATAACCAGATTCTTTCCTTGTGACAATGGATATCCCCACTTGCAAACATCCAGTTTCAATCCATGTTCTGATTTTTCAATGATCGGTGCTACATTGGTTGGAAAGATATCTCCTGCAAAATGTTCCTGCCGGATCCGTTGGTCTATATCATGCACTACTTTTTCGATTTCATCTGCCATATCAGAATCAATATAATATCTACCACACATAATACTTCCTTCACTTATAGATTCTATTTCATCAAATATACATCATTTATTTCTAGGCACTTTAAACTCAGTTAATCTATAATTTTGAATCCACCCCATACATTCTTCACCATCTTCATTCTCCCAAATTATCTGTCGCCACTTTTTATATTTATCTATAATTCTAACAACTTTCCCTTCCTCAAGCTTTTCAATTACAATCGAATGGCAGTCATGCTTCAGTCGTACAATAGATTCTCTATTAACGATTCTATATTTAGTCGTATTTAGCTCCTTCGCATCATATCCCATTCCAACGATGTAATAATTATTGACTTGTTGTGTATAATTGTAATTATTTATCGTTGTTGCTGAAGAATTCGTAACTCCCAAAACAACTGATATAATCGTAATAATAAAGTTCAGCCATTCTCGTATTTCTTTAACATCTATCGTTCGTTTTTCTTCTATTGGCAAATTCTGCTTCTCTTTATTTATCGAAAGATTCGTTGCTCTTTCATATTCCGATGCAATAGTTTCTGACACCGTATCAATATCCCATTCTTCGGATTCTGAGAAAACTTGATCGGTAACTCTTCCCAATAAATTTATATGAGGCTTCTGGCATAATGGTGGAAGCCTAACACCATAAATTAACAACACCATATTGAAAAAACACTTGTGTCCTTTAATGTATTAACTGCGAAGAAAAACACAAAAGGAGTATTCACAAGTGGCTTCAGTTAATACATTATGCAAAAGTGTCCTTAATGTCAAGAACACAGTTATAAAAAATTGTAATCTTTACTCTGATAAGAATGGAGTTAAACATATTCGTATCCAAGCAAGACCTAATAAATGGCACGAGAACGACTGCCCATTCTGCCATAAATCATGCCCTGTTTATGATAAACATTCCAGTAGTATAATGCCGAGATATTACGAAGATAACTCGTAGAAAATGCAAAGTCCAGTCGCAAGTTTAGACACGATATTGCTCTTAACAGTCGTATAAAATCAACATTTGCAGGGATTTATCAAATTCCGACATACCGTCTTAGAAAATGAATAATCCCTCGCAATTCATTATGAACTACGAGGGACTGCTTACTGACTGTTAAAGCGGTAGCCGATCTCACGAACACTATCTATGGAAAAGTGAGAGTTTGTATCACAAAATTTTTTACGAAGATTCCGAATGTGAAAGCCTACGGTATCCTTTTCATTGCCTGCTGATATTTCGCCCCACACCTTATCATAAATCTGCTCGTATGTAAGAACACGACCTTTATTGGCTGCGAGCAAGCAGAGTATATCGTACTCTTTGACGGTCAGTTCAATTTCCTGACCGTTATTGATAACTCTGCGCCGGCTCAAATTGATTTCTAAGCCGGAAAGGGATAATGTCGGCTCATATGAAATCTCTAATTTTTCAAAATCAGGGTGCTGTTTTACAAAAGCCAGCATATCGTCAAAGGCTGTTGAGTCTTGTGCTTTGAACTCCATTATTACGATTCGTCCGATATTATCACCCCCCTTGGTTAGTTTTTTTGTCTTGGACAACATAAGATTTATTGCGTGAGATAATACGATTCATCAATCGTTTTCAGAATAAAATTCACATCGTCATAACGAGAGGAATCGGACTGAGAGCCTAAACTGCATATCAAAAACTCTTTTCCGTGCTGCTGATAAAGCACAATCAAGTTATAGTCGTCAGACAGAGAGCCAGTCTTAATTCCGCATACATTTTCGTTGTAATATTCGGATGTCGGATCAAGGAAGGCGTTTGTATTCTGCCATATTTGTGTACTGCCATCAGGCAGTGTTGCCGTATAAGTGTTTTGAGATACAATTTCTCTAAACCACGAGTATTCCAACAACCGATATACTACTTCTTTCAAATCTAAAGTGGTGGTAAGTGCCTCCATATCAAAACCACTCGGATCATATAAAACTGTGTCTAAGTACCCCTGCTGTTGCAAATGCAGGTTTAAGTTCTCCATGAAAATCCTCACACGCTCTTGACAGCTTTCTGCTTGCGGCGAAAGTAATCCTCCACAATAATCAGCAACCACATAAGCTGCGTCATTCCCTGACGGTACTAACATTGCCGCAAATAGATTGTGTAAAAAGTATTCTTTTTCCTTGATTTGAGCAACAGACGAGCCAGGTTTCGTGAGTGAAATAGCACCATAGTCTGCAACAACGATACTATCAAGGTCTGCTAAAGTTGACGCATACTCAATAACAAACAGCTTGGCTAAACTTGCAGGAATTTGTGGCTCGTTCTCGTTTTTTGAAACAAATATTTCATCATCAGAACAATCCACCAAAATCAGCGATTTTGCATTATAAGAGTCAGGAAAATCTTCTTTGTAGAGAAAACCATTTATTTTATTCTTTACCTCTCTGAAATTTTCCGGCTGCATTGCCCACGGCACAAACATTATACCTATGCCGATACAAACTACAAGCAAAAACAAAAATACTCCAAATCGTTTTTTCTTACGGCGTTTTCTCTGCATATATGTGCTCACCTCCCAACACCAAAACTCCTATGTGCCATTTTTAATCGGCATAATTTGCCTGAATACACTCTGTAAATCCAGACGGATCTCCCAACTTAGCTTTATCAATATTATCACGAAGATATTTGCGTGTGGCGTCATCACAGCGATCTGTTCCCATATAAGGCATATCAAAGGCTTTTTCGAGTTCAGCTAAGGCTTTTGCCGCCCTTTCCGAATCCGTATTGTAAGTATCAAGCCATTCCTGCATCCAAGAATATTCCCAAAGGTTAGATGCTCTTGTATCGCCATATCCTATCTGAAAAGACGCTCCCGTATCTTCGCCTTCCAAAGCATCAGGCGGCGTAAAGCCCTCCGGCCAATTCAAACTCTCAATGGTCGTTAGGTATTCTTCTTCAATGGTAGCAAAGTCCGTGAAACCTCTTGTGTTTGTGTCGGAGTCCGAAGAAGTGGAGCAGCCTGCCAGCATAATCACCAGCAAAGAAATCATAACACACAATAACAGTCTGTACGGTCTTTCGGATTTTGAGATTGTTCGTTTCATTTTGTTTCCTCCTTGAATTGAGTTTTATTATCTAAGAGCCAATGCAGGCTCTAATTTTGCTGCTTTCAATGCTGGTAATAATCCGCCCAATAATGCTGTAAGCACAGACACAGCAACTGCAACAACAGCAACGCTGATTGGATAACTCGGTGTTCCCACCGGGGAATCCACAGGGAGCAACGCTCCAATACAATGCACCAAAATCAGCGAAATCAAAATAGCTGCAAAGCAAACGAATATTGATAAAATCAACTGTGAGCCTAAAACCAATGCCACAATATTTGTTCGTGAAGCACCTATCGCTCTGCGGATCAGCAACTCATGTGTGCGCTGTTCCAATGAAGATAGTCCGATATTGATCTGCCCTAATACGGAAACAAACAGCAACAAAAGCGAAGTAACCAAAAGCCCTAATTGCAGTATGGACAATACCGAATCATAGGTATCTCCAATATCACTCCGCCCAGCACTTTCCCAGTAACCGCCAATGGTATCAGTCAAAATGTCGCCAAGGGCAGAATGTATCTGTTCGATTGTCAGTCCTGTTGTGGGATGCCAATACACATTTGCATTTTGTACTTGCCACATTGCTGGTGCGAAATTGAGGATCGCCGCAGAATCCGCATAGATAGTCGGAAAATCCCTGCCATCGTTTACTACTCCGACAATATTGAATGGGGTTAACGAAAGTGTGCTTTTTACATTTCCTGCAGCATAGGGCGAATCATTAAAATAGTTTTTAGCTTCTTTGTTTATGACCACTTCAAGCGATCCGCCCTCACTCGAAGGCTCTAACCATCTACCGGATGTCATTGGAAGATTATAGACTTGACTATATGCCTCCGTGGTGCAAACTAAATCAAAAGCCATCAGGTTTTGGTAAACATCATTCGGCGGTATTGGCGTTAAATCTTTCATTGGTGCAAATCGAATATCTTCTCCCATAGAAAAAGTAACAGCGGCTACATCATCAATGGCTTCAAATCTCTGGAATAATTGTTCCATTTTATTTCTATCGTGAAAATCGGATTCCGTTATCACGAATGAGTAAGTAGGTGACCAGCCATATACCTGTGCGTTTACGGAAATCAAATACTCCCGTCCAAGCGTACCAACTAATACCGATCCAAGCATTGCGATAATGCCTACAAGCATTGAAACACTTGTCAGAATACTTCTAAGTGGAGACAGACGAAGGTCTTTAAGTATCATTTTTAGCACAAGTTATCCTCCCTCCATCCATTTCAAAAATCGTATCACAGGTATCTGCAATATCAGGATCGTGCGTAACCAACAGCAGCATAATTCCATTTTCTTTTACGACGCTGTGCAACAGTTCCATAATCTGCGTTCCCGTCTTTTTATCCAACGCTCCCGTAGGCTCATCACATAAAATGGCTTCCGGAGATACTGCAAGCGCCCTTGCGATTGCAACTCTTTGTTGTTCACCGCCGGACAAATTGATTGGGTAATCATTTTCCTTGCTTTCTAAGCCGACACTTTTTAGCAAGCCTGTAATTATCTCGTGACGCTGTTTGGCGGTAAACGACTTTTTGGCATAGAGTAGGGGTAATTCGATATTTTCCCATACCCGCAAGTGCTTAATCAGAGAGTAGTTCTGAAATACAAATCCGATATTATTGGCTCGCAGTATAGACAGATCACGGTCTTTCAAAGCAGAAATAGATATACCATCATAAAGGTACTCGCCCTCATATTCCCGATTTAACAAGCCAATAATGGATATAAGGCTTGTTTTGCCTGAGCCGGACTTTCCGACAATGGCATAACTGCGCCCTCGTTGCAATTCCATATTAGCGTTGGTTACTGTTGTCAGCATATCGCCATTATTCAATTTGACGCTTGCTTTCAAATCCTTTATTTTGATTAAAGTCTTTTCGGAAATTCCTTTCATTTTATCAAATCCCCCTCGGATCAAGGTTTGGCGGAGTAGCAGAAACTACATCGCCCTCCTCTAAGCCGGACAGTATTTCTATATTGGCTCCGTCTGTCACACCCAATGTCACTTTTGTTTCCACTCTTTCTCCATTCGGAGTAATTACAGTAACCAATCCCGTCCCTTGTCTACCCGCTATTACCGACAGCGGCAATATAAGGACATCATTTCTCGTTGTCGCCGTTATGACTACCGTTGCACTTTGCCCCGATTTCACATCGACTGTTTGACTGATCAAGCATTGCAGAATGCCCTCTTGCGGCACGATTCCCGTAAACGCATTTTCATCTGCGGCAGGCGACACCACGGCAATCATATCGGTTGGTCCTACACCATCATATACTTGAAATTTTGCTTTCAACTCTGCATACTCCGGTAAGGTACTCAAAAAATTATCTGCCTCTACATTGAGGGCAAATCCTGTATAATGCACTATCGCTACGGGATAATTACTCGGTACGCTTTCATTGGATGGGGCAATAGAGGTAATTGTACCATCCACCGGAGATTTCAATTCTTTGCCGTTCACAGTTCCAATAATTTGCCCGGCAGTGATTTTTTCTTCTAATTCTACCGCTGTATTAAATATGCCATTTTCGGGTGAGAAAATAATAAACGGTACTGCCGGAACAATAGTCGTTTGCGTTGAAACGGTTGGAGTAATTGTCCCTCGTACAACTGATACCGTTTTTTCTGCGGATGTTGCGCTATCTGTAAGATTGTTTTCGTCTGTCTGCCCAATTGCAGAGCAGGCAGATAGCGTAAATACAAGAAACAAAATAGAACATAGCAGCATTTGTTTTCTTAGCAACTTCATCATTCCTCCTTATGCTGTATCACAAAAAATACGAGCCTCTATCTTGATACTTTTATTGTACCAAAACAGAAGCCCGTATTTTCTTGATTGCTCGTAAGATATTCCTCTTTTTTTCTATGCAAATTCTTACAATTTTCCTACGCCAACGGCAAAGTAATTGAAAACTTGTTTTGATCCTCTTGCTCTCTGCAACGATTGTACCATTGTGTAGTTCAACAATCTGCTTTGCAATCGCCAAACCTAATCCAGCTCCTCCACTGCTTGTACTTCTCGCTGCGTCAAGCCGATAAAACTGCTCGAAAATCCTGTTTAACTTTTCTTCCGGCAGAGTATCGCCGTGGTTACAAAAAATAATGCTGACCGTATCTTCCTGACATTGTGCGCTGATCGTGATATCCGTATTTTCAAAACTGTAGATAACCGCATTTCTCAAAAGGTTATCAAAAACACGCTGAATTTTGTCTGCGTCACATCGAAGCATTATATCATCATCAACACAAAGATTACATTGCAAATTCTTTGATTTGAGCATAGGCTTAAATTCATATACAAGTTGCTCCAGCAGGCGAGTTAAATTGATTTTCGTGTATTGTAATGTAATATCGTATATATTGAATCGTGTTATCTCGAAAAACTCGTTAATCAGATCCTCTAACCGTTCTGCCTTACCAAGAGTGATTGAAAGGTACTTTTCTCGAAGTTCCTTTGAGATTTGCGACTCATCACGCAGTAAAGTAAGATACCCGATTACAGAAGAAAGCGGTGTTTTCAAATCGTGTGCAAGATACATAATCAGGTCATTTTTTCGCTGCTCATTTTCTTTTGCAAGCCTTGCATTACTTTCAGCCTCTTGTTTTAACTGATTGATGTTAGCGGCGATTTCACTCAACTCCGGGGACATTTCAATGTAACTGACATTCTGATCGAACATTTTTCCTGTCGCAGCCTGTACCTCGTACACATAGGCGACTACTTTTTTCAAAAGTAGGTATGTCATGTATATAATACAGCCACCCCACACGATTACAGCCACTATATAAAGATATACTGTTCTGTAATACAAGTAATAATACAAAACATACTTGCGGAGAATTTCCTCTGCCATAATTCCTAAAAGAAAAGTACCGCCAAAAATAAGCACAGAGCAAATCGCACATTGAATTACATACCCTTTGAACAAGGTAGAGAGCAGATAGTTTTTTTCTTTTTTATTCAATTTCATACCCTACCCCCCAAACAGTTTTAATGAACTTCGGATTTTTTGAAGGTTCATTCAATTTTTCCCGAAGCCGCCCAATGTGCGCCATTACCGTATTGTTACTGTTGCGAAGATACTTTTCTTTCCACACGGCTTCAAATAATTCCTCCGAGGCGACAACTTTACCCTGATGTTCGCACAGATACCACAGAATAGAAAACTCCAACGGAGTCAAGGCTATTTCTTTGCCATACAAGTAGCACTTGTGGCTGACTCTGTTTATCAGTAGACCTCTGATGTCATACTCGTCTTTTTCTTCGGATTGGCTCAAATTAGGACTGTTATAGCTCTGATAACGCCTTAATTGCGTCTTTACTCTTGCCACAACCTCTAAAGGATTAAACGGTTTCGTTATATAATCATCCGCACCAATCGTAAGCCCCATAATCTTGTCGCTATCCTCAATTTTGGCGGTAAGCATAATAATAGGGAAGTAAAACTTTTCCCGAATTTTTTGGCAAAGTCGAAAACCATCAATATCCGGCAGCATAATATCAAGTATCGCTAAATCAATCTGCGACTGTTTGATACATTTCATCGCCTCTAACCCATTATAACATTTATATACTGAATAACCATCGTTACTCAAATACACTTCAAGCAGATCAACGATTTCTTTTTCGTCATCCACAATTAAAATCTTCTTGTTCATTGATCCTACACCTCATTTTCGGGTACGCTTCCATTATGTCGCCAAAATCACACTCTAAGTATTCGCATATATTCAACAGCACGGGAAGGGTAACATTTTCATTTTTTCCGAGTTTCGCAAATGTACTTTTGCTTGCCCCGACCGCTTCTCGTAATTGACTCTTTTTCATTCCCTTGTCAATCAGAAGTTTCCAAAGTTTGTTGTACCGTACTTTCATTTCCGCACCTCCACCCAAATATAGTTTGTATTATAGCACTTTGAGAGTGAAATCGCAATTATTAAGTCTGTATTTTGAGACTTTTAGTTTTCAAACCGGCACAATATCTTTCTGATATGTAATCCAACCGCCTGCAAAATGCAGGCGGCTTGTGTATTTTAATAGGCAGGTGCGCCGTAGCCAAGAATCTCGTAATAACCGATAGAATACTCATTGACTCGGCAACTGTCGCCGGAGTTGCCCTCGACCGTATAAACCTTGCCGTTTTCGACCTTTTGAACAATACCCGTATGGTCGGATAATCCATCCTGACCACTTTCGTCTGCCCAATCGAAGAAAATAATCATTCCGGGGGCAGGCTCGGCGCTGCCATCCAGCCATTGTCCACGATCCTTAAACCATTGTACTCCGTTGACACAGCCTGCATATTTTGGGATAACTCCAGCGTCGATATAGCCGCACTCGTTGGCACACCAAGATACAAAGCAAGCACACCATTCTACACGGGAGTTAAAACCGTACCACGACCAATACGCTGACCGCCCACATTGCCAACCAGAGAGAGTGCAACGGTCACGATCTGTCCGTCGCCGCCTGTAATGCCGTAAAGCACCTGTGACCGAAGGTAATTGTTTTCATCTGCAAGCAGTTCAGCGAGGTAGCCTTTCTGTTCTTCGTTAAAACCATATTGCACCGCCATTTCCTCGGCAGTCTTGTGGCTGACGGTAATATACAGATAGGTTTGTGTGACCGTGCTTTCAGTTTCCACGATATTACCGTGTCCGTCATCGGTTTCGGTAATAACTGTTTCGGTCTTGCTCTCTGTTCGGGAAGATATTTGATTCATCTCCCAAAAGATGTCTTTTAAGAGTTGCTTTTTGCCATCGTCCATTGTGGCAACCTCTTGGGGGTTATCTTGATCCGTATTCGTTTTTACAGAGTAAACGGCAAGCACCTCTTTCCAAACGGCTCTGCTGCCACTCATTTCAAGAACATCATAGGATACCGAGTTCTTTTCCTCTTGCAGCTTGGTATCGTATTCGGTATTGATTTCCTGCACAACGGTCTGCATACTCATTCCAGTGCCGGAATCTTCGTCTGAGAAGAAAATGCCAAATACTGAGCCGAGGATCATACCAATCAGGCAAATCACGATAATAACCAAAACCGCCACCCAGCCGCCTGCGGCGATAGCGGCAATCAAGGCTTTCGTTCCGGCAATAATCGCTTTAATGGCAAGTGCGGTCGCTTTGGCAATCGCCTTTACCGTAACCACGGCGGCTTTTGCCGCAGCCCTTGCCGCTTGTGCTGCTCTCTGTGCAGTTTTAACCGTAATGATTGAATCCACCTAAAAATCCTGGATTGCTATGCCCCCGCTTATGCCCCTTGTCATCATAATGGTTTAAACCGCCAAAGAATCCTGGTCTGCTCTCGCCTACTTTTTTCCGTTTGCATCATAATGGTTTATGGATCCAAAGAATCCTGGTCTGCTATATCCTTTTTTACTCATAATGTCATCCTCCTGACTCTATTAGCCTCTTGTTTGATCTCAGAATAACACACTTTTCACATTTGGAAGTCGCATAACAGGCGACATTCTTTTATCGCATTTACATTCATTATACCATTTATAATTCTTCCGACAATACGCAATAAAGCCGGAAGCCACGTTATCATCCATGACCTCCGACTCGTTCTGCTTATTCTACACTGTCCTTACACCCAAATCAACTCCTCTCTCCGTTTTATCTTTTCCCTGCTTTTCTTGAATAATCCTCTTATTGATCTCAAGCCGTTCATGAATGGATAATTTCTTATCTTTTCCATCTACCGCCTGCTTCTGCTGTGCCGGTTTTCTATCTGTTTTTCCTACATCCTTAACAACTTCATTCGCTTCGGTACTTGTTACCCTCTCATCTGCTCTTCCTTCATATCTTTCTGCTATCTGCTGTTCTCGTCTCTCCTTCACACCTTTTTCCTCCAGATTGCAAAAACTCTGCAGATACGGAAGCACATGATTCTGCATGTCTGTCAGATCTTCCATATACTTTTGGAACTCTTCACTTCCTTTGCCTTTCTGGTAATTGATCCAATACTCATCTGTAAGCTTCATTTCATTATCATACTTCAACTGACTCACAATACCGCCATGTCCATTTCCAATATCCATTGACTTCTTAAAATGATGCAGCATCTGTTCACCTTTTTCCGCATAATATACAGTCACATATATCTTTGCAATTTTTGTAGGTTCCTCTGTCTTCGGATCACGTTTTGCATACCATTCTTTATCCATTTCTGCTGTTTTTGCATCCAGCTCAGACAGCTTCTGACATCTTGGATTCATGAGATCACTTTCTTCACAATAGTTTACATACACCATTGGTTCCATATCCTTTGGAAGTTCAGGTTCATAGGCTTTCAGTCTTTCAATCAATACTCCTGCACGAACAGACAGATCGCATTCTTCGTCTACAATATCCTTCAGATATGAAATATAGGAATGAATATTTCCACTTCTCAAATCCAGCATTACTTCCTGCACCGTATTTTCTCCCCTCTCCACATTATCTCGATACTCATACGGATCAAAAGCTTCTGCAATCTCATCCAGTGCCTCTGCCAGCTGTTCTGTGGTCATTTTCTCAGGATACATTGCTTCTCGAACATCCCTCATCGGTACATACTTGTAGTCCGGCAATGCTTCATGAATTTTCTCGATCCCTTCCCGTACCAGTGCAAGTTCTCCATAAAATCGAACATCATCCATCAGATCTCCGAATACGGTATTCCCTTTAACGATCGCAAGCCTCTGTAGCTTTGCTTTTCGGATCATAAGAGAAAATACTCTGTCCTTCTCTGACTGCTTCCTTCATTCTTACAGAAAATGGAATATAATTATCAAAGATATGGATTTGACTTCCATATGCATTTCTGAGAAGCTCCATATTATTTCTGGCATCATTCGTATGAGCATCGACCATCGTAAACAAAATACCTCCTACTTGCAGCTTCGGATTGATCTGCTTACGGACCTTGCCGATTGTTTTTAACAGTTGCTGCAATCCTTTGATTGGTAGGTAGGACGCTTCAACCGGAATGAGAACTTCATCCGATGCAGCCAGCGCATTAATCGTAATCATTCCCAATGATGGCATACAATCTATGATGACTGCATCATATTGATCCTTGATACCATATAAAATCTGTTTCAATACATATTCCCTGCTCATTGCATTTACCAACTGTACTTCCGTACCTGCCAGTCCAATGTTAGAACAGATAATGTCTATCCCCTCTGCCTGATGTCTGATATAACAGTCGGAAGGAATATCTTCATCTTTCATTACTGCATCCATAAGAGCTGTAAGTGTTTCATTACTGTCATCACAATCACGATATCCAAATCCTGCGGATACATCAGACTGTGGATCTGCATCTACGATTAACACTTTCATATTCTTTTGTGCTAATCCTACTGCTAAATTAGCTGTACATGCGGATTTTCCCGTTCCCCCTTTTTGGTTTACAATAGAAATAATTCTAGCCATTTTCATCACCTTTCATCGTCGTCAATCAAAAAAAGAGGACTGAATTAGACAACCGGAATCTATATTCCGTGCGAGCTAATTCAGTCCTATAATTACAATAATTCTGTTGTTTTTACTCTTGTCTTACACAAATCCATTTCCAGTCTGGATCTGTAGTAATTCATATTCTGGAATGACAGCGCTGCCTTATTTTTCCCTTTTTCAGGGAGTTAAAAATAAGGACTAAATTAGTGCAACCCCTTGTATTTACTGGAGTTTTCTAACTTGTCCTTATTATAACTCGACCATGAGGCGTAATCTTTGGCATTTGTTCCTCATGAGTACGATTATACTTTCCTAACGCCCACTGAAAATGTTTTTCCCAATGGAGTGCTACCTCAGGCATATCTTTTTTATCCAGGAATAAGAATCGACTATATCCATCTATAATCGGCTCAACCCTTACTTTTTTACGGTTTTTCACAATCTGTTCAAAACATTCATAAACTTCATCTTTAGAAGTATAGTAACAATATTTTTCCTTAAAATCAATAATAATACTTCATCTTTAAAAACTTTTGAGGATCAGAATGATTATTTATTGGGATAAAAAACGAACAGTAAAAACAGAATAGGACAACGGGTAAAAGAATTACGAAAGGCTCATAATCTTACTCAGAAAACACTCGCTGCCAAATTACAACTTGCAGGATATGATTTTAATGATCTGGCAATCCTGCGAATATCTTCTCGGTCTGACGGACGCTCCCGCAAAATAATTTATTGTATTACCACCCATTCTATGCTAGACTATGGATAGATACTTCTGAACAACATACACTATTTATAAACCGTATGATTGGAGTGATTTCATGGAATTAACAAAAAAAGTCCCTACAACCGATAATAACCAGGAAAACAATCATCTTCTCCGCATGTTAGACCGGGGAATTGATGATATGGAAGCTGGTCGTGAATTGCCACTGGAAGATGCTTTTCGCAAAATCACAGAATTAAGGGATGCACGAAGAAATGCAAGAATATAAAATTATTTTAACCTGGGAAGCAATTTACGATGTCACAGACATTGCAGATTATATTGAAGAAGAATTCGGCCAGCAACGTGCTGACCGTTTTCAATCTGATCTGAAAGAACAAATGCAGAATTTAAGCCAGTTCAGTACTGCCTTTCCCCGAACTCAAATTCTGTACAGAGGATATTCCATACATAAAAGATCTTTTCCGCCATCTATTATTTTTTATATTATAATGGAAGAAACAAAAGAGATTCATATTCTCCGAGTGTTGCGCCATGAACGAGATTGGGAAAATATCCTGTTGCAAAGATCAACTTATACATATCCAGAATAAATACCCGGAAGCCGATCAGAGATTCTTTCTGAAAGGCTTCTTTTTTAATTACTTCCCACTGTCAATTAAATCATAACTCATATCCAGAAAATCCAGCGTCTTAGCTTCACTGACAGATTCATCCAGAAGAATCGTAATCCAGTGCCGTTTATTCATATGATACCCCGGTAAAAATCCATACGTTTGAATTAACATCCCAACCAGATAAGGGTCACATTTTACATCTAGGATATTAATTTTTCCATCTTCTTCTAATCCCAGTGTTTTCTTTTCCACTGCCATAATTATAGCATACCATTTTCCATTTTTATGTCGAAGCACCGCAGAATCAGGATCTTTTTTCCATAAATATTCCGGTTCAGTTCCATATTGCTCTTTCACATATTGAAAAATTTCTTCACGTTTCAAATTTATCCCTCACTTACGATTTCTTGCTCTGATTATACGCTATCAGGATTATATTCTCAACCACTTCTCACAGTTCTATTTATGTTTTATAGCTTTTGCATAGCCTGCTTTGCAGGCTACACCCCAAAAGAAGCAAGCACTGCCAGTGTCATGACAACTGGCTCATTTTGTCAAATTCCCTTTCCGGTTCATTCTACCAAAATGTATCAGGAAGTATCCCTGGCCCTCTCATATTTTATAATTTCTTAATTTGACGCTTTCACCCAGTCCTGTTAAAATAACTTACAGATACATCTGTCCAAACCAACATAAAACCAAGTACCATAACTGTCATAGCCGAACTGGTTAGACAGTTTTTTTGTACTCTTTTTTATAGAAAAAAACGAATTGGAGGATTTCAATGAGCAAACGTACCAGAATTCATCCCGTACAATTTTATTTGAATGATGACGAACAATACATTTTAGAAGAAAAATATTGTCTTTCCAGAATGAAAAGCAAATCTACCTTTCTACGGAAAATGATTTTATATGGATTCGTATATGAAGTAGACTACTCTCATATCCGAAAAATGAATACCCTGCTGGGCAATATCGGCAGCAATTTGAATCAGATCACCCATCGTATAAACAGTACCAATACAGTTTACCAAAAGGACCTGGACGATATAAAGGAGTTAATGGAAAAAATATGGCAGTTACAAAAATCCATGGTATCAAAACAACCGTTGATAAAGCAATAGAATACATCTGCAATCCAGATAAAACAGACCAGAAACTATATATTTCTTCCTTTGCCTGCTCTCCTGAAACAGCAGTTCTTGACTTTAAATACACTTTGGATCACACACATGACTGCCGAGATGTGCATAATGCAAATAAGGCATTTCATCTGATTCAGGCATTTTCCCCTGATGAAGTTTCCTATGAAGAAGCCCATCAGATTGGCAAAGAACTTGCGAATCGCTTACTGGAGGGAAAATACTCCTATGTTCTGACAACACACACTGATAAAGGTCATGTACATAACCATTTGATTTTCTGTTCTGCAGATAATATCACTTTTTCTCATTATCATGACTGTAAAAAGAATTACTGGAAAATACGAAATCTCAGCGACACTTTATGCCAGGAACATAACCTGTCCACAATTATGCCAGATGGTAAAAAAGGAATGAAATACAATGAATGGGCTGCAAATAAATCTGAATCCAGTAAAAAAGCGCAGCTGCGAAAAGATATCAACCAGACAATCCGAATCGTTTCCACTTACTCAGAATTTCTTGCATTTATGGAAGCTAAAGGATATGAAATAAAAAACGCAGAATTTGGCGAAAGCAGCAGGAAATACATTACCTTTCGTTCTCCCGATATGTCCCGTCCAGTGCGTGGAAGTGCTAAATCTTTAGGAAAAAATTTTACTAAGGAACGTATCAAAGAACGTATTGAGAATAAACTCCAGAGAACTGCCATTTCTTCTGTTCGCAAGAAGTTAATAGACACCAACGCTCCCAATATAACAGGAAACATCGGCCTTCAGAAATGGGCAAATAAGGGAAATTTAAAGATTGTTTCTACTACATATAGCCAGATGCTTACACATAATCTACATAATTTTTCAGAACTTGAAAGCCGCATAACCTTGTTACATATGCAACAAAAAGAGGTAAATACCACTGTCGTCTCTCTTGAATCACAGATCCGACATCTTCGAGAACTGCTAAAATACGCTGAACAATATCAGAAAAATAAAATTTATAACGACCATTATAAAAGCTCAAAAGATTCGGATCGTTATTTCCGTAAATATGAATCTCAAATTATCCTTTTCGCTGGTGCCGAGCATATTTTACAGGAAAATGGTATAGACCTGAAACAGCTCAATACCAATAAGTTACAGGCTCAAATTTCAGAGCTTATTTCCAGAAAGAAGTCAATAAATACTCAATATGTTTCCTTTCGGAAAGAAATGAAAGAGTTGGAATTGATACATCAAAACTTGTCCAAGTATCTAAAACCGGATGATCCTGAAATAGAAAAATCTTCCCATAACAAACTTCCTTCTTTGTAAAACCATAATAATAGGCAGCGATTTCACTCGCTGCCTAAATTCCCGTTAAACCGATATCCTACACCTCGTACTGTTTGTATATATAATGGTTGTCCAGGATCATCTTCTATTTTTTCTCTGATATTGCAGATATGTCGCATAACCACATTATAATCACCGGAATAAGGTTCATTCCATACCAGATCATAAACCATTTCTTTTCCAAATATTCTACCTGGACTTTTCGCTAAAAGAAGTAAAATATCATATTCATATTTTGAAAGATGAACATCACTATCATTCTTTTTAACAATTCGTTCCTGTAGATATATTTTTAATTCTCCAACCTTATAATTTCCGGTATGAATTGGTTTTTATGTTCCCAGCTAGTCAATATGTTTTCACTTATGCTTCCATTAGCATCTGTGATTCTCTCAATAATTTCTATCTTTTTCACCTTTATTGCCTCTACATTATTAATTTTATATTCTATATATCATCTGCCATTTGACTTTTTTCTTCTACAAGTAATATAATATATTTATTACATATGTAGGATTTAGCAGGAGGATTTTATTATGTCACTACCCCAAATTTCAGAAGCCGAATTTGAAGTTATGAAAATTGTATGGAAATATGCTCCCATCAATACAAATGAAATTACAGAAAAACTTACTCTAACTACCAGCTGGAGTCCAAAAACAATTCAAACTCTTATCAAGAGACTTGTTTCCAAAAAAGCTCTTTCCTACGAAAAACAAAGCCGGGCATTTGTCTATACTCCATTAGTCCAAGAAGATGAATATATACGCCAGGAAAGCAATTCTTTTTTAAAGCGATATTATAATGGAAATCTTTCTTCTATGCTGCTTCTTACCTTGAAGACGATAAGCTCTCTTCAACAGAAATTGATAACTTACGCCATTTATTATCAAAACATCAGAAATAGGAGGTTTTGAATGAGCAACTGGATTATCCACTTTTTAATCAGTAATATCTTCATATGTATTTTTACACTTGTAATAATCGGAACAAAAAACTTCTGAAAAAATATTTATCTGCGGCTACACAGTACCATCTCTGTTTTCTTTTATTTTTACTACTTGCCGTGCCATTTTTTCCTGTACAGATTCATGGCTCACAACTTTTTTTCATGGTTACATTTTTTTCAAACTGACTCAGGACTTAACTCTGGTACCGACACGCTATCCGAACTTACCAGTAATACACAAAATATTTTGTTAAACCAGGTGAATGATTTTTCAGTTTCCATCAGTAGTCAATTTTCTGGAGGCTTGAATACCATACTCTTTCTAATATGGATAACGGGTGTTATGATTATGTCAGTCCTCACCCTTCATTCATTAAACTATGTACGTTCCATAAAAAGATCTGCTCTCCCGCTTCAAAATCAGCAGGTAAAAACTATTTATTACAATTGTTTAAAGGAACTTAAAATCTCTCACCCAGTATCAGTCTACAGTACTGCATTTTTAAAATCACCAGTTTTAATCGGAATAATACATCCCAGAATTTACATTCCCATCCATTTAATTTCCGAACTGAATCCTGATGATATGCGTTTTATGCTGCTACACGAATTACAGCATTACCGTCACAAAGATACATTTATTGGCTTCCTCATGGTCATAAGTAATATACTCTACTGGTTTAACCCTTTTGTGTGGTACACTTTAAAAGAAATTCTCTGTGACCGTGAAATAGCCTGTGATTCTGCTGTATTGCAGATGATTTCTGCTGATGAATACCAAGCTTATGGAACTACACTGATTAATTTTGCAGAAAAAATATCCTCTTTTTCCTCTCCACTGGCAGTTGGAATGTCCGGAAATTTCAGGCAGATGAAACGACGTATTCTCAACATCGCCGTTTTTAGGAAAGAAACTCTTTATCAAAAAATGAGAGCATTGATAATTTATCTGGTCATTAGTGCTGTTTTTATTGGATGTACACCCATTTTATCCATTGATGCCTCTACTCAAAGCGTATATCATTTTAGTGATACAGACAAAAATATCTCCCTGTTAGATATATCCGAAACATTTGGAACATATGATGGATCATTTGTTTTGTATGACAATAATTTGGATTCCTGGAAAATATACGATCTTGAAGAAGCCACCAAACGTATTCCGCCAGAGTCTACCTACAAAATATACGATGCATTATTAGGGTTGGAATCCGGAATCATCACACCAGAACACTCTTCCATGACATGGAATGGTGATGCCTTTCCTTTTCCATCCTGGGAAGCTGATCAGGATTTAAACTCTGCTATGCAAAATTCCGTTAACTGGTATTTCCAGGCAATTGATTCGCAGCTCGGAATTAACAGAGTCCAGGAATTTTTGAATAAAATAGAATATGGAAACCAGACAACCAGTTCAAATCTGGATTTATACTGGTCCGATTTTTCATTAAAAATCTCGCCTTTAGAGCAAGTAACATTATTGAAAAAATTTAACACAAATGAATTCCATCTAAATTCCCAAAATGTATTTTCTGTTAAAAATGCTATAAAAATTGCCAGTACACCTAATGGTAATTTCTACGGAAAAACTGGAACCGGTCGTGTCAACGGACAGGATATCAACGGCTGGTTTATCGGATATGTAGAAACTTCCGATAACAGCTATTATTTTGCAACCAATATCCAAAGTGATTCTAATGCAACTGGCAAAAAAGCATTGGAAATTACTTCTTCTATTTTAAAAAAGCTGCACATATGGAATTAAGTAGCTGGAAAGAACTGGTATTGCTATCAGTTCTTTCTTTTTATTCTATATTGATATTCTGGTATTTTTTTCATCCCATTATTCAGTATTTTATTTCCCATATACTTAAAAGTACTATCTTCATTAAATTTAACAGTCAGTTCACTTGTAATAACAGCATCGTCACATATAAATCGATCACATACTGCATTGATTACCAGAGTCATGCACCCATCTTCATCTTCTTTTATTTCAACAGCCTCCGGTAATGATTCTGTAAAATTAGTAGGTGTAAAATTTGATCCCCCTACCAACTGTTCCCAGGCATAAATCTGGTGTTCCGAATCAAATACTGCCCATTTTTAATTTGATCTGCTGTTATCGGCAAAAACTCCATTATCAGATTTTCAAACTCTTCTGCCGGAATTCCACTTGAGTTACCTGAAAACTCATATCTCTCCCCGTATTTCATTCGATATAAATATTCATATAAACCATTATAATCTAACCCTTCCATATCAGATCTATCCCAATCAGAACATAAAAGATTATTCCCCTGATATCCAAGCAAATACACACACCTCTTTGAAACTTCCCTGCATTCATCACTTAAAGGTTTAATTCTTATCATAGAACTGCCATCAACCGCTTCTGATACTTCCGGATACTTTGGAACGCATAGCGTATAACCAAACCAGCCTTTTTCTGTATATTTCCATTCTTCTATCCTTGTATACGAAACATATACAATAGATGGATTGTCGTTCATACCCCAAACAGCTTTCACAGCCAGCAAATACATATCTGTCCCATCATAATTGAATTTGAGTCTTTCTATCACACCATCCTGTTAATCCTATATAAGACGATATCTCCTGGCAGATCCTGTTCTGCCTTGAAAAGAAATTCTTCCATTTTAGAATAATTAGCCATATTTGAATACGGCGCTGATGTAATAACAGGGACATTTTTTTCCTTTAATACTTCCTGCATTTCTTCCATTACTGTCTCAGAAACTACTACATTCGATAAAGTTCCTTTATCCGCCTTTTGATAAATGGCTTTCATCTGATTCATAACATTCTTACAATCTTCAATAGCTTCTTCTTTCACGACTTCATCTACTGGCAAATCATATCCTCTTTCTTGTACAGCATAATTCGCAGTTTCCTGTGAAATATATTCTAAATCAGCCCCTTTACATTTTGTATTTCCTATGAAAAAGCATCCCAAAATAAATAAAACACTCACCATCTTTTTCAGTTTTCTTTTTGTACTCATATCAATTATCTCCATAACATTCCTCCCACTTTTCGTCTGATAATCTTTCCGTATACCAGGTAACCTCTATTTCTGACCTTGATACATAATTGGATACATATTGAAATCTATCTTTATCTAACAGCCGAATGGTTACGCTATGACAAAACGCCTGATCTAATTCTTTTTGTGGCCATACCGCATTTACTTCCAGTGTTATTGTTCCATCTTGATTTTCTATGTAGGAAACAACTTCCGGATATGGAATATATGGTGTGGGAGCAAAATCATATACGATTCCTCTGGTTCGATACCGATATGTCTGTGTTTCCGTGTGAAATACCGTTCCTGTCTGCAGTATCTCTGCGCTTATATTAAAATATTTTTGAAATATCGCTTCAAATGATTCTTTTGGGATTTCATAAGTCTTTCCTTCCTTAAATTCATCAGCTTTTTCTTCCATTGAAAGTAAACGGTCAAAAACATCATAAAAATTTATTCCATCATAATTTTTTTCACTCCAATTAGAAGTAAACAATTTATTAAGTGTATATCCAAAAGGAAGTATATATTTTCGATTCAGCTCCCTGCATTTTTTATTTAACGGCACTACCCGAAAGGCCCGATATCCAGACGGTCCATCATATCCAGCCGGATGATATTCTTCCATAAAGAAATACCCGTTTTCTGTATATTTCCATGAATTAGCTCTAAACTCATGATAATATGTTTCCTGCCAAGTATCCTCTTTCCATTTAAAAGAGCTTACTTCAACGTCTATTTTCCCCTGTTTGGTTTTCAGATCATACCGGATAAAATGATCCCCTGCTATAACTTGAAATATAGTAGTTTTTCCATTTTTCTCTTTTTCTGCTTTTTTTCAAAAAATCATCTACTTTAATACTTTGAACCATATCCAGCTGATTGTAGGAATCAATTACTGCATATCCATATTTTCCAAAATAATCCATACTTTTTTGTATTGTACTCAGCTCATATAGTGCATTTTCTTTCACAGCATTCTCATATATGCTCTGATAGCCTTCTGCTAGCATTTCACACTCTCTGTAAATTTTTTCTTTCGTATCTTCAATTGTCTTTTTCTGCTCTTTCTTTATGCCACATCCACTACAGACAGCAAGAAAAATAACTCCCACAAATATTTTCCAAATTTTTTTCATATCATTTTCCTCTTACATTTGTAATATTTAAAGGTAAAAATTATTCATTACCAAGATATTCATCCAGTATCGCCTTATCCTTTTCCACCACATAACCGCTTCCTCCAATATCTTTCACATTCTCTACCATACTGATGAGCAAAATAGGATTCTTTGTATCTCTGTCTGTAGTAAAAACTGTAAACCAGCCAATTTCTGTTCCAGATGTATCTTCTTTTGTAGCTTTCAGTTCCGCTGTTCCGGTTTTTCCTGCTAATCTAATGTCTTCCCGGCATGCTCCATAACCAGTTCCTTCCGGGTTATTCACTACACCCTCTAACCCCTCCATAACCTCCGAAACAATTTGTGGTGAAAAAGCATCTTTTATCCAGATTTCACTGGAAGTGCTTCCACCATCCGCGTGAAGATATGGCTTTATCATATTTCCATCATTTAGAAAAGCCGTATAAATACTTGCAAGATGCAAAGGATTTACCAGAATCTGTCCCTGTCCATACCCACTGTCAGCAAGCTGGATTTCTGTTTCTATCTTGTCCATATTAGAATATTGGGACTCTGACATTTTAATATCAAATGGAAGTTCCTGATTAAATCCTATTTGATTTAGAGACTGCATCAGTTGGTCCGCACCAATTTTTAATGCTGCTTTTGCAAAATAAATATTATCTGAATAAATAAGCGCATTTTTCAAAATCACAGGTTCATAATCATGAAGTGTAGTCACTGTATAATCTCCCCACGAGGAATCTTTCTGCCACGCCAGACCCTCATTTCCAAAATCGTCATTTGCAGTAAATGCCCCCACTTTTAATCCAATTGCAGCAATTACAGGTTTAAAAGTTGAGCCAGGACACCATGTCTGGCGAAAGCGGTTGTATAAAGGCCTATCTTCATTTTCATTTAATGCACTCCACTGGCTATTGTCCATTCCACGTACAAAATCATTATCATCATAAGATGCGTACTTACCAACGCCAATACTTCCCCTGTGTAAGGATTCAAAGCCACAGAACATCCTCTGTCTTCTTTAAATTGTTCATAAAGAGTACTTTGAAGATCACCATCAATCGTAGTATGGATATCTTCTCCATCTTTTCTAGGCTCATATGCAATAACACTTTTTTTATTTCCATTTGCATCTACAATACAGATTTCACACCCATCTGTTCCTTTTAGTTCTTTTTCATAAAGCGTTTCCAGTCCAGTCTTTCCAATCACACTGTTTGTACGATACCCTTCCCCTTTATGTTCCTGCAAATCTTCGGCTGTAACCGCCTGTACATACCCTACCAGATGAGAGGCAACTTCTTTTAGATAATAAGTTCGTACTTTTACATCAGATAACATAATACCTGGAATCTTCAATAATGTGTCCTGCTTTTCTTTTTCTTCCAGAACAGTTTTATCCGGATTCACTGTCAGAAGATCGACCTCTTGTATTTTAGGAATTGTTGCTACTGGTACAAAAGAATCTGCTTTTACCCAACCGGCTTCTAACTTATCCTCAATTTCGTCTGCTCCAATTCCAAGATACTCTGCCAGTTTTTTATTGTATCTTCTCTGTTCTCCATCCTGCCCGGAACAATTCCTACCGAAGATGCAGTTCCCTCTCCAGCCAACTGACGACCATTTCTGTCTAAAATATCTCCTCTCTTTGCCTCTTCTGACGTTACCTGAACTTTATCCGTTGCAGATAACTCTGGAAAAATCAACTGATCCTGCCAGATTAAATGATATCCTGTCCAATCATGTGAAAATACCGCATCGTTGGTAAATTCTACATTTCCTGCAGCAGTCTGCATATTTGTTGTATAGGAAACTGCCGCATTTCCGTTTTCTTGTCTTTTTACTGTAATATCGGTTATGGACAGATCAGACATCTCAATGCCTTCATATATTTTAGAATTTCGTTCTATAAATTCTTCCTTACTGTTCATGCTGCTTTTTTCTGATCCAGCATGGCATACATTTGCTCATATTCCCCTTTTTCAATATATTTCATATATTCCATTAGTCTTTTTTCAGGAACATTACGATTCATTATTGTTACAATACCGATTTCACCACCA
>ENA-OQDE01000306-OQDE01000306.1-human-gut-metagenome-genome-assembly--contig:-NODE-306-length-31048-cov-4.016203_pt1 | contig 31048 bp, 29 predicted proteins | sample MGYA00242768_ERZ504595 | MGnify/ENA primary metagenome ERZ504595 (study PRJEB26092, sample SAMD00036307) | human gut metagenome | host: Homo sapiens | study: EMG produced TPA metagenomics assembly of... | reverse complement strand
GATGCGATCAACTGGTTAGAGGAGTTTTGATCAACTTCGAAAATACAGTCATCGTGGTATCCCATGACCGTTATTTCTTAAACAAAGTCTGCACCAATATTGCAGATATTGATTACGGCAAGATCCAGCTGTATGCAGGTAACTACGATTTCTGGTATGAGTCCAGCCAGCTTCTTGTAAAACAGATGAAAGAAGCCAACAAGAAGAAAGAAGAAAAAATCAAAGAGTTACAGGACTTTATCTCCCGTTTCTCTGCAAACGCTTCCAAATCCAAACAGGCTACTTCCAGAAAACGTGCTTTAGAGAAGATCCAGTTAGATGAGATCCGTCCTTCCAGCCGTAAATATCCATACATCGATTTCCGTCCGAGCCGTGAGATCGGTAATGAGGTTTTGTCGGTAGAAGGCATCACAAAAACCATCGATGGTGTTAAAGTTCTTGATAATGTATCTTTTATCGTTGGACACGATGACAAGATCGCCTTTGTCGGCGGCAACGAGCTTGCAAAAACAACACTCTTTAAGATCCTGACCGGTGAAATGGAGCCGGATTCCGGTTCTTACAAATGGGGTGTTACCACAAGCCAGTCCTATTTCCCGAAAGATAACACAGAGATCTTTGATACCGATCTTCTGATCGTTGACTGGCTGACACAATACTCCGAAATCAAAGATGCAACTTATGTACGTGGATTCCTTGGCCGTATGCTTTTCGCAGGCGAAGACGGAACGAAAAAGATGCGTGTTCTCTCCGGTGGTGAGAAGGTGCGTGTACTGCTCTCCCGCATGATGATCATGGCTACGAACGTCCTTATCTTAGATGAGCCGACTGACCATCTGGATATGGAATCTATCACCGCATTAAACAACGGACTGATCAAATTCCCGGGTGTTGTGCTTTTTGCTTCCCGTGACCATCAGGTCGTGCAGACAACTGCAAACAGGATCATCGAGTTCCTGCCGGACGGAACATTCATCGATAAAGTTTCTACTTACGATGAGTATCTTGAAAATGATGAGATGGCAAGAAAACGTCAGGTATATAATATGTCTTCTGACGATGAGAACGATAACTAAAAAATAGCACTGACCAGAATAAGATCTGGCAGTGCTGTTTTTAATTTTCCTAAAATGTGGTCCATTTTAATGTATAAGAACCAGATGACGCTTTGCTCATACGCTCTACCTTGATGTAGTATGTACCAGACGGCAGATCAAATTTTGTTCCACCATTTGCCAAACTGATATACCATCCATCTTCCGGATATAATCTGGTAACTTTTGAAATAGCAGAAACTTTTTTTCCATTGTTTTTACCAGAAAATACTTTTCCATCTTTATTATAGAAAGTTATCTTAAAACCATTTTTTTCATTTGTTCCATTTGTGTTTGCGAGATAATACAGATTCAATTTAGCACTCTTAGTCAGTTTGATTTTATACCAGTCTGCCTTACTGTCACCGTATGCAATAACACCTGTCACTTTCTTTCCTTTTGAAAGTGTTTTTGCTTTTGATTTTGAACTTGCAGATGAATCTTTAATAGCTTTTACAGTAGCTGTGATTTTTGTACCTGCATTACACTGCACTGCAAAATAATATGTAGTATTCTTCTTTACACCATACGTTGTGGTATTGTAAATCTTGCCGGCATAATCATTTCTCCAGATTTCATTTTTCTGACCGATCGTCTTTTTATTTTTATTGCAAAATGTAACATACCCCTTGGAATTATTGTAATAAGAAGAACTGCAGTCAAACTTTAAAGTTACCGTACCCGTCACGGATGGTTTGAATTTGATATAATTTACCTTCAAATTCGTCCGCTATAACACTGTGTATCTTTAATTGTAACTGTAGACTTTCCATTCCCTTTAAAAGAAAGTCCGGCTGCCTGTGCTTCTGTCGGAGCTGCCACTGTAAATAACGTAACTGCCATAACTGCTGTCAAAAACATGCAAACAGCTCTGTGAAAAAATGTTTTTCTGGTTTTCATAACCAATCCTCCTTGTTTTGCGGAGCAAAATGCGACTGCCTTTGCAGGAGCAGAGGATTTTCCTCCTTGTTTTGTAAATAACCATTTTCACTTTACCACAGTACTCTGCTGCCGTCAAGTTCTTTTATATGATTCAGTACCATTTTCCCATATATTTAGTTGTGATTTTAGCTAATTTTACTTATATATTATTTAATTTTACTTTCAATTCATTCACATCCGCAACAATACAGTCTGCCCCGGCAGTTTCAAGTTCCATTCTGTCACCATAGCCATACAAAACACCGATCACATACATGCCATTTTCTTTTGCACCAATCACATCATGTTTTCTGTCTCCCACCATTACTGCCTGATCAGCAGTGATTTTAAGTGAATCCAGAGCGTAGCGGATCACATCACCTTTTTTACTTCTGCTGCCGTCTAATGTACTTCCTGCAACAAAATAAAAATATTGCTCAATTTCAAAATACTTAAGGATCTGTACAGTATATACTTCCGGTTTTGATGTCGCGATCACAATCTTTTTTCCCAGTGAAGCAACTTCCGCAAGTAATTCTTTCATTCCATCATACAAAACATTCTCAAAAAGACCCTGCCTGCTGAAATATTCCCTGTATTTTCCGACTGCCTCCCGGCTCTGTTCCTCTGAAAATCCATAAAAATCCTGAAAAGAATCCAGAAGCGGTGGTCCAATAAACTTCTCTAATGTATCTAAATTTTCAACCTGGATTCCATAATACGAAAGTGCATGTGCCACCGCCTTTGTGATTCCCTCTTTCGGATCTGAAATCGTTCCATCCAGATCCATAAAAATATATTCCGGTCTCATTGTTTTCTCCATTTTCTTTTGTTTTTTCTATTGTAACATACCATTCTTTTTTCTGTACGTTTATTTTCCTGATATTTTATTTTTATCGCACATATTTTCATAAAATCCCCATTTTTACGCTGTCTTTTGCGCATATCAAGTCTGTGCATAAGCACAAATCTTGCATGTTAAAAATGTTATTTTTCACACTGCATATCAAATTTTATAAGCATCCAATCCTTAGTCTCTCAGTCTATCGATATTGCGTTTCAAGGACTCTACCGCCGCATCGATATCCGACCGACCCGTATCTCTGCTGAGTGTCATCCGGACCGTTCCTGCTGCATAATCCTCCGGCACCCCAAGTTCTTTTATCACATAAGAAATCCTGCTTTCACCTGTATTACATGCAGAACCCCCGGAGGCACAGATCCCATCCTCATCTAAAAGGATCAGCAAAGATGCCCCGTCCACTCCCTTGAAACTGACAGATACATTTCCGGGAAGTCTTTTCGTCCTGTGACCGTTGACACGGACATCCGGAATCTCATGCACGATCTTTTCGATCAGATAATTGCGCAGCATCGTCTCCCGGTACATTCCGGCCCGCATACCTTTTGCAGCAAGCTCCGCCGCCTTCCCCATCCCGACGATCCCGGCAATATTCTCCGTTCCGGCACGTTTTCCTTTTTCCTGTGAACCACCGTGGATAAAGGATGGGATCTGCACGCCTTCCCTGATATATAAAAACCCAACACCTTTTGGCCCGTGAAATTTATGGGCACTCGCACTCAAAAGATCCACCGGATAATGACGCACTGAGATTGGCACCTGCGCATATGCCTGCACGGCATCCGTGTGAAACAGTACATCCTTTTCCCGCGCGATTTTGCCGATAGAAAAAACCGGTTCGATCGTCCCCACCTCATTATTTCCAAACATGATCGTAATCAGTGTCGTATCCTCCCGGATTGCATGATATACTGCTTCCGGTGATACCATTCCATATTCATCCACGTCCAGATAGGTCACTTCATATCCTAGTTCCTCTAAATATTTACAGGAATTTAAGATTGCATGATGTTCTATTTTGCTTGTAATGATGTGTTTTCCCTTGTGCTTATACTCTCCTGCAATACATTTTACTGCCCAGTTGTCCGACTCCGAACCACCGGATGTAAAAAAAATTTCTGACGGTTTTGCCTCCAGTGTACCGGCAATTGTTTTCCTTGCCTTTTCTAACGCCTGTCTTGATGTTTCCCCATATCCATACATTGTGGATGCGTTTCCAAATTTTTCTTCCAGATACGGATCCATCGCCTCTTTTACTTCCTCTGACATCTTTGTTGTCGCGGCATTATCTAAATAAATTACCTTTCCTTTATTTTCAATCGAACTCATTTTCTCTCCACTTCCTTCATATATTAAAATGAACTAAGTCCGGATTTTCCGGCAGACTTTGGAGGTTTCTATTGAAAAAATATATTCCACCAAAAGTACACTTTTAACCGGAACCTCTTTCTCACCCTCGCCGGAATCCTCACCCGCATCATAGGTTTCTTCTATAGGATATTCTTATCGCGTACCATTGGTGCAGAAGGTCTCGGCATTTATCAGCTCATCGCTCCTGTAACCGCCATCTGTTTTGCATTTACCGCTGCAGGGATCCAGACCTCCATATCCAAATTCGTTTCCATGGAAGTTGGAAGAAAAAATGATGCCGGTGCCAAAACCTATCTTTCGATCGGGCTTTTTATCTCCTTATGCCTTTCCACACTCTGCAGCTTTTTTCTCTATCATTATGCGGATTTTATTGCTGTTTCCTGCTTGGTGATAAGCGGTGCACGCCGCTCCTTGCTGTGCTCTCCTTTTCCTTTATCCCATGCTGTATCCATGCCTGTATCAACGGTTATTATTATGGTCTGAAAAAAACGGCTGTCCCTTCACTCTGCCAGTTGACCGAACAGTTCGCCCGCGTTGGAAGCGTTTACCTGATGTACCAGATCGCCGTCAGCGAAGGAAAATCTTTAACGCTTTCCATGGTCGTCTGGGGAATCGTCTGCGGCGAGGCGGCGAGCACACTGGTATCGGTCAGTGTTTTCCGGATCTCCGATGGAAACCGGCGCACCCCCGGCAAAAGCAGGAAAAATCTCTATACCTGCACCAAAAATCTGCTCTCCATGGCAGTTCCCTTAACCTCAAACAGGATCGTTCTAAATTTATTTGCAGGGTTTGAAAATGTCATGCTGCCAAACCGCCTGTTAGCTTTCGGCTATACCCAGTCGGAAGCACTCAGTGTTTATGGGATTCTCACCGGAATGGCAATGTCTGTCATCATGTTTCCGTCCGTGATCACAAACTCCGTGTCTGTTCTTCTGCTCCCGACGATATCAGAGGCACAGGCCGCCGGGAAAAGAAATAAGATCCTCTACACCATAAAAAAAACGATCGAGTCCTGCCTTTTACTTGGCTTTCTCTCGACCGCGGGATTTCTTGTCACCGGAAATTTTCTCGGCAATTTTTTATTTAACAATGCGCTTGCCGGGACCTTTATCGCAACGCTCGGCTGGCTCTGTCCGTTTCTGTATCTCAGTTCTACCTTAAGCAGTATCCTGCATGGGCTTGGTCATCCCGGCATCACCTTTGAATTAAACCTGGTCTCCTGCACGATCCGGATCCTGTTTGTCCTGCTCGCTGTCCCGGTCTGGGGAATCAGAAGCTATCTTTGGGGAATCCTTGTCAGTCAGGCGGTCACGGCACTGTTGTCCATCTTTATACTTTTAAGGAAAACCGCCGGATACACATTCGGCAGGAATAATATAAAGACACAAAAATAACCGCACAGTCTGGTAAACCGTGCGGCATTTTTGTCAAACCATATGTCGGACTAACAGCTGTTTTCTTTAACACATCATGCTGTATTCCTGTAATTTTTTCTTTGCCTCCGGGCTTAAGTATTTCGGAACCTGGATCTGTACTTTCACATACTGGTCTCCGTGTATGGACGGATTCTTTCTGGAAACGATCCCTTTTCCGCGCAGCCTGATCTTGCTTCCATCCTGCGTTCCGCCCTTGATATTGCAGTCCACATCCCCGTAGAGTGTATGGATTCTTGCTTTTCCGCCAAGTGCTGCTGTCACATACGGGATCGTAACGGTCGTATAAACATCAAGTCCTTTCCGCTCGCAGCCATTCTTTGGACGGATCTTTATCTTTAAGAACAGATCGCCGGTGGTACCGTCAGCACCGGTATGACCTTTGCCTTTCAGCCTTAACTGTTCCCCGTCATCCATGCCCGCCGGTATGCGCACTTTAAATGACTGGATTTTTCCGTCACTGCCACTTAATCTTATGACCTTCTCACAGCCAAGTGCTGCCTCATCAAAATCCACCGTCACCTCCGCTTCCACATCGCGCCCTCCGCGAAAGTGGCTTCCGCTGTTTCCTCCGGTAAATTCCCGGTAAAACCTGTCTCCGCCAAAGCCATGCCCCGATGCATTACCCCTGCTGTTTCCTCCAAAGAACTGGCCAAACATATCGTCCCAGAAATCACCCGCCTCGCCGTTTTCAAAATGAAACCCGGAAAATCCTCCTCCATTTGCAGCACGCCTTGCCTGCTCCTCCGAGAATCCTTCCTCAAATGCAGCCATTCCGTACTGATCGTAAAGTTTCTTTTTCTCCGGATCATTTAACACAGAATATGCTTCCGTGACTTCCTTAAACTTCTGTTCTGCGTTCGGATCGTCTTTATTTGTATCCGGATGATATTTTTTTGCAAGTTTCCGATATGCTTTCTTTATCGCGGACGCATCCGCATTTTTATCAATTCCAAGTACCTCATAATAATCTCTTTTCATGATCGCACTACCTCCAATCAAAACAAAAACAGAGAGACATCACGCATCGCCTCTCTGTTTTCCCCGGTCATCCCGGTAATCTATCTCTCCCATGGCGATGTGCTTCGCTTTCCTGTTTGGGATTTTAGTTTTTATTTTTATTGCAATCATACTATAGCACTTGTTTTAGCACTCGTCAATAGAGAGTGCTAATAGTTTATAAATATTTTATTCATAATTATTTCTCACTTCATCCGCACCCATATAGATCACATTTCTCTGTGGAACAATGCCGCTCTTTCGAAACAGATCCCTGACTGTGACAAATTCATAGCCCTGTTCTTTTAAAGCAGGAATGATCGTCTTTATTGCCTCAACTGTCTGCGTATTGCCTTCCATATCATGCAGTAAGATAATAAATCCGGGCTTCGCATCCCGAAGGATCCTGTCTGCCCGCTCTTTCGCTGTCACAGAAGGCTCCCAGTCCTCACAGCCATATCCGCAGATAAAAGTAAGATCAATCAGATCATACATTTTCTGGTTATAACTGATATACGGAGGCCGGAAGAACTCCGGTTTTTCTCCCGTGATACGCACGATCTGTTCCGTCGTATAGCTGACCTCGTCCAAAATCTCCCGGTCATTAAGTTCCGGCATCCCCGGATGCGTTTTGGAGTGATTTTCGATTGAACACCCCATATCATATGCACGCCGGATCAGGTACTCCGACTGCTCTGTAATTTTCTGTCCAATCAGAAAAAACTTGCCACGATATCGTTTTCCTTAAGCACATCCAATACCTGATCCGTAATTCCCGGTGTCGGTCCGTCATCAAAGGTCAGTGCCACAAATTTTTTCTCCGTCATACAACTCCTCTTTTCTGAGACATTTACACACTACTGCCTCATTCTCGCCTTTTCTATACCATATATTAATACAGTTTCACACAGACTGCAATCCACTTTCTTAGAAAAGCAGAGCAAGCCCGTGCACGAGAAATGCTGCCACCCAGGCGACAAGGCACTGCCATACGATCACACCTGCCACCCATTTTCTTCCAAGTTCACGGCGGATTGACGCAAGTGCCGCAACACACGGTGTATAAAGCAGACTGAATACCAGAAGTGATGCTGCTGCCGCATCAGATAGCGCTGCCTGCACATTACCTCCAAATAAAATCTCAAGCGTTGAGATCACACTCTCCTTTGCCATCACACCACTGATCAGGGATGTACAGATACGCCAGTCCCCCAGTCCCAATGGGGCAAACAGCGGTACAAGGCCGTTCGATATCAGCGCAAGCATGCTGTCCTTTGAATCATTTACAATATTAAAATGAATATCAAATTTCTGCAAGAACCAGATACAGATCGTTGCAAGGAAAATAACCGTAAACGCTTTCTGTAAAAAGTCTTTTGCTTTTTCCCATAAAAGCTGCATGACATTTTTTAACCCCGGCAGACGGTAATTCGGCAGTTCCATGACAAACGGAACCGCATCCCCGCGAAACAGTGTCTTGCGGTAAAGCAGTGCCACCAAAATACCGATCACAATTCCGCCTAAATACAGTGCACACATCACAAGTGCTCCATACTCCGGGAAAAATGCGCTGACGAAAAACGCATAGATCGGAAGTTTTGCCGAACAGCTCATAAATGGTGTAAGCAGAATCGTCATCTTTCTGTCACGCTCACTTGGCAGTGTACGTGTCGCCATTACTGCTGGAACCGTACACCCAAAACCGATCAGCATCGGTACGATACTTCGTCCAGAGAGCCCGATCTTTCTTAAAAGTTTGTCCATAAAAAACGCAACACGGGCAATGTATCCACTGTCCTCCATCAGAGACAGGAAGAAAAACAATGTCACAACGATTGGCAGAAAGCTTAAAATGCTTCCGACTCCCGTAAAAATGCCATTGATCACCAGATCATGCAGCACCTCATTGACACCTGCAGCAGAAAGGAGCTGATCCACTGCTGCTGTCAGCGCATCAATCCCCATCTGTAAAAGATTCTGTAGTCCCGCTCCTATTACATGAAACGTAAGATAAAACACGATCAGCATGATACCGATAAAACAAGGGATTGCCGTATATTTTCCGGTCAGGATACGGTCAATTTTCTCGCTTCGTATCCTTTCCCTGCTCTCTTTGGGTTTTACTACTGTCTTTTCACAGACTTTTTCAATAAAGGTAAAACGCATATCTGCGATCGCTGCACTCCGGTCAAGTCCACGCTCTTTTTCCATCTGAACGATCAGATGTTCGATCGCCTCTTTTTCATTTTCATCCAGATGCAGTTTTTCTAAGATCAGATGATCCCCTTCAATGATTTTCGAAGCTGCAAAACGGATCGGTATCTGCGCTTCTTTCGCATGGTCCTCGATCAGATGCGAAACTGCATGGATACAGCGGTGCACGGCTCCTCCAAAGTCACTCTCATCACAAAAATCCTGCCTTCCCGGACGTTCCTGATATTTTGCAATGTGAAGCGCATGACGTACCAGCTCATCCACACCTTCATTTTTTGCCGCTGAGATCGGGACAACCGGCACACCAAGCATTGCCTCCATGCCATTGACATCCACAGAACCAGAGTTTCCGGTCATCTCATCCATCATATTTAATGCAATGACCATCGGAATATCCATCTCCAAAAGCTGCATCGTCAGGTACAGATTGCGCTCGATGTTGGTTGCATCGATAATATTGATCATCGCTTTCGGCTTATCTTCAAGCACAAAATTTCTCGAAACGATCTCCTCACTGCTGTATGGTGACATTGAATAAATGCCTGGCAGATCGGTTACCGACGTGTTTGGATGACCTTTTATCGCTCCGTCTTTCCTGTCGACCGTCACTCCCGGAAAATTGCCTATATGCTGGTTAGAACCGGTCAACTGGTTAAACAGTGTTGTCTTTCCGCAGTTCTGGTTCCCGACAAGTGCATAGGTCAGCTTTTCCTGCTCCGGCAGCGGCTTTCCGTCTCCCTTCACATGGTACTTTCCTTCTTCCCCAAGTCCCGGATGTACCGATTTGTTGATATTTTTTGCGCCCTCATGTCTGCGCGAACGCTCACTGATCAGTTCAATTTCAATCTGCTCCGCATCCGAAAGCCGCAGTGTCAGCTCATATCCATGAATCTGCAGTTCCATCGGATCTCCCATCGGTGCAAATTTAATGACGGTTACCTCTGCCCCCGGTATTACTCCCATATCTAAAAAATGTTGTCTTAATGCCCCTTCTCCCCCGACTACTTTAATCACAGCACTTTTTCCGATTTCTAATTCTTTTAGCGTCATTTTTCTTTATCCTTCGTGTTGATATTGATAATCTTTATCGATTATACACTGTTTCCATGAAAAAACAAAGAATTATTTTTTTATTATTATGGAAAAACCGTGACTAAGGTGCTAGAATAACCTTCGAAAAATATATAAGGAAGAAATTTGTCTTTCAAAAAATCATATAGATATGGAGATTGGTGTGAAAAATAAGATCTTTACGAAAACGAGTACATCTGATGCACATTTATACAGCAATCAGGATCTGCGGAAACTATTGGTTCCGATCATCGTTGAGCAGCTGCTTTCCTCCCTGATGGGAACTGCCGACACAATGATGGTCAGCAACGTCGCTCTGCCGCCATTTCTGCAGTATCCCTCGTGGATTCCATCAATATTTTAGTCATTCAGGCACTCTCCGCACTCGCTGCAGGAGGTGCGATCCTGTGTTCCCAGTATCTTGGGAGCAGCAGCAAAAAAGCTGCCAATGAATCGGCCAGACAGGTGCTTTTTGTCATGACCGTTTTATCCGTGACATTGTCTGCCATCTGCCTTTTATTCCGTGGTCCGCTGCTTCACGCCATTTTCGGTGCCGTGGAGACAGATGTCATGACAAATTCTCAAATTTATTTTCTATTTACCCTGTTATCCTTTCCTTTTATCGGACTGTATGATGCCGGGGCCTCGATCATGCGCGCCCAGAATAACAGCAGGGAACCAATGATCATTTCCATCATTTCCAATTTCTTAAACATCGGTGGAAATGCTATTTTGATTTTTGTTTTCGGGATGGGCGTGGAGGGTGCCGCAATTTCAACCCTCGTATCCCGCATCTTCTGCGCTGTTGTCGTGATCTACAAGCTGCGCAGTGAAGAGGAACCGATCTTTATTAAAAATTATGCCGCAATCCGTCCTGATTTTTCACTCATCAAAAAAATACTGTTCATCGGCATCCCGTCCGGGATCGAAAACAGTATGTTCCAGTTCGGTAAACTCGCGATCCAGTCTACGGTCTCCACACTTGGAACCGTCGCCATCGCTGCACAGGCAATGACAAATATCCTCGAAAATCTAAACGGTGTCGCCGCAATCGGTGTCGGCATTGGACTGATGACTGTGGTTGGACAGTGTCTCGGTGCCGGCAGAAAAGACGAGGTCATTTATTACATCAAAAAACTTTCCTGGCTCGCCGAGGCAGCGATCGTGATCAGCTGTCTTACTGTGCTTGCCCTGACAAAACCAATCACCCTGTTAGGCGGCATGGAAGCGGAAAGTGCTGACCTGTGTTTTAAAATGGTCATCTTTATCACGATTACCAAACCGATCTCCTGGGTATTATCTTTTATCCCGGCATACGGCATGCGTGCAGCCGGAGATGTCAAATTCTCCATGATCACCTCCTGCTGCACCATGTGGCTCTGCCGTGTGAGCCTTTGTGTCTATCTCTGCCGTGTTTGGGGATTTGGCCCGATTGCAGTCTGGATCGGTATGTTTGCCGACTGGACGCTCCGCGCCATCGTATTTTCGATACGCTTCCACGGAAGGAAATGGTTAAACCACCACATTATCGACTAAACAAACGCCTGTCTGATGCTGTCATAATGAAGGAATTTTCCTTCCTCCCCAAGTTTTTTGATCTCCTCAGCGGAAGCAAACAGATATCCATCTGTTTCTTCCTCCTGGAGCTTGATATCTGACTCGTCAAAATCAGCAGAAAAACGATACACATCCACAAAATAGTTATCCCCTTCTCCCGGATTATCTCTACGGTAGGTAAACAGATATCCGCCATCCCACGCAGCAACATCCAGTCCGGTCTCCTCCCTGATCTCACGGAGTACTGCAGTCTTAGAATCCTCTCCCGCCATCGCAGCACCGCCGGAAACCTCCCAGCAGCCCGGTGCCCACGCTTTTGTCATAACACGTTTGGTGATCAGGAAACGTCCATCCGTTCTTTTTATCACGCCAAGTACGGTCAGATGATATTCGCCATCCTTTAAACACCAGTCATTCCGTTTCATCGTTCTGCCGGTGCGCTCTTTTTTTTCATTGTAAATATCCCAGAATTCCTGTTTTTCTGTCATCTGTATTTTCCTCATTTCATTTTTCTCGTGCTGCTTCGATATTTTTATCATAACAAACCTCACGTCCCTCAGACAGATCTGTTATTTTATATCCCGTTACTATCACACGGTAGCACGTCAAAGTGCCCTTATCTCTATTATAAACAAAAATCCGTTTTCGGCAACTTATTTAAAAAAAACAAATTCACCGATCAGATAAAAAATACCACTCAGCCAGAACGCCATGCCTAAAATAAAGGTCAGCAGATCTTCCATCTGAAAATTTTTCCGCAGATAACACAGTTTTTTTGGATTCTCCTCATTAATCCGGATCGTATAAATTTTTCCTTTTTCCAGCGATTTTTTTTCTTTCCGCGTAATCCTCTCCATCGTGCACTGGCGGAATTTTTTCTCCTGATAATAATAGGAAAACAGCGCATACGTTCTGACACGATCGCCCATTTTCTTTGTCACTGTTTTCTCAAATACCGCATCCACAGGCACCCTGCAATGGATGCGCGCACGCCATTTCCGAAATTCGATTCCAACTAACAGTGTCCCATACACTACCCCGATTATCCCCAGTAAAATAAATGTTACATTCATACTGGTCTCCCTTCCCAAAACCTCCTGTGTCACCCCGGCAGACTCTGTGCTACGCAGAGTGCACCCCAGCCTCTTATGTCAAGTTAATGTCAACAACTTTTTGAGTCAAAATAGCTGAAAGCCGCATAACTTCGTTGGGGTTATGGTAAGTTAGTGTCAAGTCAGAGTGAATTGGTGGTAAATTAGTGTCAAGTTGCTTTGGGGAGGTTTACTCCTCCCCAAAAGCATAATTCCATTCAATCTCTACTCTCTTATCCCTGTATATGATAACCTTTTTAATGAATACATCCACCGCTTCCTGCGTCAGCTTTTCCATCTGAGAAAACCGGATAATCTCTTTCATATCCTGTTTCGGTTGATTGTATTCCTCCGTAAGCCTGCTAAATGCAAGCTCTGTTTCTTCTATTTTACGTGACAGCTCCTGCATCTGTAAAGCAATTCCATCCGCCCTGCTGCGGTATTCTCCGGCTTCTATCTGCTTTACAGCATAGTTTTCGTACAATGTATCTTTCTCTGTCTGTAAACTCCGATACTGCGTCCGATAATTACCCAGCTCTTTATTTAGTCTGCTCAATTCCACTTTCTGAAATTGTTCAAGACTCTCACGCTGTTTTATCAAATCTCCACGGCGCATCAACTCCCGGTACAATTCCGTCAACACAATCTCTTCCAGAATGTCTGCCCTAAAATAAGTACAGCAGTCCGGTATCTGCAGCAGGGAATGTTTCCTGCACCAGAAATGACGTGGCATCTTACCATTGTTTCTCTGCGGTTTATAGTTGATCGCATATCCACACCCGCCACAATATATTTTCCCTGTCAGTGGGTGTTTTTCCCGTTTCCTTTTCGTGGACTGTTCCGGGCGGTAAGCAGATGCAAGTGCAAATACCTCCGGCGTTACCAGCGGCTCGTGATGATCCGTAATTACTTTCCACTCCTCCTTTGGCACAGCAATCCCGTTTTTACTTCCAACAGACTTGCGGACTGATTTACCGTAAGCCATTTCGCCCAGATAGAAACGATTATTCAGGATTCTCCTCACTGCCGTATTGCTCCATGTATGATGCTCCCTTGCCATTTTCCTCTCAGGATGACGCATCTGTGTAACGGTCGGCATCTGCTTGGCAATCAGCTCCTTTGCTATCTGCGTACTGCTCATTCCTTTTTCTGCCAATGAGAAGATATGACGGACGATTTCTGCCTCCTTTTCATTGACAATCACCGCATTTTTTTCAGTCTCACTCTTGGCATAGCCAAAAGGAACCTGTCCGAATACATATTCCCCATTTGCACATTTATTTTGAAATGAAGTTTTTACTTTGACCGATATATCCTTACTGTAAAGGTCATAGAGAAGCGTCTGGAAAGCAGTATCCAGCGGGGTGGTACTTCCTTCATGCTCCCTGCTGTCATAATGGTCATTTACGGCAATGAACCGCACTCCCATAAAGGGGAAAATCTGGTTGAGATAATCACCCAGTTCTATGTAATCCCTTGCAAACCGGGACATATCCTTTACCAGAATACAACTGATTTTACTCTGCTTTACCTGTTTTAACATCTCCTGCAGCCCCGGTCTGTCCATATTCGTACCGGAAAAACCGTCATCACAAAATTCTGCAACCTCCTGTCCCATTAGTTCAGCATCATTTCTGATATAATCTAAAAGCATTTTCCGCTGATTGGAAATACTGTTGCTTTCCCGCTGCTCTGTGGAAGCTTTACCGTCCAGGGCATCATCCTCTATGGAAAGGCGGAGATAGATTGCAATCTTCCTGCTGTCTGTCATTTTTTCACCTGCCTTTCCACCAGTGCATCACTGTATGTAAATAAGACTTCCACTCTTTTCCATGGATACACATAGATTTTATCAATCAGCGTTTCGATAAGCTCCTTGGTAAGTACCTGTTCATTCTTTAATTTTATCAATGCACGGACTGCTTTCAAATAAGTTTCTCCGTCACGCTCAAGGCTCACTTCCTGTTCCTTGAAGCTGCTCTCCTGCTTCTCCAAGTCCCGCAGCCTGTTTTCCTTACACATCTTATACTCCACATAGTCTTTCTGTGAAAGATTGCCCATGCGGTATGCCATATACTTCCCGCTTTCTTCCTCTGCAAGCCGGAGCTTTGTGCAGACCACGGCATGAAGGCTCTGCTCCAGTTCCTGCTTTTTTTGCCGGATGATTGCTCTTGCAGTATCTAAATACATTCTCTGTTTTTTCAAGTCCACATCAAATTCTTTTTCAAACAGTACAAAAAGGATATCCGTCAACGCATTTTTCGAGATACGGTTAGAGGACGGACAGTTATCTGTTTTGGTTGCTCCGCCATTCCTACAAAAATAACCATCCATACGGTTTTTACTATCATCCGCATAGTGCTTCACATAGCTGTGTCTTGTCATTTTCCGCCCGCATACACCGCAGTACAGCACCTTGTCAAAAATATTTTCTCCGATTGGGTAGCCTTCCGTTGGATGAGCATGGCTTTTTGTCTGCTCCCGCAGTTTCCTCCTTACTCCGGCCGCTTCCTTCCCAATCTCCGGCGTGATCAGCGGCTCATGGGCTTCTTCTTTTACCGCCCAGTCATCTTCCGGCTTGTGAATGCGGTTATTTTCATCCCTTGCAGTAATGCTGGTCTTTCCCTGTACCAGCTTTCCAGCGTAAGTGTCACTTTTAATAATGCGTTCCACACCACTTTTATCCCATCCTTTGTAAGCTGCATCCGGTGGGCAGTAGACCTCTCCCGTTTTGTGATAGACCGCCGGCGGATTGATCTTACGAGTGTTCAGATCATCCGCAACTGCCGTATAGCTTTCCGTCTCAATAAATTTCTGAAAAATGTATCTGACAATCTCCTCCGTATTTTCATCCGGTATCAGCTGCGTACTTTGCCCTCCAGACTGCCTTATACCATAAGGTGCAGGACCGCCCACATAGGAGCCTTCTTTTCTTCTCTGTGCCAGAGAAGCTTTCGCTTTCACGGAAAAATCCTTAGCATACATATCATTTACCAGATTCTTGATTTCCGATACCATCTGTTTCGTTTCATTGCCGCCTGCCCCGGTATCAAAGCCATCCGCCACGGCTATGAAACGCACACCAAGGAACGGGAAAATCTTCTCTATATAATTTCCGGCTTCCAGATAATTTCTGCCAAAACGGGACAGGTCTTTTACGATCACACAGTTAATGTCTCCCATGCGGACATCCTGCATCAGCCGCTGAAACGCACCCCGGTTAAAATTGGTTCCCGTCTTTCCCAAGTCGATATAACAGTCTACAACTTCGATTTTATCCGTATGTTCTCCGTTCCATTCCTCAATGAATTTCCTGGCGATCTCTATCTGCACCTCTACTGATTCATTCTTTGAAGTTTGCCTGCAAACTTTTTTGTCTATATCTGCGGAGAGTCTGGCATAAATACCAGCCTTATACTGCCTGCTCTTTTGATTCTTAGCAGCACTCGTGGGTGTGTCCGAACCTTTTCCCGCTGACTGCCTCTTTGATGTTCTTCCCATACTCATGCACTCCTTTCCCTGCCGCTTTCCTGCCCCGAAAGTGCAGTGACATATTCCTGCATGATCCGGTATTCATCCCGAAAATAAAACTCTATCTCAAGTCTTTTATCCTCGAACACATAAATCCGCTTTACCAGACTCGTCAAAGTATGCCGGTCAATTTCAGCAAGCTTCAGGGAACCCTGAAATTTTGCCAGCCTTGAAGCACTGACTACACCTTTCTGCAGCATCCGCCGTATCATGTCCTGTTGCTGTTCCTGTGCTTTCTCCAGTTCTTGTGCCTTGCGCTGAAACTCCTTGTGCAGACGTTCAAATTCTTCCTTTGTTACGACATTCTGCCTTAGATCGTCATAGAGTCCTGCGCAGAGACCGTAATACTTATCCTGCTCCTGTTTCAGCCGTGTAAGCTCCTTCTGGCATCCCGCAACTGCTTCCAGATTTGTCTCTTTTTCTTTCGCCTGTTCAAAAAGTTTACTCTGCGCTAAAAAGTCATTGGCATATCTGCGAACCGCAATGCCCACCAATTCCTTTAAAGTATTTTCCTCTATGCTGTGGCGGCTGCATCCCTCGCCCCGGTTTTTTGTGGAACAGATATAGTACACCTTATTGGATTCCTTATACCGGACTCTGCGCCGCACCATCTGTTCTCCGCAGTCCCCGCAAAACAGAAGTCCCATGAATGGACTTAAGCTTTTGCTTTCCGGGCTTACCCGTCCGTCCGTCTGAAGAAGATTCTGTACCGCTTCAAAATCACTGTCTGAAATAATAGGCTCATGGGTATTTTCCGCACGCACCCATTCTTCCTTTGGTTTCTCAACACTCTTTTTCACCTTATAATTGACTTTCTCTGTCTTGCCTTGCAGCAGGTGCCCCAGATAAACTTCATTGGTCAGGATACGCTTTACCGATGAACTGCTCCACTGTGAACCGGAGCCGCCGGTAAACCCGCCCCGGTAGTTAAGCCCCGTAGACTTTTTATATTCTTTCGGGGAAAAAATGTGCAGCTCGTTCAGCTTCTTTGCAATGGCAGACACCGCCATTCCCTCAATTTTCCACCGGAATATCCTGCGTACAATCTCTGCCGCATAATCATCCACCACCAGCTTGTTCTTATTCTCCGGAGACTTGCGATAGCCATATGCGGCAAAAGGTGATAAGCATTCCCCGGCTTTCCGTTTCACTGCAAGCTGGCTTTTTACCTTGGTGGAAATGTCCCGGCAATAAGAATCATTGATAAAATTCTTGACCGGAATCACGATCTGGCGTTCTCCGGTGTCTGCCGATATGCTGTCGTAATGATCAGTTAAGGCAATGAAACGCACACCAAGAACCGGGAATATCTTTTCCAGATACCTCCCGGCTTCAATGTAATCGCGCCCAAAACGGGACAGGTCTTTCACAACCACGCAGTTAACCCTGCCCGCTTCAATATCTTTCATCATTCTGTTAAATTCTGGTCTGTCGAAATTACTGCCGGAAAAGCCATCATCTACATAAATGTCATAGAGGTCAATATCCTCCTGTTCATTTAAAAAGGAACGGATCAACTCCCTCTGACTTCCTATGCTGTTGCTTTCGGCTTTAGATACACCATTTATCATGGCGTTGCCATCATGCTCCGCTTTCACATTGTCATCTCTGGAAAGACGCAGATACATGGCGGCAAAGAATTTAGATTGTTCTTTCATGTTATCACTCCTGACTTTTTTGTTAGGGGGAAGCCGGTGGCTTTTCCTTTCCATAAAATCAGGAGTTACGCTGATTTGTCCTGATATTAGGTTAGCATAGATAAGCGGATTTTTCAATCCAAATATGAATTTTTCAAATATGAATTTCGGATAACCTTTGCAGATATTCCGCCATTTTATCATCTATGCTGGCTCCGTCTTTTTGGAACCTGACCTTAACTACATAATCACCGATCCGATTGACATAGACATTGTTCGTCTGCCTTGCAAACGCATCCAGCTTCTTCTCCACAGGCAGGGATGTATCAATCTCTATATCCCTCAAATCAGTCAGAGTGGAAATATCTACCGTCCTTATATCCACGGCAGCCATCTCTTCAAGTCTTTCCTTTGTCAGTTCCAAGGCTTCTCTCCTTTCCGGACAGCATAATCTTGCTGCTATCTAAGTCTATTCTTTTACCGGATTGTCCTATGCTATAACATTTTCCTTATCCATAAAATAACTGTCTGCTTTCTTCCTTATGATAAAGTCTGCCACATCCATGAGCCTGTCCGTCACCGGCATGGTGGGCAGGGTATTCAGAATTTCCGCCCGGTATCTGCCACGCAGGGATGCCCTGCTGTCTAAGATGGAAAATACCGCCGTGTCCTTTTCCCGGCGGATACCGCGCCCGAACCACTGCCTTAGTTTAATCAGCATTTCCGGGATAATGATGTCCCTGCGGTATAAATCAAAGTCCTCATATTGGTTTCTCTGGTATTCCATGACCGGATCCGGCACGGGAAACGGCAGTTTTACTACAATTAGGCTGGAAAGGATATCCCCTGCAAGGTCAATTCCCTCTCCGGCGCTGTCACTGGCAAACAGCACTCCGTTTCCGCTTCTTCTAAAGCTACTTATTACATCCAGTCTGCCTCTGCCCATGAGAAACAGCGGATAATCAGAAAGCTGCTCCTTCAGACCATAAAACACCCTTTCCATGAGCCAATAGGATGTAAAAAGGATCAGGGTATGTCCATGAGTGGCAGACACTATCTGCAATATTTCCGCCATGACCGCCTGTATGTATCTGTCATCCCGGATATTCGGAAACGGCATACGCTCCGGTATATAGAGCAGACCGTTACTCTGAAAATCAAAGGGTGAGGGCTTGCTGGTTTCCATGATTCTTGATAAAGCTGCAAAGGAAAGCCCTGTCATTCTCTTGAAGTGACTGAAATCACTCCGGACTGACATTGTGCCGGACGTAATAATAACCGGTATCGGTCTGCTCCAGATGTCACGGAATAAAACCTGTTCCAGTTCCATTGGAACCGCACACAGGGCAAGCCTGCCGTTCTCCCTCTTTTCCATCCAGCAGATTGAATTTCCGCTGTTTAGAAATACGGTCAGCTTGTCCGTCAGCTCCTGACAACGCTTTTTCAGGCCCTGCATCCGCATTTTTTGTCCGCTGTTTTCCTGATAGGATAAGGGAAGCTGCTCTAAAGCCTTTGCCATGTGCCTTATGTAAATTTTTTCCATGGAACCTATCACTATTTCAATCCTGCTTCCCTCTCTGGTGTGGTTTCCTGCTAAATCTCCCGCCAGTCTGTCAAATATCTGTCTGTTATATTCCGCAAGCTGACTCCGCAATACAGTAAGTTCATCCATGCCTGTGGTTCTTCTGCTCACTTCACTCAAACCCACGATAAATTCCGCATCCTGCTCGTCCCAGACTGTGCTGTACATCTGTCTTGCGGCATCTATCAGCTTGTGGGACTCATCAAACACCATTGCCCCATATCCCGGAAAAAGAGGTTTTCTGCCCTGCTTCTGTCCAATCAGATCGGCAAGGATATAATTATGGTTCGTAATCTGAAAATCAAAATTATCCGTCATGCACTTTTTCTTAAAATTCATAAATCTACATAAAAGCGAATAAGGACATGACTTATTGCAGCAAAACACGTTGATTCTGCCTTTTACATAGGGTGTCAGCACGGCATCATCCAAATCAATCCTGTCAAATTCCTGCTCCCCAAGCCTTGCCAGTTCCAGTATCAGATTGGCATCCACTTCTCTCTGCAATTTTTTATGGATGTCTCATATATCTTCAATCTGGAGTCACAGACATAATGCCGTTTTCCTTTCCGCACCACAAAAGATAATGGTTTGTTAATTACATGGTGCTCTAAAAGGATGCCGGATATCTGCGGTATGTATTCCTCTGTCAATGCTTTCTGCAGGGCTATGGTGGATGTTGATATGACTGCCGGAATCTTCTTATCTGAATAAATGTTATGTACCGTCAGTGCAAGGATATATGCGTGAGTTTTTCCTGTCCCCACTTCCGCCTCACATAAAGCCAGTTTGTTTTCCTGCAATGCCCGGAGCATTTCAAGAGAAAGTTCTTTCTGTTTTACCCTCAGATTCATTCCATGTTTCGGTAAAATCTCATCAAATAAATAAATTAATAATTCTTCTGCACTCTTTGCCATCGTTACGCCTCCTAAAATTTCTTAGTGCCATAAAGCAGCACAGGAATAGGCTGGAAGGTATCGGTTTGGCTTTTTACTAACAAAAATGAGCTTCCATCCAGCCCATGATTTCTACTGCTTTATAAAAAGGTGCATCAGCCATCCTGCCGGTAAGCAGGCATCATAAAAGCCGCCCACATTCTTTCTCAAACGTGGGTGTGCATTTTCCCGTCACTTATGCGGACCACTGGCGTGGAAGTATCATTATCTCCGACCGGTATCATCGCATCCTGCCCCACCACGGGCAGTAAAGCCACAGGTAGTTCCCGCTCAGGATAGTGCGGTTCTTTTCACACTGATCCGTCATGGCGTACCCTGACTTGTGCTTTCCGGCTCTCCGGCCGGTCGGATGTGTGCCTGATGCACAGATATGAAGTTGTCAAAGTGCAGTAAAAGGGGAATATTTTAGACAAAAGAAAACCCCTTCACCTAATTCGCCGCTAGGTAAAGGGGCCTGCCGAAAAAATTTTCATTTTATTTTAATATGGTAACGATAATTAGGAATTATGGGGTGAAAGAGGAGACTTTTATGTATAGATATATAAGTAATCAAGATAAGATTCTGGAAAATATATCAAATGACATAGTATCCGAGAAAAAAATGAGTATGATAAAGGGAGTTTCTGGTACTGGAAAATCCTTTTTATTAAGCTGTATTGAATCAAAGAATAAAGATACAACTATTATATATAGGTTAGAGGGCGATTACTATTTACGTTCGAGAGATTTTTATCCATTTCTTAAGTTTATCAATTCTATGTATCTTAATGATAAGACAATTGTTCAAAAAAAATTATAGAAGATGGAGTAAAAAATACGACCAAGGAGTTAGGAAGTTGGTTGCCACTTGGAAATGATTTTCTATCATCCTGCATTACAGAACTCTCAACTATTAATAAGAAGAAAAGAGAATTTTATAATTATATTTTCGATAAGGAAGAATTGGATATTTTATTTCCACTTGAATATTTTTGCAGCAAAGAGAAAAAAATAATATTTTTGATAGACGATCTTCAATATTGGGATAAAAAATCACTAAGACTTTTATATACACTTATTCAACAGCAGAATAATGAATATGCTTTTCTAAAAAATTCACAATTTATCGGGACAATTAACATTGCGTATCCCAATTACGAGGAAGAACTGAATGGATTAATAAATCTAGCTGGCAAACAGGTATATGAATTAGATATATCGAAAAAGGATAACTACAAAGTCATTTTAAAACAGCTAGGGTTAGCTATTACATTGGATGATGATTTAGTTGAGGCATTATTTTCTATTACAGGTGGAAATTTGCAGCTTTCTTCCGATATTGTTTTATTGCTTAATGATAAAACAGAGGTAGAAAATACTATTAGAAAAATTATTGCTGATAAAAATCTAGGACATCTATTAATAGAGCGATTGAGTAAAATCAGTGAAAAAGGAGTTATGGTAAATGAAACATTGAAATATGCTTCCTTATTTGGTTCTTCTTTTTATTATCATGATCTGGAAAATGTTCTGGAAAAAAATGAAAGCTATATTAGAAATCTGATTGAAACAGCTCAAAGTTTTTGTCTTGTAAATGGAGCTTCTAATGGGGCATCCTTTATTCATGAACTTATCCGTGAAGCATATAAAAATGAAACGAAGGTAAACAAAGTAAAATACTATACGGGATATGCTAACTGTTTAAAAATGTTATATCCTGGCAATTATAAAGAAAGAGCAGAAAGTTTAAAGGATGCTGGTGAATATGAGAAAGCATATTTAGTATATATATTAGAGTTTTTTAAACAATTAAGGATAAATAATTCATGTTCTCAAGACTTGCGTAAGGAATTAGAACTTCCATATTATCTGTCAGATTTTGTTTTATCCATGGAAAAGGCATACAATTTATTTTTTAGCGAACGCTATGATGACTGCTTATTTGAATTAGAATCTATTGAAGATATAGTACCCTCTATACTGCTTGCTGAAAAATATTATTTAATGTCAATTACCTTAAGCAAATGGTTGGACACAGCGTCAAGGGAAAGAGCAGTTAAATGCATTGAACCCTTTTTGGTTATGTCGGTTATAAACGATGAAATTGAAGTATGGGAAAGAATTGTTTCAGCATACATAATTGCTTGTGTGCATAATAATGATTGTGATAAAGCTAGAGAGTATGAAAGTAAATTGCAAACAAGTATCGGAAAAAGAATAAACTTTGACATTGAAGCATCGTATAAATTAAATATATTGAGAAGAAAGGCATCAAGTTTATATTCTCCTCAACAGGCATTTATTGGGACCAGCAAAAGTAAGTCTTTTTTTGCACCAAAAGAAAAGGAAAGTTTACCTTTAAATCCAATCGAATATTATATGTCACTTAACAATTATTTAGCAACTTCATTGATGTCTGGAAAATATAATTTGGTAACAAACGAAGCAGCAGAACTTATTTCATTACCTCAGAAAATAAAGTATTTAAAATTTCCACGGTTTGAGATGCCCCTTAATAATGCTATTTTAATTTTTTACCTAAATCATAAAATAACGGTTGATGAAGCTAAGGAAAGATTTCAACAAATTATTGACACATACAATGTGGAAGATTCGACTGGCGTTATCATTAAAGTAAACCTTGCTATTTTCTATGGACTTTCCGGTGAATTCGTGGAATCGTTAAAAATTCTTGAAACACTTTATAATAAGATAAAATTTATAGAAAATTTGGAATTTTACTACAAATATCTTGTGGAGGTCAATTTAAGAGTTCTTCAATATTTAGAAGAAAACAAAGAATGCATAGAACTATTAGAGAATATACAAAAAGAATGTGCCGCCAAAGATGAACATTATTTGGAGGCACATGTAAAATGTATAATGGATTCTATAAAACAAGATGAAAAAATAAGTCCAATATCGTGGTATCATGCAGATATGGTTAATTCAAAAATGAAACACGATGATTGCTGGAAATACTATGGGCATATATATTTATTTGGCGAACTTGAATTCTGGAGCGAATCTTAATTTTTTAACTATCTAAATATGTAACAAATCGGTAATTATCTCGATATTGTTCTATTAATTCGGGATAATTCCGAGCCATAGTTTGAATGCTTGGCAAAATACATTTTATGCCATGTAAAATTTCTTTGTTACTAAGTCTATATACATTAGGACAAACATCCGATACAACAAGAGCTATTTTATGATTAATTTTCACTATGTAGAGTGGCCAAATTGCACACTTAAATGGTTTATTTACTCCTAATTTACATCCTTTATCGGATAAAAGTGGACACACATATTCATTTTTACTGTTCTTTTCCATTTCTAAGTAAAACAGTTTATTGGAACAATAATAATGATAGTTTCCATCTATCGAATTTTTCTCAAATTCCTTTTTTGTAAATCCAGGTGCATCCCAAACATCTTCATCTGTATAATGACAACAAATCAGACATTCTGCGCAAGTTTCTCTTTTTAAGATAGTGGTTATCATATTTCTCACCTTTCATCTCTAAAATGATGATGCAATTAGGCAGGCAATCAAATATTTATAATCCAATCCCAATTGTTCAAAAATAAAATGATAACTGCTTTTGAGTGTGTAATGCGGATTAGTGGAAATATCCGTAATATAAAACATTTTATTTGACTTAATGCGAAAATCCACACGTCCAAACCCTATTATACTTAGTAACTTTATTACTTTATAAGCAGTCTTCAATAGTTCATGTGACAACTCTGGAAATTCTGAAAAATCAAAAAAAGTGTAATTATCAATAGAGCGATTATTATAATTTAAAATTCTATCTCCATATATGGTTCAAAGTCTAAATTGATTCCAACTGGAAAAAATCCTAATGAATCCTTGCAACTAATAACAGGAGTCTCCGCCTCAAAACCTTTTATAAATTCTTCCAACAAAATTTCTTGGCGGTAACACGAACTCATTTCTTTTACTTTATTAAAAAAATGTGAATCATAATAACCTATATTATTCTCATCTATTCCGATACTAGATGATTCATAATTAGGCTTAATAATTAAAGGATATTTGAAATTCTCTGGTGATCCATTTAACCATCCATAACGAGCATCATATAGCCATGCTTGTGGAGTACTTATTCCATGTTGTTTAAGAATACAACTAGTGCGGTACTTATCTCTACACAAGCTAACAATATACGGATTAGAACCAATATACTTAACACTATATAAATCACATAAGGAAGGAATTAAGGATTTCCTGCCAATTTTTGTTCCTTTTTGAGCCGAATTTAAAACAATATATTTTGAAAGATTTTCTCGTGGGTTCGAAATGAAACTTATAAAATCTTCCTCATTAAAAAATTGTTTCACTTTAAATCCAATATTTTCTAGCGTCTGACGGATGAGATTTTGCTCTTGGTCAGAAAAAAACTCAGACTTAACTGAGTTATCAGAATAATCATTCGTATTATCAGTATGATTTTCGTTACTGGTAACCATGATTATTTCATATTTCTTAGAAATTTCTATTGCGGATTGAAACATAGCTTCGATCCGCTGTAACGCAGAAATGTATTTTGCCATATAAGATCTCCTTTTATTGACACAACAGACAAAGATAAAAAAATTATGGATGTTACTGTTTTTTTATTCCGTCTCCTCTTTCACCTGATAATTCCTAATTATCGTTACTATATTAATTATACAAATTTTCCCAAGATTTAGCAATCTTAATATACCAAATTATCGAAATTTTCTCCTATATTTATCTTATTTCTCGGATGTCTTGTCTGCAGTATCTCTTTTTCCTTCTCAGTCGTTACATATGTATATATCTGCGTTGTGGTAATCGAAGCATGTCCCAGCATTTTTTGTATGTATCTGATATTTACGTCCTCCTCCATCAGATAGGTCGCAAAGGAATGCCGGAACATATGCGGTGTAATATTTATATCTGCCTGAATTTCACCGGCATATTTATGTATCATGCTCCTGGCTGATTGCTCAGACAGCGCATTTCCATAACGATTGACAAAAAAATATCCCTGCTTCTTTATCTCATCTTCAAAGTACTTTTTGTAGGCATTCAGTATAGACAGTACGTCATTATTTCCTATTTGAAGATATCGCTCCTTTCCTCCCTTGCCCTGAATACATAACACACCGTTTTTTAAGTCTACATATTTATTTTGCAAATGGCACAATTCCGAGATGCGCAGCCCTGTAGAAAAAAGCGTCTCCACTACTGCGATATCTCTTAAAATGATTTTTTTACGCCACTCTGAATATTCTTTAATACTTCTTTCCTTATAAAGATGATTCAGCAACTGCTCTATAATATCTCTCGGAATAATTTTGGGTAAAATCACTTCCTCCCGAAACTTTGTCTTTACTTTATGGAATGGATTTATCTCTATCAGTTCTTCTTCCTCTAAATAATGAAACAGTGCCTTCACGCTGGCAATTTTTCTCTTGACTGTTTTTTGCTTATACATACGGTGAAGGTATACAAGATATGCATTCAGCATTTCTTTATCTGGATTATTTTCTCCTATTACTGTAATAAACTGTTCCAAATCCGCCTTATATGCCTTTATTGTCTTATCATCAAGTTCCTTTTGAAATTTACAATAATTCAAATATTTATTGATTTCTTCTTTTAAAAGCATTGCAAAAACCTCCTGTTTTATTTTGTAGATAAGACATATAATAATATTTAGCATATATATCTGCAATCATACATTTTTAGCTTCCATATTCTTTATATTTTCAGCATGGTAATTGTCTTTATAATTGAATTACCATCAAGAATCTGCTGATTTATTATATAACTGATTATTGCCCCTTCATCTACTTAGCCAATAAATGAAGAGGCAATAGTTTACAATAATTTTCTCAATTTCTCTAAAATCTTATATTTTCGTGACTGTAAGGTTGTTCTGGCTATTCCTAATTTCTTCGCCAGTTCCACCTCACTGATTTCCTGATAGAACAGAGCATGAATGATAGCTGTCTCCTCGTCTGTAAGTGTATGTAAGGCTTCGTTCAATTTCTCCAGCATGACCGCCCGAACTGCCACATCCTCTACATCCTCCGCTTCCTCTGCAAACTGCTTTCTGCCTCCAAAAGTCGCTCGTAGGAATCTTCCCTGCTGGGAATGACAATCATCTCTCCGGTTTCCTTATCCACCTTTGTATGTTCCTGCTTCAGATCATGGGTAAAGTATTTCTCCTTGCGCTGCCCTTTGTAATATGTCTCGTAAGTTCCTTACTGACTTCAAAGATTTGTCCGTTCAATCCGATATAATATTTTTCTCTTTCTGCCATCTTTGACTTGCTCCTTTCCGATTTTGTAAATTTTCAAATCGAAAAGGGCAGCGCCCGGATATTACACTTCATGAACTTCATGAAAAACAACGAGTGACACGCTTCGCGAGCCACTCTTATGTCAAACAAAAAAAGCAGTGTATGATGAAATTAACAAGCATTTTGGCATTTGCCTTTTTACTTGTTTCTTCCATATCTCATACACCGCTTTTTGAGCAGTACTTTTTATCAGTCTTCTCATGTTTACTGGGATATGCTGCATTTTCCTCCATTTTTCTTCTGTAGGTTACTGCGTATATCCCAAAGTATATGGCTTTCTTTTTTTCTCCCTATTTTTGTAAAAAACTTCATTGTTACTTGTAACTTTTTGTTTTCAGACAAAAAAACAGGTGCCAAAATCTGCTTGATTTCAACACCCGGGTTCCGCAACACACATATTACGACAGTCGCTCTTATTTCTAATACTATTTTCCAATATTATAAAGAAGCACTTTTATTCTAAAATAATTCTCTTTATCATCTATAATCATTTGACCGCTATGACGGTTGATAATATTTTCTACAATTCTAAGCCCCAATCCATGTTCATTCTTATCCCCTTTTGTTGTAAGATAATTCTGCCCCTGTTTTCTCAGATTGCCAGTATAGGGGTTCTCCATTTCCAAATACAAATTATTTCCAGACATTTTTGCCAGCAGTTTTATCTCTCGCTCTTCTATGTCTACTTTACTAGCTGCTTCAATCGCATTATCAAACAGATTTCCCAACAGACTGTATAAATCGACGTCCTCTAATTTCATATCATACGGAATCATGGTATCCAATTTTACGTTTATATGGTTCTTCTGCGCAACTGCCGCCTTGTAATTGACTATTGTGTCAAAAGTTACATTTCCTGTCTTTGAAAGATTATCCTCTTCTGTTAAAGTCTCTACACTTTGCTGATATAGTTCCCGTATCTTTTCATATTCATTTCGATTTAAATAGGATTCAATCAAAAGATACCTTTGCTTCATATCATGACGGTACTCCCGTGCCTGCTGCCATGTTTTACTCATTTCCTGAAGCTGAACCGCATAATTTTCCACCTGCTGCGTCAAGAACTGCCTTTCCGCCTGATATAATGCTTTTTCCTGTAATTCATTATAATTATAAAATGTAAAAAGATTTACAATCAATATCAATATGGATGCAAGCAATTTCGCCCATACATACTCATCTGTCAATGGTACAAACATCGCCATAACAATAAAAATACTGCTTACCGGCACAATAAACACCTCTAGCCAGTCCATATTTCTGATTACTATATTTTTATTCTTTTTCAAAAACAGCAGCGCAATCTTGATTTCAACAAACCAGACTAATTTTGATAAAATCGTATACATGATTGCGACATCTGTATTTCCCATCATATGTATAATATCTATGCCGCACAAAATTCCGATGAAGCAAACCATCACCTCTGACAGCATTCCTATCAGACACAAAAACAGAACCAGCACAAGTTTGATTCTAATAGAACCTTCATATAACCAGGTTAAAACGCCAAAAAAGGACACTGAAAAAATTACCATATTTAGCCATGACGGCAATTCAAAAAAATATGTAGTCACATTTGAAATAATATAAAAGGCTGCCCATACCATGACCTGTACCGCTGTTCCTGCCGGTTTTCGGTCAAATGCTTTTTCACATACATTTCTCTGCATAATCACTGTAAATATTTCTACCAATATTAATGCGATTGTCATTTTCCTTCCTCTCTCTCCCTATTTTCCAAGTTTCCTCATGTACATCAAACGTGTATTCTCCCTCTTTGCCCTGCTGATTTCCAATGATATGCCATTCTGCAGAACAACTTTGTCGTAATGGTACTCTTCTATATACCTCGGATTAACCAAAACGAATGATGTATCCTCCAGAAGTCCACCTGCTTCTTCCTCAAATTTATTTCTACATCATTCATTTTACCATAAAATGTACAAATTTTATCTATACAATATACATTTGTAATTCTTTTTTCACTCATAAAATACATAATTTTATTCAGACTAATATTATAGTATGTTTTGTTAGATTTAAAGGCAAATTTATCATCAATCTGTAATTTTTCGTAAACATCACTGATAAGCTTTTCCATTTGTGCATATGTAATAGGTTTATCAACAAATGCAAAGGGGTGTACGCTGATTGCTTCCTTACTGTATTGTTCAAAGGACGTGATGAAAATAATATTACAATTTACATCGCTCTCCCTGATCTGGCGTGCCGTCTCAATGCCATTCATCCCACCAAGTTCAATATCCAGCAGGATAATATCGAATTGTCCGCTCAGTTCTATTTCCATCAAAAGATCCATACCTGAATAACATTTTCTGATGTCTGCCCGGATTCCTATCTGATATGTAATTTGCCGTACCTGTTTTCCTGTTTTTCAACCTCTTCTCTTATGTCATCACAAATACCTATCCTCAACATATTTCCTCACCACTTTAATCTTTGATACAACAAAAAAGCCTAACACTCACACCGTGCAGGCTTTATATTACACCCATCAATTCCAATAACACTTTCCTCTGTTCTGCGCTCAACTGTTTCCATCTTGAAATCAGTTCTTTCTCTTCGTCTGTTAATTCAATTAGATTTCCATCTTCGCAGAAAAATTGAGATAACGTCATTTGAAATGCGTTGCATATTGCTTCTAATGTTGGAAAAGTCGGCGCATTGTTCCGGTTAAACATATTTGCCACTGTGGAATGCGACAAATTCGCTTCTTTAGCTAAGCGGTATTCCGTCCAACTGCGTTCTTCCATTAATTCACGTATTCTACCTTGTATATCCACCCTAACACCTACCCATCTGTGTCTATTATACTACCCAATTTGATGGTATGATATGATGAATAAGTAGATATATTGTTGCCATTTTGGGTTGTATATTAAAGATTGCAAAGTAGCTTGTTCTAATCTTCTAATTCAACCTAATAATTTAAAAGTCAGAATAACCAACATATTCATTTTTCCCACTCTTTCGTCCTTTCTTCTGAAAGACAACGATATCGTGGATACACTGGCATACAATAAATTTCTGCAAAGCCGTTCACTCCATCAAGCAAAACCATTTCTTTTCCCCTGACCGGCACTTTATACATTTTTGATACATCCCAAAACATTTTCGACACCAGCAAAAACGGTTTTTCTATCACATCAGAAAACAGTGTATCCTGATTTTCTTCCAAAAAAAGAATGGTTCGCTCCGGTAACTTCGCCAATTCTCTTCTTTGAACTGCCTGATAATCCAGTCTCTCCATCCAGTTTCAGATCCTCGGCACCGGATTCCCTGTTTCTTCCCAATTCAGCCGATAATTTTTCAATTTTACTTTGGTTAAATCATGTAGTTTCACGTCAACTTGATTCATTTTTCTTACACGCATAAAAACGCAGCTCTTGTGTTTACCAGATATATGTTACTTGCAATGGAGCAACGTCAAAATAAAGATCAGAGAACGCTTGGGAAGTTGTTCTTCCTTCTTGTCGATGAAATGGCAGATATTACTTTCAACAGATCACTTGGTATTCTGATGGCTGCTTAATGGCAAGCTTCAGGAAATCTTAAAGCTCAGTGACGAACAACTGACTGCTTTTACTGCTGATTTTGAAGCAAGATTACCAGAATATCTGCGCAATGCACTCCACCCAGAGATTGCAATGGCATAAATTACTATTTTGTTAGCTGAAATATTGAATTTTCAAGGTACGAACCCCATTTTAGGTATGGAAGTCTTAGTATCTAATTTATAAGGTGTTACATATTAGTCACATTGAAATTGTAAATGTCCTCTCTTGGATTTTTAAATCCGCTAAACTCATCAACTTTTACAAGAGAAAATAAAAATCCTGAATTTGGATTAGGAAATCCTTTTTTTCCTTTCTCAAAAAACCTTTTACTGATAATAAGTATTTTCCGGCAGGAACATCATATTTAAAATCTGAATATTGTATGTCACCATCCCCCGTCTTAAACGATATTGCTTCCCCACAAAATTCACCTTCATTGAATGTATAGAAGGAACCTATATCTGAAATCCAAAGTCCACCTTCTATTTTTAAATTAAATCCTTCAATCTCAAACTTTTGTTCCCACTCATCATTAAATGTATTATCATATCCTTCCAGTTTAATAAGATGTTGTCCCGAATTTATTTTCGAAATAGGAAACCAAATCCCTTCTTTTTGCATAGCTAAATATAATTTTTTATCCTTTTGAAATTTATGTAATAATTTTTTTGATCTAAGGAAACGCTGATTAATTCATGCATCTCCTTGTGATTTTTGATATAATATAGGTATCAACTGAAAGGTCGTATACCTATGAATCAACTAACATTTTCCGACATGGAATACTCCAACCGCAAGAAGAAA
>ENA-OQDE01000305-OQDE01000305.1-human-gut-metagenome-genome-assembly--contig:-NODE-305-length-31076-cov-4.007949_pt1 | contig 31076 bp, 37 predicted proteins | sample MGYA00242768_ERZ504595 | MGnify/ENA primary metagenome ERZ504595 (study PRJEB26092, sample SAMD00036307) | human gut metagenome | host: Homo sapiens | study: EMG produced TPA metagenomics assembly of... | reverse complement strand
AAAGACGCTGCGCAGATGGGAGACGGAAGATTTGCCGATGATCCCGATCGCTGTAAATTTTGCGGGAGCAACGCTCAGGCAGATAGATGTAGCAGAAAAATGACAGCTCTGATCGAGAAGTATCATGTGTCCTGTGAGTATCTGGAAGTAGAAGTTTCAGAGTCTTACAGTGATATGAATCAGGAGATGCTTGCAGAGACGAGTAATAAGATTCGAAAGAGCAATGTGCGGGTGATTTTGGACCACTTCGGAGCAAAAGAATCCACAGTAGCGATTCTGACGATCATGGAATTTGACGGATTGAAGATAGATAAAAGTATCGTGACCAATATTGTAGGCAACGGCCGAAGCCAGAGTGTGGCAAAAGCAGTAACAGATGCCTGCTGTCAGCTGGGAGTACCGGTTTCAGCAAGTGGTGTGGAGACAAGAGACCAGCTGAATGTATTGAAAGAACTTGGCTGCAGCTGTGTACAGGGAAGCCTGTTTAACAAGCCGATCACGATTGATACATTTGAAGTCCGTTACCTGAAAGGATAAGAGTATGATACGTACCTGGCTTGCAGATATCAGAGCACTGTATGATGAGGAATGTTATCAGAAATATTTTGCAGCACTTCCTGCGTTTCGACAAGAGAAAGCAAGGAAGCTGTTGTTTCAGAAAGACAGGGCTCAGAGTGCAGGGGCATGGCTTTTATTGGAGGAGATCAGAAAGCGGTACAAAATTTCCGACCGGGCAGTTTACAATCTTTCGCATTCCGGGGATTATGTGCTGTGCTCGATCGACACTGATGCAAGAGAGGGCGTACAGCTTGGATGTGATATTGAGAAAGTCCAAAAGGCCAGAATGGAGTTAGCAAAACGTTTTTTTGCCGCAGTGAATATGAAGATATTTTCAGATGTGATTCAAAAGAGGCAAGAGCGGAAAAGTTCTGCAGATACTGGGTACTAAAAGAAAGTTTCATGAAAGCGACCAGAAAGGGAATGGCACTGAAGATGTCATCGTTTGAGATACTGCTTTCGAATCCACCCAGGCTGATAAAAAAGCCGGAGGAGTTTGAAGAGACATATTATTATTGTGAGTACCCTCTGGAAGGATTTCCTTATCGAATCGCAGTCTGTTCGAACGATTCAGAGTTAGATTCTAGAATACAAATGGAGTTAAAAGAAATATGGCAAGAGTAAATCGAAAAGCGAAAAAAATACTGATCACAGGGATGATCCTTGGAGCGGCAGCAGGGATTTTGCTCACATTTCTGGCAGCAAACAGCAAGATGCATGACAAAAATGATGAGATCAAAACTGTCAAGGCAAAGTATGAAAAAGAAGCGAAATCTTTGAAGAAGCAGCTGAAGGAAGCAAAGAATGAGCAAAAAGAAGTAAATCTGCAGTCAAATGAATGGAATCTGCTCCTGGTGAACAGTTCTTATCCGCTTGCAGCAGACTATTCACCGGAATTGACGGCTGTAGATGATGAAGATCATAAAGTAGACTCCCGGATTGTAGAGTCTGTAAATAAAATGCTTCAGGATGCGAAAACAGCGGGGATGAATCTGAAGATCATTTCAGCATACCGCTCGTATGATGATCAGAAGAATGTGTTCAATGATACCATGCAGTCATGGCTCAGTCAGGGATATTCGTATTTAGATTCTTACGATGAGACGAAAAAGTCTGTAGCAGTTCCGGGAACAAGTGAACATGCAACGGGGCTTGCACTGGATATCACATCTGAGTCGAACCAGACACTGGATGAGACACAGGCACAGACGCAAGAGCAGCAGTGGCTGATGAAGAACTGCCAGAATTATGGATTTATTCTGCGTTATCCGAAGGATAAGACAGATATAACCCAGTATATTTATGAGCCGTGGCATTACCGCTATGTGGGAGAAGAGGCTGCAAAGGCGATCATGAAAAAAGGAATTACGCTGGAAGAATATCTGGCACAGATACAAAAATAAACAGGAAGAGTTTTTATTTCGCAAGCCGGGATAGAAACTCTTTTCTTTCTATAGCGGAAAAACAGTCTTTGCGATTGACGCATAAAATGGGATTTGCTACAATGAGAGAAGTTGGGTGACGGGAAATAAAAATATTTCCTGTCTGATGTAAAAATCCGAGAAGGAGGAAGAGCATGGAAGATCTTACATTTGGAGAACAGGTCAAGGTAGTATTGAGCCGAAAAGGCATGACCATAAAGGAACTTGCGGAGATTATAGAAGAAAAGACCGGAATGAAAATGTCCAGACAGAATCTGACGCAGAGACTGGGAAGAGACAATTTTCAGGAGCAGGATATGCGGATGATCGCGTCGATCTTAGACTGTCCGTTTCAGCTGAGTATTTTAGGCGGAGAATCTGCTGAACTGACGCCTGCGGATCTGCGTACCGTAGAAGAGATGCGCAGAAAAGAAGGAAAATTAGAGGATGGAGAGCCGACACTTGAAGAGATGCAGATAGAGCTTCCGCTGGAAGAGTTAAAGCCACATGAGGAAGAAGAGAATCAGGAGCGTACCATCGAGGAGATCGCAAAGGATATTCCGATTTCTTCCGTGATGAAGCGGGCGGAAGAAGAGGATGCAAAACGAGAAGATCTGTCTGTGGGTGATATCAATCCATATACAGGTCATGAGTACCAGTCCAACAGTGTCAGAATGCATCCGAGCCGGATCGGATATGTTCAGGTATACGACAGAAGGACTCATAAGTGGAAAGATATGACAGAGTGGGCATTTCTTGGAGAGCAGGAGAGAAAGAAAGCGATGCTTGGAAGGGAGTATGTGCCGCCGGTTTATCTGGATTAAAAGGAGGCTGTCTATGGAGTGGAAGACCTTATTATCTGAAAAGCGGATGCGGGGATCCGGAAAGAAACAGAATGCGAAAAAATCGGATTTCCGCAGTGAGTTTGAAAAGGACTATCATCGGATCATAGGAAGTGCGTCATTTCGGAGACTGCAGGATAAGACGCAGGTATTTCCTCTGGATCAGAGCGATTTTGTACGGACAAGACTGACGCATTCTCTGGAAGTGTCTTCTCTTGCCAAGTCGCTGGGACAGAATATCGGTGAAGCAATCCTGGAGCGTGGAGCGGATCAAAAGTTTACCCGGAAGATGAAGGAGGATATTTCTCATATTCTGGAATGTGCCGGCTGATCCATGATATCGGCAATCCGCCGTTCGGGCATTTCGGGGAGCTGGCGATCCGGGACTGGTTTGTGCGGAAGCTTCCCGAACTGCATTATAAGAGACAGACTCTGGATATGATATTGAGTCCGCAGATGAAAGAGGACTTCTATCATTTTGAGGGAAATGCACAGGCACTCCGACTGGTAACGAGACTTCATTATCTGGTGGATGAGTACGGGATGAATCTGACCTATGCACTGCTCAATACGATTATAAAATATCCGGTTTCGTCCACACAGGTCCATCCGGATTCCGGGAATATCAGAGAAAAGAAGATGGGATATTTTCTGGCAGATGAGAAGATATTTGAGGAGATCACGCAGGAGACGAAGACAGGGAACTGCCGTCATCCTCTGACCTATATTCTTGAGGCTGCGGATGATCTGGCTTATAAGACGGCAGATATCGAAGATGCATTTGTAAAAGGATTTCTGTCGTATCATGCGTTTAAAGAAGAACTCGTATGTCTGAATGAGCAATATCCAGATTCCGGGTTTGACGGAGTTTTAAAGCTGAAAGAACTGTATCAGAGAGGTCAGGAAAAGGGTGTTCAAAATCCGGAGCTTATGCCATCAAGAACTGGATCATTCGCGCGCAGGGATTTCTGATCGACTGTGCGACAAAAGGATTTATGGATCACTATGAAGAAATCATGGCAGGGACGTTTCAAAGAGATCTCTTTCGCGGTACCTTTGGAGAAAAACTGATGGAATGTCTCGGCAATATCGCATACCGGTATGTATTCTCCTCCAGAGAAATTTACCGGATGGAAGTCAAAGAAGCAGTGATCCTGGACTTTTTGATGGAGCGTATGATTCAGGCTGTGTTGTACTATGATACCGACAGGGAGTTAAATGCCATTGACAGCCGGGTATTGTCATTTATTTCAGATAACTATAAAAAGGCTTACAGTTATCAGGCAGAAGGAAAGAGCGAGGCAGAGAAGCTGTATCTCCGCCTGCTTCTGGTGACAGACTATGTCTGTGGGATGACAGACAGCTATGCAAAGCGCCTGTATCAGGATATGAACGGGATTATTTAAGACAGCGGCACCAGTAGCCGAAGTCTTTATCCGTGCTGCATTCGTCTTCGGAGAGCGTCAGTTTTTGATGGTATTCTCTCGTAAACTGAGGAAATCCGAATAACTCGGCAGCATGTGCTTCACGGGGAGAATAAATACCGGGAACACCAAGCCACTGGTGTTCGTCTTCTTCCAGTAAAAGAAGATGATGGTAGTTGTGGTATCCATGCAGCAGAAAGCTGTTGTTGGCAAGCCGCCAGAATGGTTTTTGCAGGGAGGAGAGATCCTCATAACTGAGTTTGCGTATACGGGAAGTCGGTTCGCAAGGATGTGCGGTTTCTTCTGGCGGTTCGCACATTTTTTCTTCTGCAAGGACAGATGGGGGTTCAGGTTCTGGAGCCGGTATAGATTCTGGTTCCGGGTCCGGCTCCGGGCAGGGGGCGGGTTCCATCCAGTCAGTCAGAAGGTTTACAGAAAATGGCCGGTTGCCTGTAGAAGCGGCGAAATATCTGCCGTCTGCGGTTTGCAGAAGAAAACCATGGAGCTTCGCTAATGTCAGATTCGGTGGAAAGTCAGCTTCTGAAAGTGTGACACGACAGGATACACACTGATTTTGTGTGGGAAGCTCTGCCACAGTTTTTTTCCGGGGTTTGTCTTTCTCGAAAAAGAACATGGACAGAGGAAGTTTTTCCTGTGATGCAGCAGGAATCTGCCGGATGGAGATCTGGAGATGACAGGACTGAAAAGTCTGCGTCAGTTTTAAAAAGCCTACATTTCGGATTTTTTTGTCCGCTTGATATTCATAGAAATAATAGATGCCGGATGTCATATAATACCTCAGGTCTTGTCTTTCTTCTAATGTATTCAATGTGTGGGAAAAAAGAACCGGATCAGGGCAGAGAGAAATTGGAAAGAGGAAACATTATGAATCAGGATGAAAAATATATGCGGGAAGCGATCCGTCAGGCAAAAAAAGCATACGCTCTGGAGGAGGTTCCCATTGGCTGTGTGATCGTGTATCAGGATAAGATCATCGGGCGCGGATATAACAGAAGGACAGTGGATAAGAACACACTGGCTCACGCGGAGCTGCAGGCGATCCGCAAAGCAAGCAAAAAATGGATGACTGGCGATTGGAAGACTGCACCATGTATGTGACACTGGAACCGTGCCAGATGTGTTCCGGAGCAATCGTGCAGGCGCGGATCAAACGGGTGGTAGTCGGGTGTATGAATCCCAAGGCGGGTTGTGCGGGTTCAATCCTGAATCTTCTGGATATGAAAGAGTTCAATCATCAGGTGGAACTGACAACGGGAGTTCTGGAAGAAGAGTGCAGTGGATGATGAAACAGTTTTTTAAGGAACTGCGTCAGAAACAAAAAGATAAAAAAAAGAAGTCTGAATAACTCAAACTTCCTGTTTTTGCGGAAAATCATTCGTGCATTACGCTTCGAATGCATCACCCCATACGTTACCTCGGTAGTTAACTCAACCCAGGCACCCCTACGGCACCCGAGAGGTTCTGCTTAGTGCTGCTTCGTTCCCGACCTGACACGGTTCACAGATTCCCGTCGCGTAGGACCCAAATCTCAACGCCACTTTCCGAGGGCAGCTATGCAATGCTGCACCCTCTGCGTAATATCACCCCTGCTATAGCGGATTGCAGGTACAAGGTACCGCTAACACCCCGGCTGCACGGTTTTTAATTTTACATGGTTTTGATTCAAATGTCAACGGATATGGAGGTTTTTATGAAAGTTTTACTGACAGCGATCAATGCAAAGTATATACATTCCAATCTGGCGGTGTACAGTCTGCGCGCCTATGCGGGAAAATATGCACAGCAGACAGAGATTGCAGAATATACCATTAACCAGACGATGGATGATATTTTGTCTGATATTTACAGGAAAAAACCGGATATTCTATGTCTGTCCTGCTATTTATGGAATATTTTATATGTGGAGCAGCTGATCACAGAGATTCACAAAGTGCTGCCAAAGATGCAGATCTGGCTTGGCGGGCCGGAAGTGTCTTACAATGCAGTTTCTGTGATGGAGCAATATCCACAGGTGACAGGTGTCATGTGCGGGGAAGGTGAAGAGACCTTTCTGGAACTGATGGAATATTGGAATCAGGAGAGGGAAAGTCTGGATACGATCAAGGGTATCGTATACCGGGAGAATGGACCTGCCGGCAGAACCCGCCGCGCCCGGTCATGGATCTGAGTAAAGTGCCGTTTGTGTATGATCACATTGAGGATTTTCAGAATAAGATCATTTATTATGAATCCAGTCGCGGATGTCCGTTTTCCTGCAGCTATTGTCTCTCCTCGATTGATAAATGCCTCCGTTTTCGGAATCTGGAACTGGTCAAAAAGGAGCTTCAGTTTTTCATTGATCACGAAGTGCCGCAAGTGAAGTTTGTAGACCGCACCTTCAATTGTAAGCACAGTCATTCCATGGCAATCTGGACATACTTAAAAGAGCATGACAGAGGAAAGACGAATTTCCATTTTGAGGTGGCAGCAGATCTGTTAAATGAAGAGGAGATGGAGCTGATCGCGTCCATGCGTCCGGGGCTGATCCAGCTGGAGATCGGAATCCAGTCCACCAATCCGGAGACGATCACGGAAATCCGCAGAAAGATGAACTTTGAAGAAGTAAAGCGGATTGTAAAAAGAGTGCAGGAAAAAGGAAACGTACATCAGCATCTCGACCTGATCGCCGGGTTGCCGTATGAAGATTATGAGCGTTTTGCACAGTCCTTCCGTGATGTCTATGCATTGCATCCGGAGCAGCTCCAGCTTGGATTCCTGAAGGTGTTAAAAGGTTCCTATATGCATGAAAAGACGGAAGATTATCAGCTTTTATATCAGGATCGGCCGCCGTTTGAAGTGCTTTCTACAAAGTGGCTCTCCTATGATGACGTGATCCGTCTCAAAGGTGTGGAAGAGATGGTGGAGGTCTATTACAACAGCGGACAGTTTGTCAATACACTGCGATTATTAGAGGAAGAGTTTACAGATACGTTTGCTTTGTATGAAAGTCTGAGCCGTTATTATGAAGAAAACGGACTGCATATGATAAATCACTCCCGAATTACAAGATATGAAGTATTATTTGCATTTATCAAAGCATGTGTAGAAAAGAATGTGGAAAACTATCGGCAGATGTTGATACTGGATCTCTATTTACGGGAAAATGTGAAAAAAAGACCGGAGTTTGCAGGTGAAGTCAGCGTTGATAAGCAAAAAGCTTCTGCATTTTATGAAAAAGAGGCAGAAGAGCGCCGGTATTTGAAGGGCTATGAAGGATATGATAAGAGACAGCTTCGGAAAATGACGCATCTGGAGCAGATCAATGGAAATCTCTACGTGTTTGATTACCGGAACCGGAATGTTCTGACGAATCAGGCAAGCGTATTTTGGGTAGAAGGAGGAGACGAGGCATACCCATCCGGGCATCCAACACATGCCTGCGGCGGGCAGACTTCGTCTGATCATGTATGAAAAAACGGACAAAAGAAATTTTAGCGATTCTGGATGAGCAGTATGGACGGGAGTACGTCTGTTATCTGAATTATGAGACACCGTGGCAGCTTCTGATCGCAACCATGCTGAGTGCACAGTGTACGGATGCAAGAGTAAATATTGTGACGGCAGATCTGTTTCAGAAATATGATACACTGGAGAAGTTTGCCAATGCGGATTTAAAAGAGCTGGAACAAGATATCAAGCCGACCGGATTCTACCACAATAAGGCGAAAAATATCATTGCCTGTACCAGAGATCTGCTGTATAAATTTGGAGGCGAGGTGCCGAGGAGTCTGGAAGATCTGACCTCTCTTGCGGGTGTTGGGAGAAAGACTGCCAATGTGATCCGGGGAAACATCTATCATGATCCGAGTGTGGTGGTAGATACACATGTAAAACGGATATCCAGACGCCTTGGCCTGACAAAAAACGAAGATCCGGAAAAGATTGAAACGGATCTGATGAAAGAACTGCCAAAAGATCACTGGATCTTATATAATATTCAGATCATTACTTTCGGACGGTCGATTTGTACGGCAAGAAGTCCAAAATGTGAGCAGTGCTTCTTGCAAAAATACTGCAAAGAGTTTAAAATGTAACCTAAAATACCCATTGGGTATGAGAATTTAAAGAGGTGAAAACAGTGGATTTTAATGATAAAAGAGTCAAAAGAGTGATTGCGATCGGAGCGCTGGTACTGGTCGTTGCGATGATCGCGACGATGATCCTGCCATATCTGGTATAGAAAAGTGGCTGTTGCGAACAGGAACATAGAGGGTTAAGGGAGACGGAAACGATGAAAGTTGGAAATGTATCACAGACAGTTTTAAAACGTTCTGTACTGAAACAACTGCATACAAAAAGAAAAGAGATTCTGACAGACCTTTCGGTGGAAGAGATGTGTACTGCGGTACAGATCAGGGACACAGAAGATGTGGTCTTTGCTTCGGCTGTAGTTTCTGGAAATTCCAAAAATATCGGGGTATATGCGATCATGCGTGCCGTGTTGGATCTGGAGACAAGGGGGGCTTCGGCAATTGGTGTTTCGGTACAGGTGATTCTGCCAACATATGCTTATGAGTCGCGGTTAAAAGAGATGTTCCGCTGTATGGAAGAGCGGTGTGCATCCTGGGGGATTGCAATAACATGTGCAAAGGCAGAGACCAGTCCTGCAGTGAGCCAGTCCGTGGTATCGGTGACTGCGGCAGGAAGTGTGGAAAAGGGACAGCTGCGTACGCTTGCTCAGGCGGAGCCGAATCAGGAAATCGTACTTTGTGGTTCGATCGCAGCAGAAGGCGTACTGCGTATTTTCGATGAGAAGAGAGAAGAGCTTTCAAAGCGGTTTGTTCCGGCATTTATGCGTCAAATCCAGGGGATAGAATCAGAACTGGAGGTTTCCATGCGCTTCGCAGTGTGAAGCAGGAAAATACACCAAAAGGGGAACCACTGGTGACTGCAATGCAGCAGATTGGAAGCGGTGGAATCCTGGCGTCTCTCTGGGAACTGACAGAGGCGGCAAATGTGGGAATGCAGATTGAAATGTCCCGGATTTCAATTCGGCAGGAATGTGTGGAAGTCTGTGAATATTATCACCTGAATCCGTATCAGATGACTTCCGCAGGAACGGTTCTGATGGTTACCAGAGACGGCAATGCTCTTGTGCGGTGTCTGGAAGAGAGTGGGGCACGAGCCAGTGTGCTTGGGGTTACAACGGCAGATCATGCAAAAGTAATCACAAGCGGAGACGAAGTGCGTTATCTGGACAGACCTGCTCCGGATGAATTGATGCGCTGGTGGGAAGAGCAGGCACAAAAAGAGGTAAGATCAGAATAAGGAGAATAAAAACGATGGAAAAGCGAGAATTGATCCGAAAAGAAATTTTATACTATATAGAGAAAAACAGCAGAGCCAATCTTGGAGAACTGGCAGTACTGCTTGGAACAGATGAGGTGACAGTTGCCAATGAGATTGCAGAGATGGAGAAAGACAAAGTAATCTGTGGATATCACACGCTGATCGACTGGGACAAAGCAGGTGTGGAGCTTGTGACAGCATTGATCGAAGTGCGTATGACACCGCAGAGAAGTCAGGGATTTGACAAGATTGCAGAGCGCATCTGCAACTATCCGGAGGTACATGCAGTGTATCTGATCTCCGGCGGCTATGATCTTCTGGTTTCTCTGGAAGGAAAGACTTTAAAAGAAGTGTCGCAGTTTGTTTCAGAAAAACTTTCTACTCTGGATTCAGTGATCAGTACAGCGACTCATTTTATTTTGAAGAAATATAAAGACCACGGAACGATCCTTTCTTCAAAAAGTGAGTCAGAAAGGATGCTGGTGACACCGTAATGAGAAATCCATTATCAAAAAAGATCGTAGAGATCCAGCCGTCCGGCATCCGTAAATTTTTGACGTGGCAAATGAGATGAAGGATGCGATTTCTCTGGGTGTTGGAGAACCGGATTTTGATACGCCGTGGAGAATTCGTGAGGAAGGCATTTTCTCTCTGGAAAAGGGACGTACATTTTATACATCCAATGCAGGACTCAAAGAACTAAGAGAAGAGATCTGCAGCTATCTGGAGCGGAAAATCGGAGTATCTTATGATCCGATGCAAGAGACCATGGTGACAGTCGGCGGAAGTGAGGCCATTGATGTGGCACTTCGCTGTATGCTGGATCCGGGAGATGAGGTTCTGATTCCGCAGCCGAGTTATGTATCATATCTTCCATGTACGATCATGGCAGATGGCGTGCCTGTGATCATTCCGCTTCAGTACGAAAATGAATTAAGCTGACAGTGGAGGATCTGAAAAAAGCAGTGACGCCGAAGACAAAAGTTCTGGTGATGCCGTTTCCGAACAATCCGACCGGATCGATCATGACAAAAGCAGATCTGGAGCCGGTGGCAGAGTTTATCAAAGAGCATGACCTGTACGTGCTCTCCGATGAGATCTATTCGGAATTAAGTTATCAGGGAGATCACGTTTCAATTGCAGCTCTGCCGGGGATGAGGGAGAGAACGATTGTGATCAACGGATTTTCCAAAGGCTTTGCCATGACAGGATGGCGTCTGGGATATTGCTGCGGACCAAAGCTGATCATTGAGCAGATGGTAAAGCTGCATCAGTATGCCATTATGTGTGCGCCGACAAACAGTCAGTATGCAGCGATCGAGGGACTGCGCCACTGCGGAGATGAAGTAGAGGAAATGAGAAAATCCTACAATCAGAGAAGGCGTTTCCTGATGCATGAATTCAAAAGAATGGGACTGGAGTGTTTTGAGCCGTTCGGAGCTTTTTACGTGTTCCCGAATATCAGTGAATTCGGCATGACTTCGGAAGAATTTGCAACCCGCTTTTTGATGGAAGAAAAAGTTGCGGTGGTGCCGGGAACTGCATTTGGAGAGTGTGGAGAGGGATTCTTGCGTATTTCCTATGCATATTCTCTGGAAGATCTGAAGGTGGCGCTGGGAAGACTGGAGCGCTTTATTGAAAAACTGAGAAATGAGGATAAAGCATCATGTTAAATATCGTGTTACATGAGCCGGAGATCCCGGCAAATACAGGAAATATCGGAAGAACCTGTGTTGCTACGAATACCAGACTGCATCTGATCGAGCCGCTGGGATTTCGTCTCAACGAGAAAGCATTAAAGCGTGCGGGGATGGATTACTGGGCAGATCTGGACGTAAGAACGTACATCAATTTTGAGGATTTTCTGGAGAAGAATCCGGGAGCAAAAATCTACATGGCGACAACAAAGGCTCCGAAAGTCTATACGGAAGTACAGTATGAGCCGGACTGCTATATCATGTTTGGAAAAGAGAGCGCCGGCATTCCGGAAGAGATTCTTGTGAACCATAAAGAGGACTGCGTGCGGATTCCCATGGTGGGAGACATCCGGTCTTTAAATCTTGGAAATTCAGTTGCCATTATTTTGTATGAAGCACTTCGCCAGCAGAATTTTGCGCATATGAATCTGGAAGGACATCTGCATGAGCTGAGCTGGGAACAGCAATAGAATGAAATAGAGAAAATCAGGAAAAATGGTCTTATATGCAATGATGCAGTAAGATCATTTTTTTCAATGTAAATCTGGACATCTCTTGCTTGTTGTAGTATAATTCAAATAAACAGTTCCACAATATAAAAACTAGTTTTACAATATGAAACTAAAATCGATAGGAAAGAATGTCAGGAGGAATCAAGATGGGAAACAACAGATTTGATTTATTATCATTAGGTGAGATTTTGTTGAGATTATCCCCGCCGGATAATGAAAGGATCGTCAGTGGGGAGACATTCCAGAAGCAGGTTGGCGGTGCAGAGCTCAATGTCGTGTCGGGAGTTTCGATTCTGGGGCTTCGCACAGGCGTTGTCTCCAAGCTGCCGGACAATGCACTCGGAATCTATGCAAAAGATAAGGTACGTTTCTGCGGAGTAAGCGATGATTTTCTGGTATATGATGACAGTCAGGATGCCCGTCTCGGGATTTACTACTATGAGAATGGTGCTTATCCGAGAAAGCCGGGAGTGGTGTATGACAGAAGACACACTTCTTTTGACAAGATCAGTCTGGAAGAACTGCCAAAGGAGATGTTCCAGAGCACCAGATGTTTCCACACAAGCGGGATCACACTGGCATTGAGTGAAAATATCCGCCGTACTGCCATCGAGATGATCAAACGATTTAAGGAAAACGGTACACTGATTTCGTTTGATGTGAATTTCCGTGGAAATCTCTGGACAGGACCGGAGGCGAAAGCATGTATTGAAGAGATTCTTCCGTATGTGGATATCTTTTTCTGCTCAGAAGAGACCGCAAGGCTGACATTCTTAAAAGAAGGCGATGCGAAGCGTATCATGAAGAGCTTCACACAGGAATATCCGATCTCTGTGGTGGCTTCTACACAGAGAATCGTACACAGTCCGAAAAAGCATACGTTCGGTTCAGTAATCTACAGTGCGAAAGAGGATTGCTATTACGAAGAGGAGCCATATCGCAACATTGAAGTCGTAGACCGGATTGGAAGCGGAGATGCGTATGTATCGGGGGCGTTATACGGACTTCTTGCGTATGATTTTGACTGTCAGAAAGCATTGGAGTATGGGAATGCGGCAGGAGCAGTGAAGAATACGATCAAAGGAGATCTTCCATCCTGCAGTAAAAGAGAGATGGATGCAATCATTCGAAATCACAAGCATGTAGGACCGGAACTGGAAATGGACAGATAAAAAACAGGACAGACATTCTTTTTATTTGGAGAATGCCTGTCCTGTTTTTTGTGAATACTAATGTAGATGTGTGCAGTTTGCAGCACGAGAAGAAAACAGCATATTTTATGAAGATTTCGAAATTAACAGAAAAATAGAATGATATGGATTTATATTTTGACATTATTACATTTTGCGGTATAATGACATTAAGTTCATGCGCAATGCATAGAATAGTTGCATTGTAATGGGGAAGTAAAGGAAGGTGGTGAAGAATCGATGGTGGAAGAAACAATCAAAGCAATCCGTGAAACCGAAGCAGCGGCAGATGTGATTGTAAAAGAAGCTGGGGAAAAAAGCCAGAAGATTCTGGAAGATGCCAGACAAGAGGCAGAACGTATGATCAAATCCCAGGAAGAAACACACCGGATTTCTGCACAGGATGCGATGCAGGATGCCAGAGAAAAAGCCAGGGTATTTCAGGAAGAGGCCCGTGTGCAGACAGAGAAAGAAATCAAGGTGTTAAAGGAGTTTGCTGTCCAGAAAGAAGCGGAGGCAGTGAGTGCAGTGATTTCTCAGTTAGTGTTGTGAAAAGAAATTAAAAAAGGAGGGAGTGCACTATGGCGGTACTGCAGATGCAAAAAATCAGTATCTGCGCCCTGAAAAAAGATCGAAAAGCAGTTCTGGAAAAGCTTCAGAGGATGAAGGTGATGGAGATCAGCCAGATTCTGGAGGAGGATCCTGATTTTACAACGATGGATACGAGACAGGAGCGAATGGAATTAGAAAAGAGCGCTTCACTTTCAGATCAGGCACTGGAAATTCTGGATCGGTATGCGCCGGAGAAGAAGTCGATGTTTTCTGCACTGGAAGGGAAAGCGCTGATCGAAGCAGATGATTATCAAAAAGTGGTGGATCAGAAGGAACAACTTTTATGTACAGTCAAGAGGATCCTTGCGCTGGATAAAGAAAAGGCAGAACAAAAAGCCGGTATCCTAAAGCTGGAGAACAGTATGGAAAGTCTGACTCCGTGGATGGATCTTCATGTACCGATGAATTATGCGGTACGGCACATACAGTGATGCTGATCGGAACCATGCCGCTTGCCACGCTGGAAGAGATCTATCAGATGCTCGCACAGGATGCACCGGAAGTAGATGGTGTGGATGTGTCGGTTATCCATTCGGATAAGGATACCGTGTATCTGGCGGTTGTTTGTCTTACACAGGATGCAGAAAAGCTGGAAGAAGTATTGAGAAGCCGTGGATTTGCAAGACCGTCCCAGATATGGGACAAAGAGCCTGCGGCAGTGAAGGCGGAGCTGGAACAAACATGTCGGGAGTGCAAAGAGCGCATTCTGGAAATTGAAAAAGAGGTACGGTCATTTGCCGGTGAGCGTAAAAATATCCGGATTCTTGCAGATGATTACAGGGTGCGGGCAGAAAAATACGAAGTGCTCGGAAAGCTGCCGCAGTCAGAACGGGCATTTTTCATTACAGGATATGCTCCGGCAAAAGATACAGGACGCATTGAAGAGAGTCTGACGAAGGCGTTTACGTGCGTCATTGATATTGAAGAAATCAAAGAGGATGAAGAATCGCCAACGCTTTTAAGCAACAATTCATTTTCCGCAAGTATGGAAGGAATTGTGGAGTCCTATGGACTTCCGAAGAGAGGAGAATTTGACCCGACGACGATTATGTCATTCTTTTATGTATTTTTCTTCGGAATGATGCTTTCTGATGCGGCGTATGGCGCCATCATTGCAGTGGCGTGTTTCGTATTATTAAAAAAATTCCCGCGGATGAGCCGGGGAATGTATCAATCGATCAAGATGTTTATGTACTGCGGAATTTCCACACTGATCTGGGGAATTCTGTTTGGCGGATATTTTGGGAATATTGTAGATATTGTATCCCAGAAGTTTTTTGGAACAACGATAACGGTGCCGGCTCTTTGGTTCATTCCATTGAATGACCCGATGAAGCTTTTGATGTATTCGATGCTGTTTGGTATGATCCATTTGTTTGTGGGACTTGGCATCAAAGGATATATGTGCCTGAAAGAGAAGAAGATCCTGGATTTCTTCTGTGATGTGGTACTTTGGTTTATGCTTTTGATCGGGCTGATCCTGATGCTGCTTCCGAGTGAGATTTTTTCATCGATCTCGCAGATACAGATTGTATTTCCGGATGCAGTGAACCTGGTGGCAAAGGGACTGGCGATCGCGGGTGCGGTGGGAATTTTGCTGATGTCCGGCAGGGACAAGAAAAATCCGGCGCTGCGTCTTGCGCTTGGTGCTTATGACCTGTACAACATTACCGGATGGCTCAGTGATGTGCTGTCCTATTCCCGTCTGCTGGCGCTGGGACTGGCAACAGGAGTAATCGCATCGGTGATCAATCAGATGGGCAGCATGCTGCCAAACAATATTGCAGGCGTGATTTTGTTTCTCGTTATTTTTGTAATCGGGCATACGCTGAATCTGGCAATCAATCTGCTGGGAGCATATGTACACACGAATCGTCTGCAGTTTGTGGAGTTTTTCGGAAAATTTTACGAGGGAGGCGGAAGAGCATTTCATCCGTTCGCCCCGGATACAAAATATGTAGATGTTAAGGAGGAATCTTAGTTATGAGCATTATGGAAAATTTAGGAATCGTGTATGCACTTTGTGGTGCGGCAATCGCAGTACTTCTCGCAGGTGCAGGCTCTGCGATCGGAGTTGGAATCGCAGGTCAGGCAGCAGCAGGTGTTGTAACGGAGGATCCAGGTAAATTCGCGAAAGTATTGATCTTACAGCTTCTTCCTGGTACACAGGGACTCTATGGTCTTCTGATTGGATTTATCACATTGTCTAAAATCGGAATTCTTGGCGGAGGACTTGCAGAGGTGGATGTGACAACCGGACTTCTGATTTTGGCAGCCTGCCTTCCGATCGGAATTGTAGGTCTGATTTCCGGAAGATCGCAGGGAAAGACAGCCGCAGCATCGATCGGGATCATTGCAAAAAGACCGGAGCAGTTTGGTAAAGCAATGCTGTTTCCGGCGATGGTAGAGACTTATGCAATCCTTGCACTTCTGATCTCTTTCCTGGCTGTCAGCGGAATTCAGGTGTAAATGAGTGAGCCAAAGTGAACGAAAAAGGAGAGCATGAAGGATGAGTGGATTAGAGAATATGAAACGTCAGATTCTGGACGAAGCGAATCACTCAGCGGAAGAACAGATCTCGAAAGCCAGGACAAAGGCGGAAGAGATTTTAAGAGAAGCAAGAGAGCAGATGGAGGAACAGAGCGCAGTCATGGCTAAAAAGTCGGAAGACGAGACAAAAGACTATGCACAGCGCATTGCATCTTCCAGTGAAATGCAGAGAAAGCAGGCTCTTCTGCAGGCAAAACAGGAAGTGATACAGGAGGTTCTTAACAAGGCATATCAGCAGGTACTGCATTTGGAACCGGAATCATACTTTGAGATGCTTCAGAAGCTGCTGGAAACATATGCACTTCCGCAGGAGGGAACAATCTATTTTTCTGCTGCGGATCTTGCGCGTATGCCGCAGAAATTTGAGGACGTGATTGAACAGACGGCACAGAAAAAAGGCGGTCATCTTGTGGTTTCGAAAGAACCGAAGGATATGGACGGCGGATTTGTGCTGGTTTATGGCGGGATTGAAGAAAATTGTACGATCAGGGCAATGTTCCACACAAAGCAGGATGAATTGTCGGATGTTGTACAGAAAATATTATTTGTATAGAGCGCAGCCGTTTTTGCAGGCAGCAAAAGAAAGCGAGAAGGAGGGATTCGTCTTGAATGAATTGGAATATACCTACGCGGTTGCGCGCATACGGGCGCTGGAGGGTTCTCTGTTGACACAAAGTGTCATTGAACAGCTGATGGCGTGTCAGAACGAAACACAGTGCCTTCAGCTTTTGAGCGAGAAGGGATGGGGAGATCCGGCGGATGCACACGATCCGGTGAAGATGCTGCAGCGGGAAGAGGAGAAAATCTGGGAAGTGATCTCGGATATCGCTCCGGATTTGTCTGTTTTGATGTGATGTCTTACACAAAGATATTTCACAATTTAAAAGCAGCGATCAAGGCAGTTTGTGCAGGTGCAGAAGATCGGAACGTGTTTTATAACGATTGTTCTATTCCCGGAGCACAAATGCTGGAAATTGTGAAAAATAAAGAATTTGGGCGTCTTCCATCCATGATGTCAGAGGCTGGTCAGGAAGCATACGATACACTGCTTCACACAGGAGACGGTCAGTTATGTGATGTGATCCTGGACCGGGCGGCGTTGGATGCAGTCTGTGAGGCCGGGAGAAAGGCAGAAGATGCAATCATCCGGGAGTATGCAGAAGCAACAGTGGCGATCGCAGATATCAAGATTGCAGTTCGTTCTCAGAAAACAGGAAAAAGCCAGGAGTTTTTAAAGCGTGCTCTGGCACCCTGCGATACAGTTCAGGTGGAGCTTTTGGCAAAAGCAGCTGCAAACGGCATGGATGCGATCCGGGATTATCTGCTCACAACTGCCTATGCAGGTGGGGCAGAAGCATTGGCAGAGTCACCGTCCGCATTTGAGCGGTGGTGTGACAACCGGATGATCGAAACCATGAGACCGCAGAAATATCAGGCATTTTCTGTGGGACCGCTGGTGGCATATATTGTGGCGCGGGAAAATGAGATCAAGACCGTTCGAATCATTCTGACCGGAAAACAGAATCAATTTCCGGAGGAGGCAATTCGGGAAAGGATCAGGGAGATGTATGGATAAGATAGCAGTAATCGGAGATTATGACAGCATTTACGGCTTCCAGACACTGGGTCTTTCGATCTGCCCTGTCAGAGATGCCGAAGAAGGGAAAGAAAAACTGCGCCAGCTGGCCCTGGAGTGCGGGATTATCTACATTACAGAGGCTCTGGCGGCAGAACTGCCGGAAGAGATCGAGCGATATAAAGAACAGGTCATGCCTGCCATCATTCAGATACCGGGTGTATCCGGCAATACAGGAGCAGGTGTAGAAGGCGTGAAAAAACCGTGGAGCAGGCAGTCGGTTCGGATATCCTGTTCTCACAGGAATAATGGGAGGTAGATTCGGCAATGAGTAAAGGCGTAATTAAAAAAGTAGCAGGACCGCTGGTCATTGCCTCTGGAATGCGCGATGCGAATATGTTTGATGTCGTGCGTGTAAGTAAGCAGAGACTGATCGGCGAAATTATAGAGATGCACGGAGATGAGGCGTCTATTCAGGTATATGAAGAGACATCCGGACTGGGACCGGGAGAACCGGTAGAGTCTATGGAAGTTCCCATGTCTGTAGAACTTGGGCCAGGACTGATCACCAGCATTTATGACGGGATTCAGAGACCTTTGGATGACATCATGAAAATCTCGGGCAATAATCTGAAGCGAGGTGTAGAAGTTCCGTCACTGAAGCGAGATCTGAAATGGGAATTTGTTCCGACTGTCAAGGCCGGAGATGAAGTAGAGACCGGAGATGTGATCGGTACGGTGCAGGAGACCCCGGTAGTACAGCAGAAGATCATGGTTCCATATGGTGTAAAAGGTACGGTCAAAGAGATCAAAGCAGGTGAATTTACAGTAGAAGAAGTGGTTGCAGTTGTAACAACGGAAACAGGAGAGCGGGAGCTTACTCTGATGCAGAAGTGGCCGGTGCGAAAAGGCCGTCCATATCAGAGAAAGCTTCCGCCGAAGATGCCGCTTGTAACCGGGCAGCGTGTGATCGATACGTTCTTCCCGATTGCAAAGGGCGGTGTGGCAGCCGTGCCGGGACCGTTCGGAAGCGGTAAGACTGTCATTCAGCATCAGCTTGCAAAATGGGCAGAGGCAGACATTGTGGTGTATATCGGATGTGGAGAGCGTGGAAATGAGATGACGGATGTTCTGAATGAATTTCCGGAGCTGAAGGATCCAAAGACAGGCCAGTCTCTGATGCAGCGAACGGTTCTGATTGCAAATACATCGGATATGCCGGTGGCAGCCCGTGAGGCTTCTATTTACACCGGAATTACGATCGCAGAATACTTCCGTGATATGGGATACTCGGTGGCATTGATGGCAGATTCTACATCCCGCTGGGCAGAGGCCCTTCGTGAGATGTCCGGACGTCTGGAGGAGATGCCGGGTGAAGAAGGGTATCCGGCATATTTGGGAAGCCGGCTGGCACAGTTTTATGAGAGAGCCGGACATGTGATCTCACTTGGAAAAGATGGAAGAGAAGGTGCGCTTTCTGTAATCGGTGCGGTATCCCCTCCGGGTGGAGATATTTCCGAGCCGGTTTCTCAGGCAACGCTTCGTATCGTGAAAGTATTCTGGGGACTGGATTCCGCACTGGCTTACAAACGGCATTTCCCGGCAATTAACTGGCTGAACAGCTATTCTTTGTATCTGGATGATATGGAGACATGGTTCAATGCCAATGTGGCATCTGACTGGATGGAAGGCCGTCAGAAGATGATGACACTTCTGCAGGAAGAGGCAGAGCTGGAGGAGATCGTAAAAATGGTAGGTATGGATGCTCTTTCACCGGGTGACCGGCTGAAAATGGAAGCGGCCAGATCCATCCGTGAAGATTTCCTGCATCAGAACTCTTTCCATGAGATCGATACGTATACTTCGCTGAAAAAACAGCATATGATGATGAAGCTGGTCATGGCATTTTATGAGAAGGCAGTGGAGGCACTTTCAGGCGGTGCATCTCTGCAGGATCTGATCAATATGCCGGTCAGAGAGCAGATTGGACGTTTTAAATATGTGCACGAGGACGATCTGGATACAGAATATGAGAAAGTAAATCAGGAACTGGATGCGGAAATTTCCGCTGCACAGGGGAAGGAGGGCTTCTAAATGCCAAAAGAGTACAGAACCATACAGGAAGTAGCCGGACCTTTGATGCTGGTGCGCGGTGTAGAAAATGTAACTTATGATGAACTGGGAGAAATTGAGCTTGCAAGTGGGGAGACAAGGCGCTGTAAAGTGCTGGAGATCAATGGAAACGATGCATTGGTGCAGTTGTTTGAAAGCTCCACAGGAATCAACCTGTCCAACAGTAAGGTCAGATTCTTAGGACGAAGCATGGAGCTTGGTGTATCTGAGGATATGTTGGGCCGTGTATTTGACGGACTGGGCCGCCCCATCGACAATGGACCACAGATTCTGCCGCAGGCACGGATGGATATCAACGGACTTCCGATGAATCCAGCTGCGAGAAGCTATCCGGAGGAATTTATCCAGACCGGAGTCTCTGCGATTGATGGATTAAATACATTGGTACGTGGACAGAAACTGCCGATCTTCTCAGCATCCGGTCTTCCGCATGCGAAACTGGCTGCACAGATTGCAAGACAGGCCAAGTGCTTGGAACGGATGAAAAATTTGCGGTTGTATTTGCTGCAATGGGAATTACCTTTGAAGAGTCTAACTTTTTTGTGGAGAGTTTCAAAGAAACAGGAGCAATTGATCGGACAGTTCTGTTCGTAAATCTGGCGAATGATCCTGCGATTGAGAGAATTGCGACACCGAAAATGGCGCTGACTGCCGCAGAATATCTGGCATTTGAGCGTGATATGCATGTGTTGGTTATTTTGACAGATATTACCAACTATGCGGATGCGCTGCGTGAAGTGTCTGCAGCACGAAAAGAAGTACCGGGCCGTCGTGGATATCCGGGTTATATGTACACAGACCTTGCGACCATGTATGAGCGTGCAGGCCGTCAGAACGGCAAAAAGGGAAGCATTACGATGATTCCGATCCTGACTATGCCGGAAGATGATAAGACTCATCCAATTCCGGACCTGACCGGATATATTACAGAAGGACAGATTATTTTGAGCAGAGAATTGTATCGAAAAGGTGTCACACCTCCGATCGACGTACTGCCGTCGCTGTCCCGTCTGAAAGATAAGGGGATTGGAGAGGGGAAGACAAGAGCGGATCATTCCAATACGATGAATCAGTTGTTTGCAGCCTATGCTAGGGGAAAAGATGCAAAAGAGCTGATGGTGATCCTTGGAGAAGCAGCTCTGACAGAGATTGACCTGATGTATGCAAAATTTGCAGATGCATTTGAAAAGGAATATGTTTCTCAGGGATATAATACGGATCGAAGCATTGAAGAGACGTTGAATATCGGGTGGAAACTTCTTTCCATGCTGCCAAGAACCGAGTTGAAACGTATTGACGACAAGTTTTTGGATCAGTATTATCAGGCATAAATGTTATGTCCGGAAAGAGAGGTGAGAAACGATGGCATCAAAACAGGTGAATCCTACCCGTATGGAATTGACCCGCTTGAAAAAGAAAAGGATTACGGCAATCCGTGGCCACAAACTTTTGAAAGATAAACGGGATGAGCTGATGCGTCAGTATCTGGATCTGGTGCGGGAAAACATGGAAGTGCGTAAAAAAGTGGAAGCCGGGATTCTCGCAGCAAATAAAAATTTTGTCATTGCCAAAGCGGGGATGTCTGAGGCGGCATTGAATACTGCATTGATGGCACCAAAGCAGGGGATCACACTGACACCTGGGGAAAAGAATATCATGAGTGTCAACATTCCGACATTTGCATATCAGACAAGGACGGCCGATGAAAATGATATTTATTCATATGGGTTTGCGTTTACATCCAGTGATCTGGACGGAGCGGTGAAGTCTCTGGCAGATATTCTGCCGGATATGATCCGGCTGGCAGAATGTGAGAAGGCATGCCAGTTGATGGCAGCAGAGATTGAAAAAACGAGACGACGTGTCAATGCATTAGAGCATGTGATCATTCCGGAGGCAGAGGAAAATATTAAATATATTACAATGAAACTGGATGAAAATGAGAGAAGCACACAGATCCGTCTGATGAAGGTAAAAGATATGATGTTGGAAGATGCACATCATTATAAAGAGAAGATGCAGGAATAGAATCCGTAAGAAAGCAAGAGGGGCGGTCCAAGTGACCAGCCCCCCTTTTGTATTAGTGCGTTTCTTTATATTTTTGAATGATGGCATTCATGGTATCCCATTTTGCTTCCATGTCAGATACCAGTTTAAACTGTGTCCGGCATCTGTCCAGGTTGTGATTCTCACGGTGAATCTTAAAGTAAGTATCTCCCTGCAGATAATCTGTCAAAATCTCATACCACATTCGAAGGTCATGACTTTGGCTCCCAGAGGCAGCAGTTCGATTTCTTTTTCGGTTAATTTTCCGCCGCATCCTTCAATAAATCCCTTTGCATAAATATCAAACAGATTCATATCGCACTGGATTTTATCCAGATCAATCTCATCCTCTGCACCTGTGCTTGCACCAAAACGGATTGAATCACCAAAGTCATTCATGGCAAGACCGGGCATAACGGTATCCAGATCGATGACACAGATTCCTTTGTGAGTTTCGTTATCGATCATAATGTTATTTAATTTTGTATCATTATGTGTGACACGAAGCGGCAGTTCTTTTCTTTCAAGCATATCGCCGAATGCATTTGCGAGATCTTCATGGGCAAGTACAAAATGAATCTCGTCCTGAACAGAATGTGCACGTCCGCAAATATCTTCGTTTACAGCTTTTTTAAATGTTTCGAAGCGGGCTTTTGTATCATGGAATCCTTTTATTGTTTCGTGAAGTGTTTCTGCCGGATAATCTGCCAGTAATCTTTGGAAATTACCAAAAGAGACTGCGCTTTGATAGAAATCTTCCGGAGTTTCCACCTGATCATAGCTTGTAGCTCCTTCAATAAAATTATAACATCTCCAGTATTCACCCTCGGAATCCACAAAATATGAGTTTCCGTCTTTGGTCGGAATCACGTTTAATGTTTCTCGTTCAGGATCACCTCCGTTTTCAATGATTTTTTTACGGAGAAATGATGTCACTCCTAAAATATTTTCCATTAACTCTTCCGGGTTTTTAAAAATATTTTTATTCATGCGCTGTAAGATTACACGGCCTTCGGTTCCCTCTTCTCTTTTTAATGTGACCAAAAAGGTATCGTTGATATGTCCGCTTCCGTAACGTACTGCCTTCATTACCATTGCGTTTAACTGGAAATTGAGCAATGCTTCCGTTTCCCCGCACCAGACTTTTTCCGGATAGATACCGTCGTCTTTCATAGTCTGAATTGCATTTACGACAACCTGTTTATCATCCTTGTATGTCACACCGTACCATTTATCTTTTGAGGTAAGCACAGACACGGTTGCCCGATTTTCTTTTAATAAATTACTTACTACGGTTGGGAGGAAATATTCACATTTTAATGGATTATGTTCTAAACCTTCTTTCAGAAATGCAGCAAATCCTGCTTTGATTTCCTGAAGAAATCCTTCTGAGAATCCCCACATGTTCATAGAAACGACAGCATCCATTGGAAGCTCTGTCCAGGAGGCTCCATCATCCTCTGTAAAAGCGGCCCGCTCTCCCTTTTTTTCAATATGAGTGCGTTCGGTAACTTCTACTAAATATCCATTTTCATCCACAGTACAAACGCCCCGTGCGACATGCCCGTTTTCTGTCAATGTATTTTTTAAATGATATCCTACCATTGTAAAACGGTATTTATCATCATCTTTCTGTGTTGACAGGAAATGATAAATTTTCTGGAATGCATCTCTTCCATAGTAATCATCCGCATTGATCACAGCAAAAGGACCATCTACAACATCAATACAGCTGAGAACGGCATGTGCGGTTCCCCATGGTTTTATTCTTCCGTCTGGAACTTCAAACCCTTCCGGAAGATTCGTCAAGTCCTGGAATACGTATTCTACGTCCATGACGTCTGCCATACGATTTCCGATTACTTCTTTAAAATCTTTCTCATTTTCTTTTTTGATAATAAAAACGACTTTTTCAAATCCTGCTCTTTTGGCATCAAAATGGAAAATCCATGATGATATGTCCCTGATCATCGATTGGGTCAATTTGTTTTAATCCTCCATAACGGCTTCCCATTCCTGCGGCCATAATGACTAATACTGGTTTTTCATAATATATTCCTCCATATAATTATCATTGATTTGATAGATTTGTGAAAATTAACGCAGATTCTCTACAAAAGTGTCGAAATCTACAACGGTCCCGTTTGCTCTTGATTCCTCGGCTGCAAACACGATCAGGTGATTATTTACGGATGTTCGGATGTCAGAAACAGAGAAGCCTTGATATTCCCCAGTCAGATACTCATCAAAGAGAGTACACAATGCCATCATCGCCGCCGCCATGCCCATTCGTAATGCCATCTTTGGCAACAATCGGAATTTCTGTAGTCTGCTTTGTTTCGAATTCATATATTGTAATAGGAGTTCCGAGCCCGTCCATTGCTGCGTGCAATTCCCCTTTTGTTCCCATAATATGTATAAATCTGCCGCCTTTGTTGAAGGCATTCATAGTAAAGGTAACAGTGATATCATCTTCAAAAATCATATTGACAGTCTGATGGTCTACAACATCGTTATCACATTTGAATACACACTTTCCATATTGTGTTGTACGAAGTGCTGTTTCCACCATTTCATCAGTGGGATTTGCTTCTCTGGTTGAGGTTGTTCGAAACCAGTCATTTTCCTTATCGTCCAGATAAAGTCTGACAGCATTATATGGGCAGGTGTCTGCTTTCGGACATCCCTGAATACAATAGTCCGGTGCATCTTTTGGAGCATTTTCCTCTTTAAAATAGGATAAGGTGCCAAAAGATTGTACTTTTTTACACTTCTTTCCAATTAACCATTGCAGAATATCCATATCATGGCAGGATTTTTGCAACAGCATACAGGAAGATCTTTTAGAGTTCCCCCAATTTCCTCTGACAAAACTGTGGCTTTGATGTACATTTCCAACACATTCTTCATGATTAACAGAAATAATATCTCCCAGTCTTCCGTCATTGATCAGTTCTTTGATTGTAATAAAAAATGGTGTATATCGAAGTACGTGACAAACAATGACTTTACTTCCCATTTGTTCCGCATAATCTGCAATTTTATTGCATTCCTCCGGGTCCGGGGATACTGGTTTTCCAATAAAATGTCATATTGCAAAGAAATTGCTTTCAGTGTCGGTTCCAGATGTTGTTTGTCCATCGTTGAAATAACAGCAACATCCGCGATCTTTCCAAGATCAAGTATGGCTTCCAATCTTCAAAGCACAGATTATCGGCTATCTGATGTTTTTTCTGGATATTATTTCTACGGCTCTCGATGGGTTCTGCAACTGCAATAACTTTGAATTTGTCACTCATCTGAGCCATAATATCGGTATATGTTTCGCCCCTGTTTCCTGCACCGATCAAAATTACTTTTAAAACTTTGTCCATGTTCATTCTCCTTCTTATTTACAGGACTCTTTGTTAGTGTTATTATACACATATAAAAAGAGCAAATCTATGCAATAAAAGTCCAAAAATATGTAATTTTAGATCATAAGGTTACTGTTCACACCAGGTGTTAAATATAGGTTCTGAACGTCATGCCTGCATGTAAGGAAAAGAATCTATATTTAACATCTGGTGGAACCAGTCACCGCCCATACATAAGCAATCTAGCACGAAGTGCGGTACTGGAGTGCGCAAGCACGACGATTGCGCGTGGATAGGTGGGGATTGGTGTGAACAGTAACATCATAAATGGGGAGGAGCTGTATGTTGATCAAAAATGAATTTCCGGCAATTCCGATTATCGAACAAATTCATATAACCAGTATGCATTCTTTGTTTAAAATTCATTATGAGTGTGGTTTTGAATTTCCAGGTGAGACGCACGATTTCTGGGAATGCTTGTATATTTTAGACGGGGAGCTCTGCGTTTCTGCTGACGAACGTATCTATAATATGTCGCAGGGTGAACTTATTTTTCACAAACCATTAGAGTTTCATAAATTTATCGTGAACAATCCGAAAGGAGCTACCGTGCTTACTTTTTCTTTTTCGGCAGGTGGTCCATTAACTTTTTGGCTTCGCAATAAAGTGTTTAAACTTTCTCAGGAGCAGACACAAATTATAGATTCTTTACTTGTATATATGCAGAATAAAGTTGATTTAATTAATATAGAAACAGAAAAAATAGAGTATTATTATTTACATCCTTTTTCCAGATTTCCATATTATTCTCAAATTATTGTAAGTTACCTTTGCCAATTATTTTTGAGTCTCGCGGAGCAGGGAATATTATCCTCTGTTTCTTCTGTTCCGGATGCGATCACGTTTCGTAATGCGATCAAATTTTTTAAATACGAATCTTGACTGCCAGCCAACGGTAAGTGAAATTGCAGAATACTGTAATATCAGTGACGCCAGTTTGAAAAGAATATTTGATAAATATGCAGGGATAAGCGTGCACAAATATTTGTTAAAGTTAAAAATTAATGTAGCAAAAAAATTATTGCAGGATGGTGGGCAGGTATCTGTTGTTGCAGAGAATCTTGGATTTGCCAGTCAAAGTTATTTTTCAAAAGCATTTAAGAGAGAAACTGGTTTTACTCCATCTGATTTTGCTAAAAATTCCCAGACATAGTTGACTCTCGTATGTCTGGGAATTTCATAGTCAGAATTAGTTACAGTCCGAATTCTTTAAATAAATTCTGCTGATAGTCATGGTCTTTGGCCGCCTTTATGATATCCTCCATTCGGTCAGCCTTGGACAGTGCAATAATCAGAGCGTTGATGCGTTTTTCTGTTGCTTTGGTGCTTTCTTTTTTTGTAATTTCTACGGCTGATTCTACCTCTGCATTGATTTTTTCTTTGACCTGTGCATCTACTTCCGCATCAATTTTTTCCTGTACCTTCTTGTTCACTTCCGCATCAATTCTTTCCTGTACCTGTCTTTTTACTTCCGCATCAATCTCATCTTTCATCAATTCTCGCAGTGCATCACACATTCCTTTTACCTCCTCAAACTTCTGTTTGTTGGCCCGCACGATCAATTCCATGACGGAGCGATACAGTGCATTTGCCTGATTTTTTGAATATTCTTCCAATAATTTTTCTGCGGTCTCATTCTGTTCCAGTTCGTTGGTCAGACTTTTCAGCCACAGATTTTCAGCTTCTGTCAGTTCTTTTGTTACAATAATCTGAATCGGAATTTTATCTCCCGTTATATAATAAATCCCGCTTTCCGCTTTTTTACTTGATATCTCAGTGTTGTTTTCAAGTGGTGCATCAATTTTCGTGGATACTTTCCTGTTACCAGAGTAATCGTAAGTTCTTCTATCGGAATGCTGTCCATCTGACTGGTATCGGATTTGTAAAAACAGGTATACCCATACACCTTATAAAAATCATCGATACTTAGATAATCCAGGGGACTTTTATATTCCACGATATTATGTTGTCGGAAAATCCGCCCGATATTCTTTCGGATTACCCGACCCTTGTCCTTTTTGATGATCAGAACATCGATTTCTTTTGGTTTGGTTCCCAGCTGATGCTCATTCTCAAAAATCAGATGTTCGGCATCTTCCTGCAGTTCGATCTGTATCTCTGCGAAAAATGCAGGATGCCACTGAAGCATTTTTGCTTCTTCTTTTTGCATTTCCATACAAAACCTCCTTCTTTTGTTAATTTCAGGAGATTTCGCCTTCCGAAAACTCCTGCCTGCTTGATTTGAAAAGCATGAATTTTCTGAAAGGACAGGCGTTTGCCTGTTTTTGAAATGAATAAGATATTCCACATTACACACGTGGAATCAAATGAATGTTAGAAAAATATGCTTTTACCTATTTTACCACATTTTTCTCAAAAGCACACTTTCTTTCTCATAAGATCCATAGATGAATTTTCTCCTGTTCTGTGCTATGATAAACAGAGTTTCAAATACGCTTCAGAAAGGATTTTACTTATGAATTATAAACATATTATCTTTGATTTCGGAAATGTCCTTGCTACCTTTCAATCAGATGACTTATTGCGCTCCTACTGCAATCGCGAAGATCTTCCCATTCTGAAAAATGCCATCTACCACAACTGGCAGGCATTGGATGAGGGAAGTATTCCCTATGAAGAATACCAGGAGGAAACACTTCACCTGCTGCCGGACTGCCTTCATGACACTGCCCGCAAATGCTTTGCCACCTGGTATCAACACATGATCCCGATTCAGCCGGTGTGGGATATGATCCACAGATTAAAAGAACAGCACACAGGGCTTTACATTCTTTCCAACGCTCCGATTTTCTTTGAAGAACATGCAGATTTTTTCGAGATTACCCGCTTATTTGACGGTGCAGTCTATTCCGGATCCATCAAAAAATTCAAACCAAATCCGGATATTTACCAGCATCTGTTTGATACCTTTTCACTGGATCCGTCCGACTGCTTTTTTATGGATGACAAACCCGAAAACATCAAGCTGCTCAGAAGCTCGGGATGAATGGAATGGTCTTTACTGGAGAGAATCTCTCAGAAATCAAACATGCCATCGGACTGGAAGAATAACTTCCGCCCGATGGCATATTTCTTACAGATTTCTGATTTTAAATTCTCTCTGCGCTTCTCTTTTCTGGTCTTTTTTCGCGATATCATCCCGCTTATCGTACAATTTCTTACCTTTCGCAAGTCCAACTTCCACTTTTACAAGACTTCCGTTGAAGTACACCTGGAGGGGAACCACTGTATTTCCCTTTTCCTTCATCTTGCCGAAAATCTTGTCAATTTCCTTTTTATGGAGCAGAAGCTTTCTCGGTCTCAGCGGATCTTTATTAAAGATATTTCCCTTTTCATAAGGAGAAACATGCATTCCATAAATAAACATCTCCCCGTTTTCGATCCGGATAAACGCTTCCTTGATACTGCACTGTCCCATGCGGAGGGATTTGACCTCTGTTCCATGCAGTACGATTCCCGCCTCATATTTTTCCAGAATAAAATAATCGTGATATGCTTTTTTATTGTTGGCGATCAATTTGCCTTCTTTTTTTGCCATCGCACTTTCCTCTCTTCTTCCCGTTAAACTCTACTCGTTTTCTTCGCAAAACTCAAAATCAATCGTTCTCTGCAGCCGGTCTGCACCAAGGACACGCACACGGACTCTCTGTCCCAGTTTATAGACATTACGGAAATGCTCTCCCACCAGTTCATACTGCTCTTCCCGGTACTCATAGTGATCGTCCTTCATATTCACCACATGTACAAGACCTTCGATCGTATTCGGCAGTTCCACATATGCTCCCCATTTTGTAATACCGGAGATCACACCTTCGAATTCCTCTCCGATTCGCTCCTGCATATATTCTACTTTCTTTAATTTTACGGTCTCACGTTCAGCCTCTTCTGCTCTGCGCTCCATCTCACTGGACTGTGTTGCCACCTCCGGCAGAATCTTTTCATAATGTGCCATTCTGTCATCACTTAGTCTGCCGCGCAGATTCTCCTTAATGATCCTGTGGATCTGCAGATCCGGATACCGCCGGATCGGAGACGTAAAATGTGTATAATACTGCGCCGCCAGACCGAAGTGCCCTGCATTTTCCGGTGTATAGCGCGCCTGCTTCATGGAACGCAGCGCCAGTCTGCTGATCAGAGCCTCCTGTGGAGTTCCCTCCACTTTTTCCAGCAGCTTCTGGATTTCTTTCGGGCGGATTTCATTTCCCATATGGATGTGATATCCGAAATTATTGATAAACGTACTCAGTTTTTTTACCTTATCTTCTTCTGGCGCCTCATGGGTACGATATAAAAACGGAATCTCTCTCCAGAAATACTCTTCTGCCACTGTTTCATTTGCCGCAAGCATAAAGTCCTCGATCATCTTCGTTGCCACATTTCGCTCATATGGTTTCAATTCCACTGGTCTTCCCTGTTCATCCAGAATCATCTTCGTCTCAGGAAAATCAAAGTCGATTGCGCCTCTCTTTTTCCTGCGTTCCCGAAGCAGCCCTGAAACTTCTGCCATCTGTTCAAACATCGGAACCAGCTTTTCGTATTTTTGTCTCTCCTGCTCATCCTGCGCTTCCAGAATTTTTGCAACACTCGTATAAGACATTCTCTGGTCCACCCGGATCACCGTCTCTGCGATCACATGATCCACAATCTCACCTTTTTTGTCAACAGTCATGATACAGCTTAGCGCAAGCCTGTTCTCTCCTGCGTTTAAAGAACAGATTCCATTCGAAAGCTTATGAGGCAGCATCGGAATCACCCGATCTGCCAGATACACGCTGGTCCCGCGTTTCAGCGCCTCCCGATCCAGTGCACTTTTTTCCTGCACATAGTTAGTCACATCTGCAATATGCACCCCCAGCTTCCATCCGTTCTCCACTTCTGTCAGAGAAACAGCGTCATCCAGATCCTTTGCATCCTCTCCGTCAATGGTCACCATCTGCCAGTCTCTTAAATCCATGCGCCCTGCCATATCCGCTTCACTGACATCTTTTCCGACACGTTCCGCCTGATTTAGCACTTTCTCCGGAAATTCCACCGGCATATCATAGCCTTTCACAATGGACATGATATCTGTTCCCGGATCATTGATGTGCCCGATGATCTCCACGACTTTTCCCTCCGGCTTCATATTTTCCCCGCCGTAGGACGTCAGTTCTACCACTACCTTGTGTCCGGTCATCGCTCCTTTTTCTTTGCCTGCCGGAATATAAATATCCTTCAAAAATCTCTGATTATCCGGTCGTACAAATCCAAAACTTTTGCTCTTCTCATACAAACCGATCACTTTTGTCGTTCCATGAGATACCACACGCACAATCTTTCCTTCTTTTCGTCTTCCCTCCGGTGACTTGGTGATCAGAAATTCCACTTCATCTCCCTGAAATGCACCGTTGATATTCTCTTCCGGAATAAAAACATCCTCTTCATCTTCCCTGAGCACAAATCCGAAGCCGCGAAGATTCGCCTGAAATATTCCTTTTAAATACTGAGGCTGTCCTTTTACATATTTTCCTTTCTTGGAAACATAAATCTTACCGTCAGCCTCAAGCGCCTCCAATACCTCTTTCAATTCGTGTCTCTGCTCTCTTGGAATCTGCAGAAGCATGGCAATCTCCTTCAGCTTCATCGGTACATAAAGATCGTCACAGATCAGATCATAGATCACCTTTTGCGTTTCTCAAATGTATGTTCCATTCGTTCACCTTCTTTCATACTTAGTAGTTCCTTTTTTA
>ENA-OQDE01000304-OQDE01000304.1-human-gut-metagenome-genome-assembly--contig:-NODE-304-length-31156-cov-31.623256_pt1 | contig 31156 bp, 46 predicted proteins | sample MGYA00242768_ERZ504595 | MGnify/ENA primary metagenome ERZ504595 (study PRJEB26092, sample SAMD00036307) | human gut metagenome | host: Homo sapiens | study: EMG produced TPA metagenomics assembly of... | reverse complement strand
GCGGCCGGTGCGGGCGGAGACGCCGCTGCGATACCCCCGGTCAGCGACTCGACCCAGGCATCCGCCTCGCCCTCCCCCGCCACGCTCACCGTGAGTTCGGTCGCGCTCGATCCCGACCGCCGCGAAGTCACGGTCGGCGGCTCGCCCATCGCGCTCACTGCCCGCGAGTTCGACGTCCTCGCCCTGCTTATGGCGCACGCCGGCACCGTGCTCACGCGCGAGCGCATCGCGCACGAGGCGCTGGGCTACGAATACGTGGGCGACACCAACAACGTCGACGTGCACATCGCGCACCTGCGCGCCAAGATCGAGGACGCCGGCGGCGCCCGCATCATCCAGACCGTGCGTGGGGTGGGCTATGTCTGCCGCGCGTAACGCCGAGGCCAAGCGCGTCACATCCATCGCCCGCGCCATCAACTGGAGCTATATGTGGCGCCGCTTGATGAGCTACGTCTGGCTCGATCTGCTGCTGATGGTGATTGCGGCGGCGATCCTCGTCTATGGATACAACCAGATGCTGCCCGACGGCGCGTTTACCGCAGGATGGATCCCCGGCGTCGCCGTTCACGGCATGTCGCTGCGCCTGCGCGCGGCTGGGACCTGGCAACGCTCACCTATACCGTCGAGCTTGCGCGTACCACCAAGACCTTCCCCCTCGCGCAGGACCTCGTCGCGCTATGGCCTCTCTACCTTGTCGTTGTGGGTTGGCAGGTCATCAGCGTGCTCGACATGCTCGGCGGCGCCCGTCACGTGCGCCGCACCATGGCACCGCTCAACGACCTGGCCTTGCGCGTGGACGAGCTCGGCCGTATGCAGCTCTCCGGCGGCAAGATGGAAACACTGGAGCAGGCCATCGAGCGCGCAAGCGTCGACTCGCCGAGCGTCACTACCGGCGACGCCGACCTGGCAAGCATCGAGGTTGCACTCAACCGCCTACTGCGCCAGATGCAAGAGGCCAAACTGCAGCAAATGCGCTTTGTCAACGATGCGAGCCACGAGCTGCGCACGCCCATCGCGGTGATTCAGGGCTACGTAAACATGCTCGATCGCTGGGGCAAAGACGACCCGGACGTGCTGGCAGAATCTATCGCGTCCCTCAAGGCCGAAAGCGAGCACATGCAAGAGCTCGTGGAGCAGCTGCTGTTTTTGGCGCGCGGCGATGCCGGGCGCACGGTCCTGCGGCGCGCAAATACCAACCTTGCCGCACTGGTCGACGAGGTATGCGAGGAATCGCAGATGATCGATACCGAGCACACGTATCGGCTGGCCTTTGACGCTGCGCTTGTCAGCGACCCGCGCTGCGACGCGCCCGTCGACGTGGCGCTCGTGAAGCAGGCTCTGCGCGTGATCGTGCAAAACGCCGCCAAGTACTCGGATGCGGGAACGACCGTCACATTTGGCGTAGCGCCGGATGCGGGCGCGGGCACGATCGACATAAGCGTTGAGGACGAGGGCATCGGCATGAACCAGGAATCCGCAGCTCACGCGTTTGAACGGTTCTACCGCGCCGACAATGCACGCGATGCCGGCGCACAGGGCTCGGGTCTGGGGCTTGCCATTGCCAAGTGGATCGTCGATAGCCATGGCGGCGTCACTGGCGTGACCTCAGTCGAGGGCGTCGGCAGCCGCTTTACGATTCGCCTGCCGCGCTAGGAAGCCCCTCGGCATAAATAAAGGGATAGGGCCACACGGCCCTATCCCTTTTTGCTAGCTATGGCAGCTTGTGCGCTACTCGCGGCACAGATGCACGGCGAAACCGGCGAACTCGCGCTTAAAGTACACGAGCTTGGTGCTACCGTCGGGCAGCAGCGCGCGCGACTCTTCGTTGACCTCGAGCCCGCGCTCGGCAAACCACTTCTCGGCCGCATCAATGTCGTTGACGGCAAAGCCGATGTGGCCCTTGGTGCCACGACCATTCTGCTTCATGACCTCGACCAGCGAATCGTTAAAGTACGAAACCGGGGTCTCGATAACGGGCAGACCCATCATCGTCGAGAACAGCTCCGCGATCTCCAGGGCGTCTGCCGGGTCGGTGGCGTTAATGCCACATGGGCAACGCGCATGCCAAAGAGCTCGACCGGATTGGCGTTCTGCTCACTCATGCAGTCAGCGCCTACTGAGCCATGACGTCAAGAACGGCCTTCTCGGCAGCGACGCGGTTCATGCCGGTCATGAAGGGCACGCCGCTCACGTACGGGCAGGTAAGGCCCTCGGGGGCAACGGTGGTGGCGATCAGCAGATCGGCGCCCTCGTCGCAAACGTCCTTGGCCTCGGAGATGGCGCACTGCACGATCTCGTACTTGTCGGCGTAACCGTTGGCGTCGAGCATGGTGGCGACCTTCTGGGCAACGAGCGTGGAAGTAGCAGCGCCAGCACCGCAAGCCAAAACAATCTTCTTCATAGGTAATGTCTCCCTTCATGGTTTACTTTAGGTAAGTGTACCGCAGCGAGTGATGGCGCTCGGCCTCGATGCGCTTTTATGCCAGTTTACTTGCACGCCGCGTATAATACATCTAGCACGTGTTGTCATACCGCTCGCTTTACGAGCGACTAAGGACTCTAAAATGCCCGATTCCCGCACCCTCTGGACCGCCGTCGTCATTATTTGTATCGCCATATCGGTGTTCTTTAGCGTAAAAAAACGCACCACGTTTAAGCGCCTGCAACAGCTTATGGCTGCCAAGCAGTGGGACGAGTTCGATCGTTTGCTCGATGGCAAACTCACCAGCATGCTGTACCCGCGCTATAACCGCGACTACCTGCGCCTGAACTCCTATCTGCTGCGCGAGGACCACAAGCGCGCCGACGAGATGTTCGATTTGCTGCTGGGACTCAATCTGCCAAGATGCAGCGCGTCGACCTGGTGATTAAGGCCTTTAACTACTACGTTGGCCAGGAGGACCGCAAAAAGTCCAAGGAGCTGCTGCACGAGATCAAAGGCTTTGAGGGCGGCCAGGCCGAGGCAGTCGCACACGAATGCCAACTGATGTACGACACGATGATCCTCAAGCGCCACAACGACATTCCCGAGCTGGAGCGCATGCTCAAGGAGGCCGGTGACGACAAGGTCAAGAGCTGCCGCTTGGAGTATCTGTTGGCTCTGCAGTACAAGAACAAGGGCGACGAAGCCAAGTTCCAGGAGTTCCTGGAGAAGTCGGGGCAACACTCGATGGCCGTCAACGCGTAACGGACGGCTTGTGCTAGACTTCTAGTCTCACGGGGGCGTGGCGGAATTGGCATACGCAGGAGACTTAAAATCTCTCGCCGCAAGGATTGTGGGTTCGAGTCCACCGCCCCTACCATATGGAGCTTTCGAGCCCGTGTCCCCAAGGGATGCGGGCTCACTTCTTTTAGATGCCGGTGGGACTCGAACCCGCGAGGGGGGGGGGCGAGTGTCAAGCGGACGCGCAGCGTCCGCAGCGAGCCGGCGAGGGCGCCAGCAGCGTCCGAAGCCGGTGCGGATTTGCGCAGCAAATACGCAGACGTCCCACCGCCCCGCGCTTCAGAAAGCCAACTAATTTATGACGGGCTAAAAAGACAGCTTCGGTCCCTTAGAAGTTGCGGTGGAATAGATCCTGTTTATACCGTTTACCAGCTTATTTAGGAACTATTTCACCGCAACTTATTTAGAGGGTGCTGAGCTCTGGGGTCCAGGAGATGGTGGGGGTCGCACCGTCGAGAGCCTCGTTGATGGTGGCGGCCATGCCGGCGAGTAAGCTGTTCTCGCTTACAGTGAGCGTCTTGTAGCCGCCAGCGCGCATGAGCTCGCGGATCACCACGGCGCCAGCCAAGATCACGCCCGCGCGTTTGGGCTGCACGCCTGGCAACGCGGCAATGCCTGCGACATCCAGCGCAGACATGCGCTCAATAGCGGCCGAAACCTGATCCAGCGAAAGCTCGCGCAGGTGCACAAAGCTCGAATCGTACGGCTCCAGCTCGTGGATCAGAGCCACCAGCGTAGTCACCGTGCCGCCCACTGCGACCAAGCGTTCGGCGCGCTCAAAGTCGCTGGGCAGGCCTTCAAAATAGGCGGCGAACTGCTCACCTGCCACGCGGCAGCGGCAGCAAGCTCGCCGTCCGCAGGCGGCAGCGCCGAGAAGAACCGCTCCGTCACGCGGCGACAACCGATGTCCAGCGAACGCGTGCCCTCCAGCGCATAGACCCCACGCTCCGGCGCATAGACGCCCGTCGCGAGCTCCGTGGATCCGCCGCCCGAATCGGCAACAATGATGCGCTCGCCGGCAAAGTCGTGCGCCACGCCAAAAAACGTCAGGCGCGCCTCGACCTCGCCCGGAATCACCTGTGGCTCAAGCCCCAGATCGCGCAGGCCGTCCAGCAGCAGCGCGGCATTGGACGCATCGCGCGCGGCGCTCGTGCACGTGGTGCAGATGCACGCGGCCCCAAAGGCACGGGCCTCATCCACAAACATGCGACACGCAGCGAGCACACGCTCGACAGCCGCCTCGCAAAAGCGGCCCGTCGCGTCCACGCCCTCGCCCAGGTCGGTAATCTCGGTATGCTTGGACGATTCCACAATCGCTCCGCCCTCGACCTGGGCCAACACCACTCGCGACGACACCGTTCCCAGGTCGATCGCGGCCACCTTATAGCGTTTGCAATTTGTCATTGCGGGCTCCCCTCCGGGCGCTATTTGCCGTTGGACACGACCGTCTGACCCTCGACGCCGTTAAACCCAAACAGCATGTCGAGCGCCTGGATGTACCACGGTGCGTCCTTGCCGACCTCTTCGATCTCCTTGGCCACTTCGCTGGCATTCTTGGCGTTTGAGGACTTTTTGCTCGACGACGAATCCGAATCCTCGTCCAGACCTTGCACTTCAATCCTCTTCTCGCCGGGCATCACCATGCCCAGGTCCCGTGCCGAATCCTTAATGCCCTCTTCCGAAAACCACTTGTCAGTGTCTTTTTTCATCTCGTCGTTGTATTGCTGGCGAATCTCGACCTGCTTGGCCAAGATGTCGCTCGAGCGTTTTGCCACGTACAGGTCGCGCACGGGGAAATACAGGCTCACGAGCGCCAGCGCCACAACGATGCCGATAAACAGCGGACGCAGAGAGCCATGCGTAAAGTCATAGATCGCCTTGACCACCGCATTGTCGTTGGCGTAGCGCATAAAGTCCGAGCCCGAAAGACGGCTCGAAGGTCTGCTCGATTTGTCGTGCGTCTGGGCCGAGGGACGCGACGAATGCGGCGAACGTGTCGGACGTACTGGTCCATCTGTCGAAGTATTCACTTGAGCATTGGGGCGCGAGGTACTTGTCGGGCGCTGCGTGGAGCGGTCGGCGCCGGCGTAGTCGGAACCGCCGAGCTGCACCGTACGTGCGCGGCGAGGCGACGGCTCGCGCGATGCGGCGGAATAGTACCTGTTGTCGTAAATCTGATCCATGTGCGCCTTGTGCGGTTGAGGTTTGTTTGCGCTAAGTCCTTTAGTTATAGCACGAGCGCCCGCACCGCCTTCGCCAGCCTTTGCTCGACATAAAAAAGGCGCTGAGCCATATGGCCCAGCGCCCGACAGAACTCTGTAGCGTCTAGCTGGAGCGGGGCGAAGCCGAGTCCATCCCCTCCCCACCAGGCTCGTCTATCTAGCGAATGTTATAGAACGCGGCCTTGCCGGCGTAGCGCGCGCTGCCCTCGAGCTCGTCCTCGATGCGGATGAGCTGGTTGTACTTGGCGATACGGTCGCTGCGGCACGGGGCGCCCGACTTGATCTGGCCGGCATTGACGCCCACGACCAGGTCGGCAATCGTGGAATCCTCGGTCTCGCCGGAGCGGTGGCTCACGATGCAGGCGTAACCGGCCTCCTTGGCGGTCTCGATGGCCTCGAGCGACTCGGTGAGCGTACCGATCTGGTTGACCTTGACCAGAATCGCGTTGGCGGCGCCCAGCTCAATGCCCTTCTTAAGGCGCTCGGTGTTGGTGACAAACAGGTCGTCGCCCACCAGCTGCACCTTGTTGCCAATGCGACGGGTAAGCTCAACCCAGCCGTCCCAATCCTCCCCGGCCATGCCGTCTTCAATGGAGATGATGGGGTAGGTATCGACGAGCTTCTCCCAGTAATCGACCATCTGGGCGCTCGTATACTCAACACCCTCGCCCTTGAGCTCGTACATGCCGGTCTCGGCGTTGTAGAACTCGGTCGAGGCCGGATCCATGGCGTACATGAAGTCGACGCCAGGCTTAAAGCCGGCCTTCTCCACGGCCTTGGTGATGTACTCGAACGGCTCGGCATTGGTCTTGAGGTTGGGGGCAAAGCCGCCCTCGTCGCCCACGCCGCCGCCAAGGCCCGCCTCGTGCAGCACGCCCTTGAGGGTGTGGTAGACCTCGGCACACCAACGCAGACCCTCGGCAAAGCTCGGGGCGCCCACCGGCATGATCATGAACTCCTGGAAGTCGACGTTATTGTCGCATGCACGCCGCCGTTGAGGATGTTCATCATGGGCGTGGGCAGCAGATGAGCGTTGACGCCGCCCAGGTACTGGTACAGCGACAGGCCCGCCGACTCGGCAGCGGCGCGGGCAACGGCCAGCGACACGCCCAGGATGGCGTTGGCACCGAGCTTGGTCTTGTTGGGGGTACCGTCCGCGGCGATCAGCGCGGCATCGACGGCGCGCTGATCGAAGGCGTCGAGGCCCACGACGGCGTTAGCGCACTCGTTGTTGACGTGCTCGACGGCCTGCGAAACGCCCTTGCCCAGGTAGCGGCCCTTGTCGCCATCGCGCAGTTCGCAGGCCTCAAAGGCGCCGGTCGAAGCACCCGAAGGCACCATTGCGCGGCCAAAGCTGCCGTCCTCGAGCACGACCTCGACCTCGACGGTGGGATTGCCGCGGCTGTCGAGCACCTCACGACCGTAGACGTCCAAAATATCGCTCATGTTGTCTCCCTCTCACTTGGAAACATAGTGGATGCAAGCGACCGGCTGACCGTGCACCGTCGGTGCGCCTCCGTAAGTTAGCCATGTCGCACTTTTTGCATTATGCCCTAAGTTAGCCGAGGGATACACTTGATTTTCGAAAAATTTAGCGGGAACGATGAGGCGTGCCAGCCCGTCGTTCCCGCAGTCTTACTCCTCCGCCTTTGCGGCATCCCACAGGTCGTTGAGGCCGTGGTCGAAAGCTCGGCAAGATCAACGTGGGCGTCGGATGCCATCTGCTCCATTGCGGCCCAACGGCGACGGAACTTGGCCGTGCTGGCGCGCAGAGCGCTCTCGGCGTCGATGCCCTCTTTGCGCGCAACGTTGACCAGGGCAAAGAGCAGGTCGCCAAACTCCATCTCGCGCTCGGGCGAGCCGGGGGCCTCGGCCTCAAACTCGGCACGCTCCTCGGCAACCTCGTCCCACACATCCTGGACCGTCTCCCACTCAAAGCCCACGGCCGCCGCCTTGCGCGACACCTTCTGAGCCTGCATCAGCGCCGGCAGATGCGTGGGCACGCCGTCGAGCAGGCCCTCGGGTGCGGCCTCGCCTGTCGCCACGGCCTTGTCCTTGGCGGCCTTCTCGGCAAGCTTGACCTCGTCCCAAATCTTGAGCACCTCGTCGGAGCTATCGGCATCCACATCGCCAAACACGTGCGGATGGCGCCGGATGAGCTTGGCGTCGATATCGTGCGCCACGTCGGCCAGCGTAAACTCGCCGGCGTCCGCCGCAATCTGCGCATGCAGTACGACCTGCATGAGCACGTCGCCCAGCTCCTCGCGAAGGTGTGCCGCGTCGTCGGCCTCGATGCAATCGAGCGCCTCGTAGGCCTCCTCGATCATGTTCTTGCCGATGCTCTGATGCGTCTGTTCGCGGTCCCACGGGCAGCCATCGGGCTGACGCAGACGCCAGATGGTCTGCACCAGATGCTGCAGCTCGGCCGACGCGTCGACCAGCGTGGACAGATCGCGCGAGCCTCGGCATTTTGCTGAGCCATATGCTCGGCCATGGTTACTCCTCCTCCAGGATCACGTGACGGAACGCGCCGCCCTCGTAGATGCCGTAGCTGTGCGCACCGTCCTTGGGAATGCTCACGCTGCCGGGGTTGAAGAGCCACAGGCCCGGGTGCGCGGCGCTTGCCTCGTTAACCTTGATATGCGTGTGACCGTAGACGAGCGCGGAACCCTCGGGCAGCGCGGGCGCGTGGTCGACGCTGTTGTGCATGCCGGCGCCAAAGACGTGGCCGTGCGTCAGGAACAGCTCGCGGCCGGTCTCGTCGAACAGCGTGGCGTAGTCGGCCATGACGGGGAAGTCGAGCACCATCTGGTCGACTTCGGCGTCGCAGTTGCCGCGCACCGCGATGATGCGGTCGGCCAGGGCGTTGAGCAGCGGAATCACGCGCTTGGGGGCGTAGTCGCGCGGCAAGTCGTTGCGCGGACCGTGGTAGAGCAGGTCGCCCAGCAGCACGATGCGGTCGGGGTTCTCGCGCTCGATGGCGGCGCAGAGGCGCTCGGTCCAATATGCCGAGCCGTGGATGTCGGAAGCGATGAGGTATTTCATGGTGGTCCTTTCGGGTGGGTTTGATGGGGCTGGGCGCGGCGTGCCACCGGCCGCGTTACTCAAATCGAAGCGCCGCGCTCTGAGCCGCCTGCATCACGCGCTGGAGCGGCACGTTGTGCACGCGGGCAAGACGGGCGCAATCCTCGTACTCGGGAGCCGCGCGCTCGCTGCCGTCTGGCAGGGTCGCCACCTTAACGGACACCTCGCCCCAAGGCGTCGCTACCTGCTCAAAACGACGCGGCAGGCAAACGCGTTCCATCACCTGGCGACGAACGGCGTTGGTCGTGGTTTCCAAAAAGATAATAGTCTGCAGGCGTTCGATATCCTCATGCGAGCAGATCACCTGCAGCTGCCAGCCGGGGCGGCCTTTTTTGCAGTAGAGGGGCAGCCAGTGCACCTCGCGGGCGCCGGCCTCGCGCAGGCGGTCAGCGGCATAGGCGAGTACCTCGGGCGACGCATCATCGATGTCGCACTCCAGCTTGACGATGGTTTCGGGCGCATCGGTCTCGCGGGACAGCGGAGATGTACTTCCACGTTGCATACGGTCCGGATCCTTTCCGCACGGGCTCGTTTTATTCACCCAAACGCTAGCACATCGGACGTGGCACAGGCGTGACTTTCGTCCGTCGTCACCCTTGCCCCTATCCAAACATGTACGTCAGCCTCCAAACATGTCATTTTTTGTCGGTTTTGGAGGCTGACGTACGCGTTTTGGAGCGGGCCGCACACGATCAAAATTGCGCCCGCATTCCGTCCACCACAAAGTTCGCCGCACTCAACAATTTTGAACTTTCTACGCAGTTCATCGGCTAAAAATTACCCTCGGCATACTTACCCGCTGCACGATGTTACTCTAGTTGCATTTGGCTAACTAAGCGGCTGCCGAGGACCCAGCCCGGCACCGTTACGGCATAGGAGGTTTCATGTTCGAGAAGCGGCTCTTCTCCCTGGCTCCGCAGGCAACGCCCTACATTATGGCAAGCGTCCTGTTTAAGTGGATCGCGCTCATGGCAAACATCACGGTGATGTGGATGCTTGCGCGCATCTTGGGCGGCATCGTCACGAACGGTCTTTCCGCCGCGCTCGCCGTCGATGCCCTCGCACAGGCGGCTTTGCCGCTCGCCGCCGCCATCATCGTGCGCGCCGCCTCCATCTACCTGGCCCAACGCGCCGGCGACAAGGCCGCGTTCGAGGCCGTCCGCCGCGTGCGCTCGCTCGTCTATGACAAGCTCACCGCACTCGGCCCCTCCTACACCGAAACCGTCCCCACCGCCGAGGCCGTCCAGACCAGCGTCGAGGGCGCCACGCAACTCCAGGTGTACTTTGGCGGTTACCTGCCGCAGCTCTTCTTTGCCGGTTTGGCACCCATCACGCTGTTTGTACTGCTCGTGGGCCAGGCGGGTCTTCCCGCCGCACTGCTGCTCGCCTGCGTTCCGGTCATCCCCGTCTCCATCATGATGGTCATGCGCAACGCCAAAAAGATCGGTGCCGAGTACTGGGGCAGCTATGTCGATCTGGGCGGCATGTTCCTGGAGGCCGTGCAGGGTCTCACCACCCTTAAGGTCTACCAGGCCGATCGCAGCTGGCACGAGCGCATCAACGCCGAGTCCGAGCGTTTCCGCACAGCGACCATGCGCCTGCTGGTGATGCAGCTGCGCTCCATTTGCGTTATGGACCTGGTCGTCTATATGGGCGCCGCGCTCGGCATTATCGTAGCCACGCTGCAGCTCGCCACGGGCAAGATTGGCTTTGAGGCTGCCTTCCTCATCGTCTTTCTGTCGCAGGAGTTCTTTTTGCCTATGCGCCGCCTGGGATCGCTGTTCCACACGGCCATGAACGGCATGGCCGCCTCGCGCCGCATGTTTGGCATTTTGGATACGCCCGAGCCCGAGCGCGGCGATGTTGAGCTTGACGGTCGCGGCGATATCGAGCTCGCGGGCGTGAGCTATGCATACGGCGACCGCACAGTGCTGGACAGCGCCAGCGCGACCATTGCGCACGGCTCGCTCGTGGCACTCGTGGGCGAAAGCGGCGGCGGCAAGTCCACGCTCGCGGGGATTATCGCGGGCCGCAAGGGTGCCTACCGTGGCAGCGTTCGCATCGGCGGCGTCGAGCTGTGCGATGCCACGGCCGCCTCACTCATGCGCGCCGTCACGCTGGTGCCCACCAACGGCTACCTGTTTGCCGGCACCCTGCGCGACAATCTGCTGCTCGCCCAGCCCAACGCCACCGACGCCGAGCTTTTGCGCGCGCTCGGCCGCACGCGCGTGGCGGCCTTTGTGCAGGCCAACGGCGGACTCGACATGGTGATTAACGAGGGCGGCACCAACCTTTCGGGCGGCCAGCGCCAGCGCGTGTGCATGGCCCGCGCCTGCTGCACGACTCGCCCATCTATGTGTTTGACGAGGCGACGAGCAATGTGGACGCCGCAAGCGAAGCCGCAATCGGCGAGGTCATTGCATCACTCGCCGGCGAGCACACCGTAATCGTGGTGGCGCATCGCCTGTCGACAATCGTGGACGCCGACCAGATTCTGGTGCTGGAGCGTGGCCGTATTGCCGAACGCGGGACTCACGGCGAGCTTTTGGCCACCGCGGGCGTCTATGCGCGCATGTGGAACAGCCAGGAGCAGCTCTCGGCATATGCGTATGCGGAGGATGATGCCGAGGATGCCGGCGCGGTTGAGGCTGTTGGCGGCAGTACTGCCTGTACCGATGGCCTCAACGGTGCCGGCTCGTCTTCCGCTACCGCGGTGCCTGACTCCGGCCGCGCCCGTCGCTCGGCGCCGTCCATCATGTGGCGCATGATGGGGCTCGTCCGACCGCTTGCCGGCTGGCTTGTGCTAGCCGTCGCGCTGGGCAGCATTGGCATGCTCACCGCCGCGTTCGTGCCGGCCTTTGGCGCCCTCGGCCTTATGGCCGCGCTGGGCCGCAACGCCTTGGGGCTTGGTCTTTTCGCAGCATGCGCGGCCTGTGCCGCCTGCGGCATCGCACGCGGGCCGCTCCACTACGGCGAGCAGCTCTGCAACCATTACATCGCATTCCGTCTGCTCGCGCACATTCGCGACCTGGTGTTTGGCGCCCTGCGCCAGCTCGCCCCCGCCAAGCTCGAGGGCCGCGGCAAGGGCGAGCTCGTGAGCCTGGTCACCTCGGATATCGAGCTGCTCGAGGTCTTCTACGCGCACACCATCTCCCCCATTGCCATCGCTCTGGTCTGCACCGTTGTGTTTGAGGGCTTTTTGCTGGCTGTGAGCCCCGAGCTCGCGGGCATCGCGCTCGTGGCCTACGCGGTCCTGGGCGTGCTGCTGCCCCTGGCCTCGGCCAAGGCATGCGGCACCACCGGCCGCCAGAGCCGCGAGGGCGCCGGTAAGCTGGGCGCCTTTGTGCTCGACAGTTTACGCGGCGCGGGCGAGACCATCCAGTTTGCCGGTGGCACCGATCGCAGCCGTGCCCTGGGCAAGCTGACCGAGCAAGTCGGCGCCGTGGACGCGCGCCTCAAGCGCCGCCAGGCGGTCAGCGAGGCCGTAGCCGATGCGCTTATTCTTGTGGCTAATCTGGTGATGCTCGGGCGTGCGCTGCAGCTGGTGGCTGCGGGAACGATTGACTTTGCCGCAGCGTTTGTCGCCGTCTTTACCTTTGTGTCGTCGTTTGGCTCGGTGATGGCCGTGAGCCGCCTGGGCGCCTCACTGCAGGAGACGCTCGCCTCGGGCGCACGCGTGCTCGATTTGCTCGACGAGCAGCCCCAGTGCGCCGAGGTCGCCGATGGACAGAACGTTGAGTTTGCCGGCGCCGCAGCCGAGCATGTGAGCTTTAGCTATGTGGGCGGCGTGGACGCGGGCGGTGCGGGCGCCACAGAGCAGGTCGCGAACGACACCGCTGCGAGTCTCATCCTCGACGACGTGACCTGCACCTTTGCGCCCGGTACCATGACCTGCATCATGGGGCGCTCGGGTTCGGGCAAGTCGACGCTGCTTAAGCTGCTCATGCGCTTTTGGGACCCCGCAGCCGGCACCATCACGGTGAGCGGCGTCGATGCCCGCCACATCAACACGGCGAGCCTGCGCAGCCACGAGGCCTATATGACCCAGGACACGCATCTGTTCTGCGGCACCGTACGCGAGAACCTGCTGGTCGCGCACGCCAACGCCACCGATGCCGAGCTGCTCGACGCTTGCCGCTCCGCCTCACTCACCACGCTCATCGACCGTCTGCCGCAGGGACTCGACACGCCCGTTGCCGAGCTGGGCGACTCGCTTTCGGGCGGCGAGCGCCAGCGCATCGGCCTTGCGCGCATCTTCCTCAACGACGCACCCTTCATCTTGCTCGACGAACCCACCAGCGCGCTCGATGCTCTCAACGAGGCGTCCGTGATGCAGGCAATCGACGAGCTCAAGCGCCGCGGCCAAGACCATTGTGCTCCGTGAGCCACCCGTGCCAGCACTGCGCGTTTGCCGATTTCTCGCTTTCGGTCGAGCACGGGAGGCTGAGCTAATGGCGCGCCCAGTCGACACACCGGAGCTAGCACGCAAACGTGAGCGTGAGGCCCAAATGGTGTCGCAGATGATTGCGCTGTGGTGTCGTGGGCATCATGGCGGCGGGCATGTGGTCGAACAGGCTGGCGGCGATGAGTCCGTGCGCGTGAAACTCGGCCTTCGAACCATTACGCTCTGCCCCGAATGCGCCGAGCTGCAGAAATACGCCATCGCGCGCATTGAGCACTGCCCGCACATGGGCACCAAGACATTTTGCTCGGCATGTCCTTCGCATTGTTACCGGCCTGCCATGCGCGAGAAGATCCGCGAGGTTATGCGTTGGTCGGGACCGCGTATGATCCGCTATCGCCCCATCACCGCCGTGAGACACGCGATGGTAACAGTGCAGGCCAAACGCGCGGCGGCACGAAGCAAGTAGTCGCCGGCGCCGGCACGCGCCGCCCCGCCTTTCCACTCGATTTCGGCACCCGGCGTGCGCGGCGTGTTGAGAGCTGCACCATTACAATGGAGCGGATTCACCAAATGCAAAGGAGTCGCCATGCCCGCCTGCCCGCTGGTCGATTGCCATACTCATACCTCGTTCTCGGACGGGCACGCCTCGTTCGAGGACAACGTCCGTGCCGCTGCTGCCGCCGGCTGCCGCGTCATGGTCTCGACCGACCACCTTACCCTGCCCGCCAGTATGGATGCTAACTGCGAGGTGCAGGTTGTCGAGGGCGACTTGCCGGCACATCGTTTGGCCTTTGAGGACGCCCGCAAACTCGCCGCGCAGATTGCGCCGGAGCTCACCTTTATCTACGGTTTTGAATGCGATTGGTACGAGGGCTGCGAGCCTTGGTAGAGCACTGGTCCCAGGGCGCCGTCGTACGTCTGGGCAGCGTGCACTGGATTGGCAACCCGGGCGATATTGCGGCAGGCGCCGCGGGCACGGCAGGGACAGAGGACGTCGCGCGCCCCGATACACCCGATTCCCTTTGCGGTTGGATCGACGACGATACCAACTTGCATGTTTGGGAAAACTTAGGCGTGCGCGGCGTGTGGGAGTGCTACGTCGACGACTGGTGCCGTGCTTGCGAAAGCTCACTCAACTTTGACGCGATGGCCCATCCCGACCTGGTCATGCGCTTTTCGAAGGAAGGCTTTGCACCCGACTTTGACCCCGCTCCGTTTTGGGGGCAGATGGCCGAGTGCGCTCACGACACTGGTCGCCGTGTCGAGGTCTCGACCGCCGCGCCGCGCAAGGGCCTCGACGACTATTACCCCTCGACGGGGCTTTTGCGTTGCTTCGCCCACGCCGAGGTGCCGATTACTTTTGGCTCGGACGCACACCGCGCCTGCGACATCTGCTGGAATATCCGCGAGGCCCAGACCCACGCCTACGACTGCGGCTACCGAACCTTCGATATCCCCCACCCCACCGGCGAATGGGAATCCACGCCCCTCGCCTAAGACTAGCCGTTAGGGACGTTCTTAAACGACTAGTGGCGGCGGGCGTTGAGCTCGCCGGCCAGTTCGTCGAGGGTGATGCCGTAGCGCTCGAGCGTCACGAGCAAGTGGTAGATCAGGTCGCCGGCCTCGTAGCGGATGTGATCGTGATCGTTATCCTTGCAGGCCATGATCACCTCGCTCGCCTCCTCGGCAAGCTTCTTGAGTAGCTCGTCCTCGACATCGGTCAGCAGGCGGGCGGTATAGCTCTCCTCCAGCGACGCGTCGCGACGGCCACGAATCACCTCGGCCAGCCCCGTCAGCGTCTCGCCAATGTTTCCCGGCTGCACGTTAGCTGTTCTGACTCCCATGGTTATTTCCTCTCGTTACTGCAGCGTAAAGTAATTACCGGTCTCATCGAACCGAGGCTTTGCGCCCTTTTTCTCAAAGAACTCAACGATGACGGCATGGGCCTCATCGAGCCTTTCCTTCTCGGCCTCGAGCCAAAGCGACTGCGCCCCGCAGGCATCGGTCAGGTGCACGCGGCACGGCACGCCCACGCGGAGGAGCTCGGCGTTGCAGTCAGCGACTTCGAACGGCGTCACGACCTTCATCGTGTTTCCCCCTTTACGTGCTTAAAGAAGCAGGTACGGTTGCCGGTATGGCAGGCAGGACCCGGCGAGTCGACCTTGACCAGCAGCGTATCGCTATCGCAGTCGGCCCAGAGCTCCTTGACCTCCTGCATGTTGCCGCTCGTCGCGCCCTTGTTCCAGAGCTCCTGGCGGCTGCGGCTCCAAAACCACGTGGTGCCGGTCTTGAGCGTCAGCCCCACCGACTCCTCGTTCATCCAAGCAACCATAAGCACCTCGCCGGTGTCATACTGCTGAACCACGCAAGGAATCAGCCCGCGGGCGTCGTATTTGAGCTTTGCTGCGGTTGTCACCTGCTCCATTTAAAAATCCAATCTGACAGGGATACCCTGGCTGGCCATATATTCCTTCACCTGGCGAATGCTGAAGGTTCCAAAGTGAAAGACGCTCGCCGCCAGCACAGCATCGGCCTCGCCCTCGATCACACCCTCGGCAAAATGCTCGAGCGTGCCCACGCCACCGCTCGCAATGACGGGGATTGGCACCGCACGTGCCACGGCGCGGGTGAGCGCCAGGTCAAAGCCGGCCTTGGTGCCGTCGCGATCCATGCTGGTAAGCAAGATCTCGCCAGCGCCGCGACGAGCCGCCTCCTCGGCCCATGCCACCGCGTCGATGCCCGTGGCGTTGCGACCTCCGGCCGTGAAGACCTCCCACTTGTCGGCACCGGATGCGCCGGGCAGGCCGACACGTTTGGCATCGATCGCCACGACCACGGCCTGGCTGCCAAACGCCGCGGCAGCCTGGCTAATCAGCGACGGGTCGCGCACAGCCGCCGAATTGAGCGACACCTTGTCGCACCGGCTGCAACCATGGTGCGCATGCCCGCCAGGTCGCGAAATCCGCCGCCCACGGTATAGGGAATGGCCAGCTCCTCGGCCGCATGCGCCGCCATCTCGATAGTCGTCGCACGGTTGTCGCTTGTGGCGGTAATGTCCAGGAACACGACCTCGTCCGCGCCCTCGCGATCGTAAGCGCGGGCAAGCTCCACCGGATCGCCCGCATCGCGCAGCTCACAAAGTTGACGCCCTTGACCACACGGCCGTCCTTGACGTCCAGGCAGGGAATAACGCGTTTGGCAAGCATGGACTACTCCTCCCCTCGGGCGGAGGCCAGTGCCTGTACCAGCGCAAAGTTGCCCTCATAGAGCGCGCGACCGGTAATGGCGCCTTCAATCGCGTCCTCGCCCACCGCGGCCAGCGCGCGGATGTCGTCGAGCGCCGAGATGCCGCCCGAGGCCACGACGGAAAAACCCGCGACCTCGGCAACATGGCGATACGCCGCCACGTCGATGCCCGTCTGCATGCCATCGCGCGCGATGTCGGTGTACACCAGGTGCTTAAAGCCCAGCTCGGAAAGCTGCGCCACCGCATCGTCGAGCGCCACGCCCGCGCCATCGCGCCAGCCGTTCACCTTGACCTGGCCGTCACGGGCGGCGATATCTGCGACCAGCAGCTCGCCAAAGCCGCGAGCCGCCACCTCGGCAAATCCCGGCTCGGTCACGAGCACCGTACCCAGCGCGATGCGACGCGCGCCAAAGGCGGCCAGCTCGTCAATGCGCGCGAGCGAGCGAACGCCGCCGCCCACGTCCACGGACAGGCCGTCGACGCCGCAGATGGCCTTAATCGCCGCCGAGTTGGCAGCACACGCGTCCTCGGCCTCGCCAAAGGCAGCGGACAGGTCGACGACGTGCACCCAGCTCGCACCCTGCTCGGCAAACGAGCGGGCGACGGCGACGGGGTCGTCGGAATATACCTTGCAGCGGCTGCGGTCGCCGCGCTCCAGGCGCACGACCTTGCCGCCGATCAGATCGATTGCGGGAAACAGGATCATCGGCCGGCCTCCTCGACGATGTTGACGAAGCTCTTAAGGATGCGCTGTCCCAGCGCCGAGGATTTCTCGGGATGGAACTGGCAGCCCCACACGTTGCCATGGCGCACGATGCACGGGAAGCTCCGCGTGTAATGCGTGCGCGCCAGAATATCGGCGGCATCGGCATCGTCTGCCACCGCGTAGCTGTGGGTGAAGTACATGTTGGCGCCCTCGGCAAAACCGGCAAGCAGCGGATCGGCCGCGCCGGCGGGCGTCATGTGCACCTGGTCCCAGCCACGTGCGGCACCTTTAGGCGGCTCGACTCCAAGCGCGTGCACGAGCCGCGCATAATGCCCAGGCCATCGACCAGGGGCCGCCGGCCCGCTCGGGGCGTTGCCGTCCGCGGCCGCGCCTCATCCGCCGGCACGCCCTCGTTGCCGCGCTCAAAAAATAGCTGAAGGCCCAGGCAGATGCCGAGCAACGGAGTTCCAGCGGCGACGGCATCGAGCACCACGTCCGCCTCGCCGCTCTGGCGCATAAAGGCGATCGCGTCATAGAACGCGCCCACGCCCGGGATGACCAGGCCGTCGGCGCGGCGGATCTGCTCCGGATCGTCCGACGTGCAGGCGGCGGCACCGGCGCGCGCAAGCCCGCGCACGACGCTCGACAAGTTGCCCTTGTGGTAGTCGACCACCACAATCTTCGGTTCGTCCACGCGACCCTCCCTTTTTCCCATTCAAAACCTGCCAAAAAGGGACAGGTTTATTTTGGTCGGTAAAACGTTTACCCACCGCATGAGACAGCATTTCCGCAGATAAAACCTGCCAAAATAAACCTGTCCCTTTTTGGCAGGTTACAGCGAGCCCTTGGTGCTGGGGATGCCTTGCACGCGGGGATCGAGCTCGCAGGCGTGGCGCAGCGTGCGGCCCACGGCCTTAAAGGCGGCCTCGATTATGTGATGCGAGTTGCCGCCCGCTAGCTCGCGCACATGCAGCGTGAGTTTGGCATCGCGCGCGAAGGCATAGAAGAACTCGACGGCCAGCTCGGTATCGAAGCTACCCACGCGCTCGGTCGGCACGGGCAGCTCGCAATAGGCCTGGCCGCGACCCGAGATGTCCACGGCGGCCATCACGAGCGTCTCGTCCATGGCGATCGCCGCGTCGGCAAAACGCGTAATGCCCGCCTTGTCGCCCAGCGCCTGGCAAAACGCCTCGCCCAACACGATGCCCGTGTCCTCGACGGTGTGATGCGCATCGACCTCGACGTCGCCCACTGCGTGCACCGTCAGATCGAACAGACCATGGCGGCCAAAAGCGTTGAGCATGTGGTCGAAAAACGGCACGCCGGTCGAGATATCGCACGCACCGGTTCCATCCAGGTCGAGCTTGACGACAATGTCGGTCTCCCCCGTCTTGCGGGCCACCTCGGCATAACGGTCCATCTACATCTCCTCCTTCACCAGCGCGGCAAACGCAGCCAGCACCTCGTCGTTTTCCTGCGGGGTGCCTACGGTAATGCGCAGACAGTCCGCAAGCCCCGGCGCGTAGCTAAGTCGCGCACCAAATCGAATACTCGTCGCGCAGACGCTCGCGCACGCGCGAAGCATGCGGCGTGCGCACGAGCGCAAGTTCGCCGCGCTCGGCCACACCGCCACGGGCACGGCCCCGGCAGCATGGCGCGCAGGGCACACAGCTCGCGCTCGCGCTCGGATGCGACCTGTGCCACCACGGGCGCATACGCATCGCGGGCGCGCACGCAGACAAGTGCCGCGGCCTGGCTCAGCACATTGACCGAATAGATCTGGCGAATCGCCGCGAACACGTCGATGACCTCGGGCGCCGCGATCACGTAGCCCAGACGCGTACCGGCAGCGCCAAACGCCTTGGACAGCGTATGCAGAATCACCAGGTTGGGATGCTCGGCGATAAGCCTTGCGCCGTGGTAGCCGTGCCAAACGAATCGTCGGCAAACTCCACGTAGGCCTCGTCGACCATCACCATGCCGGGGCACGCATCGCATAGGGCCGCGACAAAGTCGAGCGGCGCCACGTCGCCCGTGGGATTGTTGGGCGAGGTCACGATTGCTAGATCGCACTCGGGCGCCAACGCAAGTACGGCAGTCTGGTCGAGCTCAAAGGTCGCCGGATCGCGCCACACGTCGCGCACCTCGGTCTGGCACAGCGATGCAAAGAACGCATACTCGCTAAAGCACGGCGGGCAGTTGAGCAGGGTCCGCCCCGCGCCACCAAACGCCAGCAGATAGTTATAGAGCAGCTCGTCGCCGCCGTTTCCCACGCAGACATTCTCGCGCGCCACGCCATGCCAGGCAGCAAGCTCGTCGCGCAGGTCGTTCGACATGGGATCGGGATAGCGGTTGAGCGGCGTGGCAGCCAGGGCCGCATCAACCGCCTCGCGCACGCCGACGGGCACGGGATAGGTGTTCTCGTTGGCCGAAAGATTGATGCGCGTGGGCGTAAAGTTAGGATCGTAGGGCTCAATGCCGGCCAGATAGGGCTGGACGAGCTCCTTCATGCGAGGTGTGAGCTCGGCCATATTAGGCCTCCCCGCCGGTCGCGCCAGCGCCATCCGCGCCTGCAGCCGCCAGGTCTACGCCCTCGGCAACCGTCGCCACGGCGTCGCCCGGCCAGGCAACCTTGGTCAGGTCGGCCGCCGCCAGCGACTCGGCGCTCACGGCATCCTCGCCCTGCTTCAACATGCGGCGGCGCAGCGCAGCCGAAAGCGCGTGTGCCCACAGGCCCTCGGCCTCGGCCAGGCGCTGTGTGGCGGGAGCGTCGGAGAGCAGGCCCTCGGGCGTATAGCAAATGACGCTCGAACGCTTGACGAATTCTTCGACTGAAAGCGGGTTGGAGAACATGGCCGTGCCGCCGGTCGGCAGCGTGTGGTTGGGGCCGGCAACGTAATCGCCGAGCGGCTCGGAGCTCCAAGCGCCCACAAAGATGGCACCGGCGTTGCGAATGCCGCCGAGCAGGCCCATCGCATCCTTGCAGTGCAGCTCAAGGTGCTCGGGCGCCACGGTGTTCACGGCCTCGACGGCGGCAGCCATGTTGGCGGCCACCACGATGGTACCTCGTTGTCGAGGGAGGCGCGCGTGATCTCGGCGCGTGGGGACTGCGCCACCAGGATGTCGATACCCGCCTCGACCTCGCGCGCAAACTGCTCGTCGCAGGTCACCAGGTAGCAGGCAGCCAGCGGATCGTGCTCGGCCTGCGCCATCAAGTCGGCCGCGACCACCATAGGCTTGGCCGTGGCATCGGCCAGCACGCAGACCTCGGAGGGACCGGCGACCATGTCGATGCCCACATCGCCCGAGACAATCTGCTTGGCGGCGGCAACAAAGGCGTTGCCCGGGCCGGTAATTTTGTCGACGCGCGGAATGGTCTCGGTGCCGTACGCCAGCGCGGCCACGGCCTGGGCGCCGCCCACCATATAGATTTCGTCCACTCCGCCGAGCTTTGCCGCGGCGAGCGTGTAGGGCTGATAAGGCCGTCTTTTTGCGGCGGGGTCACCATAACCACGCGCTTGACGCCGGCGACCTTGGCGGGAATGGCATTCATGAGCACGGTGGAGGGATACTGCGCGCGACCGCCCGGCACGTAGATGCCGGCCGCCGCGAGCGGGGTCACCTTGACGCCGAGCATCGTGCCATCCGGGCGCGTGGTAAACCAGCTCTGCTCGACCTCGCGCTGGTGGAACTCGCGAATCTGACGCGCGGCCTTCTCGAGCGCGGCGACAAAAGCCGGGTCGAGGCCTTCGAGCGCGGCATCGATCTGCTCCTGCGGCAGACGGAAACTCTCCAGCTCAACACCGTCAAAACGCTGGCAGTAATCGCGCACCGCGGCATCGCCGTTGGCGCGCACGTTGGCCACGATATCGCGGGCGGCGTCGACGATGTTTTGTGGCAGCACACCCTTGCGGTTGAGCTGGTTGGTAACGAGGCGCTCACCGGGAGCAAGCTTGATGGTCTTCATATCGGTATCCCCTATCGGTCGAGGTTGTGTTCGAAAAACGAGAGGCCGGGCGGCGGCGCCGATCGGTCCGCAGCCCGGATATGGGGGCGCCGTGCGCGCTCGCGCTATTGTGCCGAGCCCGCGACGGGCTCAAAATGCTTGTCCTTCACAGCAGTCGCCAGGCGATCGGCCAGGTTGCGAACGCGCGGGTCCAGGCGCGCGGCGCCCGGGTTGACAAAGAAGCGGGCCGTGCAGTCCATGATGCGACCGGTGATGACCAAGTCGTTGTCGCGTAGGGTGGCACCAGTGGCGGTAATGTCCACGATGCGATCGGTCATGCCGACGATGGGCCCCAGCTCGATATTGCCGTGCAGCGAAACGATGTCGGCGTTCACGCCGCGCTCAGCATACCAGGCACTCGCGATACGCGGGTACTTGGTTGCTACGCGAAGCGACCCGCGGCGGGCATAGTTGCGCTCGGCCTGGCCAGCGCGCCACGCGGGCTCCGCTCGATAAAGGTGCACAGGCCGTAGCCAGATCGACCAGCTGCAGCAAGTTGAGGTCGGCCTCGATGAGCGAGTCCCAACCGCAGATGCCGCAATCGGCACCGCCGCAGCCCACAAAGGCGGGCGCATCGCTGGGGCGCACGATGACAAACTCGATATCGCCGACCGCGCCCTCGCCGGCACGCGTGTCGCGGCCGCGCACGATCAGGTGACGGCCGGGATCACGCAGCTCAGAGACGTCCAGACCCGCGGCCTCGAGCACGTCGAGCGTGTCGGCCTTAAGCGAGCCCTTGGGCACGGCGATGCGCAGCGGGCCCTCGGTGCCACGGCCCGCGGCATGGTCGCCATCGGAAGCGGCATCCTCGGCCGAGGTGCGCGCGGCCTCCAGGCGCTCGAGCGAAAAGGCGAAGCCCGCCGCCGGCACCTCGATACCGGCGCCAAATGCGCCGGTAAAGATGGAGTCATAGCGTCCGCCCGAACCGACCGGATCGGGCAAGCCGCCGGCATAGGCCTTAAAGACCAGGCCCGTGTAGTAATCGAAAGAGTTCATGATAGAGAAGTCGAACGACAGCACCTGGGCGTCCTCGGGTGCCAGGCCCTCAACCAGGGCACGCAGCTCGCACGTCAGCGGCGCGACGATACCGGCGGCCTCCAGCAGCGCGTCCACGCGGTCGAGTACCTCGCACCGCCGTGCAGACGCGGCAACTCGCTAATGGCGGCCTTGACGGCATCGGACTCGGCGCTTGCCGCCACGCGGGCATCGAGGCCCACAAAGTCGTTGGCGTGCACGCAACGCAGGGCCTCGGCAGCCAGCTCACGATCCTCGCATACCGCGAGCAATTCCTTAAAAGGACGCACGCTGCCTGCGATGATGCGCGCATCGGGAAGTGCCAGCTCACGCACGGCCTCCGCCACCAGCGAAACAATCTCGACATCGCCCGCGGTATCGCCCGCGCCGATAAGCTCAAAGCCCAGCTGCGTAAACTGACGCGAGCCGCCGGCATTGCGCTGACACTCGCGAACCACCGGCGCCTCGTAGCGCAGGCGCAGGGGCAGGTCGGCCGCGCGCATGCGGGTCGAAACCAGACGCACGATCGGCAATGTGTTGTCGGGACGAACCACCAGCAGGCGGCCATCATCGTCAAAGAGCTTAAACGGCGTGTCCGCAATGCGGCCGCCCTCCTCGAGCGAACCCTTGTCCTCGAGTAGCGGCGTCTCGACCGGCAGGTAATGATGCTCCCTAAAGCAGCCCTTCACCGTACATGCGATCTCTTCGCGCGCCTGAGCCTCCTCGGGCAATATATCCCGGAATCCCCACGGTGTGGCCGTCATCTGGTGAGCCTCCTCATGCTGTGTTTCATATAGAGCAGAAGACCGGCATAGCTTCGCCGGTCTTCTGGGTACTTTAGCATACTAGAGTGTTTGCGGGGAGAATCGTCCTCCTCGGCTCACACCGTATTCATTTGGAAACATAGGAGCGGATTGTCGCAACCCAACCCCACCTAGACGCCAATCGCACGACGATACTCTGCCATTACCTGCGCATCGGCAGCTGCGGGGTCGGCAAAATAGCGCCAGTCATAGGTCTCGGCCGAAACAACTCCGCGATAGCCGCGCGCCACCAGCCTATCCAGGTCGGCGCGCATATCGCGGTCGCCGTCACCCCAGGCAAGATGCGTCGTGCCATCTGCCGCAACATCGACAAAATGCACGTGGGCGACATCATCGCCAAGCAGATCGAAATAATCGTCGATGGTATCCCCTGCCACCGCCATAGCGCCCAAATCCAGACACGCCTTAAGTGCCGGATGATCAACTGCCTCGATCATGCGCTTCGTGTCGGCCGCCGAGTTCACGATCATCGACTCAACTGGCTGCAGGGCCTCGAGCACCAGTCGCACGCCGCGCTCTCCCGCATGCTCGGCAATCGCACGCAGCATCGAGGCGCTGCGACCCCACGCGTCCTCGATCGGCTCGTTCAAAAATGCCCAGCCGCTCGAGACCATGACCTGCTCGGCTCCAAGTTCCGCCGCGATATCTACAACGTTCTTAAAGTACGCGAGCGTGCGGGCACGCGCTTCATTCCCGCGCGCCGCGATATTCCACGGCTTGGGGTTGTTCTGTTCGGGACAAAGCCCCACAATCCGAACCCCATACCGCTGTGACAGCTCCCGCACCTGCTCGATCGAATCGTATCCATGGCAATCGACATACAGATGCATCGCCCCGGTCCAAAGCTCGCAACACGTGTAGCCCGAGGCCGCTGCCGAGGAAAAGAATTCCTCAAGGTCAAAATAACGATGGCTGATATTCATGACGGCAAGCTGCGGATACTCCATCTTGTCCACCTTTCGGCAAAAGGGCGCCGCAGCACAATGTGCGCGACGCCCCCTCTTATATTGTTTTAATTATGACGGATACCCTACTGGACACCAAGCACTCCAAAGAACGCGCCGGCGATACTCACGAGTAGGATCACGAGCATGATGAGCAGCGGATTCATCTTCTTCTTGAGCATGAGATAGACAATTCCAAACAGCCCCATCGTGACAAAGCCCGGGAAGATTCCGTTGAGCAGCTCGGCGAGCGTCTGAGCGCCATCGCCCGCGCCGACCATGAGCGGAATGTCCACGGTGACCATCTCCATGGTCATAGCGCCGATCACCATGCACCCATGATAGAGGCCATCTTGACGATCGTGTCCATAATGCCCGATTCCTGGACCTTGCTGATCATGTCCGAGCCAAAGCGATATCCCACAAACGTCAGCAGGTAACGGATGATGTAGTGGGGGACGTTGAACACGAGCAGGAACAAAATCGGGCCAAGAATAGAGCCTGCAGCGCCAGCGACGTGCCGACACCCGTTGCCAAAATTCGCAGCGTACCCCAGTAGAAGGCATCGCCCACGCCGGACAGCGGTCCCATCAAAGCAAGCTTGACATTAGAGATCGCGCTCGTGTCAAAGTTATCTTCGGTGGCGTTGACTTCTTCCATTGCGGCAGCAATGGACATGGGGAGCGTCGAGATATACGGCGTGACGTTATAGAGCTCCATATGGCGCTTGAGTGCGGCCTTAAAGTCCGCATCCTGCGGATACAGCTTGCGAAGGATCGGCATAAGGCCCACATAAAGCCGATATGGCCCATACGCTCGTAGTTCCAGGAATGCTCATAGGGAATCGAGCGCCAGAACAGCTTCTTAAGGTCTGCGCGGGAAATCAGCCCGTTGTAAGAAGACTCAAACTTAAAACTCATCGAACCCACTCCCAATCGCAGGATCCTCGGTTGCCACTGCGGGCTGCTCCGCCTTTTTCTTGTCACCCAAAACCGTCATCGCGACGACGATGATTGCGGCAAATATCGCCACGCCCGTCGTGCTAATACCAAAGTAGGCGACGAGGAAGAAACCAGCGAAGAAGAACGGAGCCACCGTTTTGTTCATAATCATCTGCGCCAGCATCGCAAAGCCGAGTGCGGGCAAGAAGGCGGCGGCGACGTCCATGCCGGTCTGAACGAAATCGGGGATGATGTTGAGCAGGCTGGCAACAGCATCGGCGCCAAAGAAGAATGCCAGGGGAATGATCAGCAGGCCGCACCAGCTCTGCGCGTAACCGGCGATGAGCATGTTGCGCGTGATGGCCTTGGTGTCTCCGTCCTCGACGTTTTTGTCGATACGGTGCACCAGCAGCAGGATGACCGGCTGGCCCAGGGCCGTATCGAGCGCCAGGACGATCGTTGCGATGGGAATGCCCAGGGTCAGGGCCGCCGAAGCGTCCGCGCCGGCCTGCATGGCAAGCGACACACCCAGAATGGTTCCGGAAATCGTATCGGGCGGGTTATACGCACCGACCGAGATGGCACCGACCATGGCAAGCTCCATCGTGGCGCCCATAATGGTGCCGGTCACCACATCGCCCATGACAAGGCCGACCAACGGTCCGAGCACAATGGGGCGCTGAAGGTAGCTCGTACCGGTCAGCCACTCGGAATAGCCCAAAAGGGCAATCAGGAAAATCAGGATCGTCTTGATAACCATGACAGCCCCTAACCGATGACCTTTGCGGCGTCAGTCTTCGCATCCGCCGGAATCATCTGAATGAACAGCTCATAGCCCTCGCCGAGCAGCTCCTTCACGTAGGCCTCGTTCTCGGGCGTAAGGAATACGCTCGTCGAGACCTGGCGGGCATCCTCGCTAAAGGCCACATTGCCGAGGTTGATCTTCTTGACGCCCATCGCCTTGGCGACGGCACCGGCCTGTTGGATCGTCTCGCAAACCACGAAGAGCTTGTACTTATCGGTCACACCGCTCTGGAGCGCCTTGACGGCATCCTCGGTGTTTTTGACGACGACCTTGCATCCTTCGGGCTTTGCAAGGGATAGGGCCTGTAGGCGAAGCTTGTCATTGAGAACCGTATCGCTCACCAGCAGGATGCAGTCGGCACCCAGAGCTGAGGTCCAGCTAACGGCAACCTGGCCGTGCAGCAGTCGATAGTCCACGCGAATCATCTGAATCATGATGTGCTCCTAACGATTAAAACTCATCGAGTTCGGCCTGCCCCAGCAGGTCGTTGACGTACTTGACCTTGGTGTCGTCCGCCTCGACGATCTGGCGAATGGCCTCATCGATCGGGGTGGAGTCGGGCACGAACAGCAGCTGAATAAGGAGCGGCAGGTTCATATTGGTCACCAGGTGCGTGTTGGGGCGCGTCTGGACGATCTTGGTGAACTCGTTGTTGACGCTGCCGCCAAAGAGGTCGGTGCAAACGACGACCTCATCGTCCGCGGCAAAGCCGTCCAGAATCGCTGCGGCCTCCTTGACCAGGTCCTCGTTTCCGTCGACATACATAGACAGCGCATGAACGTTCTCGCGCTCGCCCGAGAGTAGCCCAATGCTCTCGACGATTCCGGACGCAAAATGAGCATGGGATGCAACGATAAACTGCCTCATTCGATTCCCCTTCTTGCGAACTTCGGCATAAAAATGCCCGGACGCATGCGCCGGGCAGGGTGCTTCTTGATCAGTAGCTAATTTGTCGCCGATTAGTAATCGAACTGGTGATAGTAACGACGGTAGTTGAGGTTGTGCTTGGTGACCGTCTCGTAGTAAGCGGCAAGGCGATCGGTAATCAGCGAGGAGAGGATCCACGGAGACACGATGACGCGGAACTCGTCGTCAAGGCCGGGGATCGCGAACTCGGCGGTGTCGATGATGTTGATGTCGGTGTCGCCGGTCACGCCGCGGTTGAGGAAGGCGCGGACGCGCTCGTCGAGCTTGCGGTTCTCGTCCTCGCCCATGAACAGGAACACGGGGACGCCGGGCTCCACGAGCTCGAGGGTGCCGTGGAAGAAGTCGGCCGAGGTGATGTAGCGGGTGCGCTTCCACTGCATCTCCTCGAGGATGCACATCGAGAAGAGGATGGTCTCGCCCCACAGCGCCGGAGCCGATGAACATGGTGTAGGGGGCCAGGGCGTACTTCTTGGCGAGTTCCTCGGCGCGCGGCTCGAAGCTCTTGCGGATGTCGACCAGGTGGGTCCAAACGTCCTTGGTCTGCTCGATGAACTTATCGAACTGCGGGAAGCAGCCGCGGCGGTTGAGCAGGCGCAGGCCGAAGCAGTCGGCGAGGTAGTAGCCCTTCTCGCAGCCGCCCGAACCATGGTCAGAAGCCATGCGACGCAGTTCTCGGCGCCCACAGCCTGGCCGATGAGACCCTCGGGCTTGGTCATGGCGTAGACACGAATGCCCTTTTCCTTCATCTTCTTGACGGCCTCGAGGACTCGGGGGTGGTGCCGGACTCGGAGGCGGTGAGCACGACGGACTTCTCGGTCATGCGCTTGTGGCCCATGACGTTCCACTCGGCGGCGTGGATCAGGTAGACCTCGAGGTCGCGGTCGCCGAACTTGTTCATGAGGTACTCGAGCTGCATGAGCTCGTCCCAGGTGCCGCCGACGCCCATCAGGAACACGGCGTCGTAGCCCTCGTCGGCGACCTTGTCGGCGAGCGCGGTCATCTTCTTGCCGGTCTCGTAGAGCGCTTGCCGTCCTCGAGGTAGCCCTCCTGGTCGAAATGCATGATCTCGATCTTCTCGGTTTCCTTCATTTGTCTCTCCTTTCTGGGGTTGTCTCCACATCCCCCATGCCAACGGGCATCAAAACCCGCTTACATTCCGTAACACTCGGCCGCTTTGGCCTTAAGCGCATTGACTGACTCTTCGTAGCCCTCTGCCTTGACCTCCATCTGTTTGGAGACGGCATCGAGATACGGGTGCACGTCCCATGACTTCAGACGCTCGGCGATTATGGCCGCAATCGTCTGGAAGAACACAAGATTGGGAATTGCGCTGAGCAGCGGAGCCACCTGAGGCAACGCAACCTCGTGAGCCCTACCCCTGGGATGGGCCGTGAGCAGCACCGTTTTTGTCGTAACGTTCGATAGCGCATCGGCGATATTCGCAAGACGCTCCGACCCTTGCGGATCGTCGACGATAAACACCAGGTAGCCTGGGGTTATCTGCATCTCGGGACCGTGGACGAACTCCTCGCCCTCGTGATGCATGGCAGGAATCTTGATGGTCTCGCTCAGCTTGAGGGCCGCCTCTTCGGCAACGCCATAGTTGGGGCCGTTGCGACGACCATGGCGGGCATGTGCTCAGAAAGCTCGAGCATGCGGTCTTGGACATATGCCTCGGCGGTCTTGCACATCACGGCATTGGCATGGATAGCCTCGCGCAGGTCGTCTAAACGCTGGGCAACGCCCTTGGCGTCAATCGTTCCGCGCGCCTGACCGCCGTAGATACCAAAGAGCACCAGGTACTCAACGAGGACCTCGACGCCCAGCGTCACAAAGTCCACCGACTCGACGCCCACACCGTAGTCAAGAACGATATCAGCGTGCTCCTTGATGGGCGCCTCGACGTTTGCCGTGAGCGCAACTGCAGCCATATCGTGTGCGCGCATGTAATCAAGAGCCGCGATCGTATTGGTCGAATAGCCGCTCTGCGAAACGGCAATGTTGAGCGCATGCTGCGGATAGGTATGTTCAAAATCGACGAAGGCCTCGGGCGTCACAACGGACACCTGCATCTGCAGCGCATCTTGCAGGTAATCGCGGGCGCAATCGGCGGCATGGCGCGACGAACCCGAAGCAACGATGCGCAGCGCGTTAAAAGAACCGGACTGGAAAATATCAACGAGCTGCGCTACCAGCTCAGACGAACGCTCGAGGTTCTCTCCCATACGCACATGGGCAAGCTGAACGTAATCGAGCATCTTCATCGTCTCACCTCGTAACAAATCATTAGTATTTGATACCAATCACAGTTACAGGTTACGGCTTTTTGATACCTCTTTGTCGATTAATTTATCCCCATCGGCGAACGGTCGATTTTGAGCCATGAAAGGTTGTATATGCAGTCTACTCAACGAATCAAAATTCCGTCAGCTTTTCAGCCCGTTATGCAAAAAACCAGCTAGTACGTATAGGTATATCCACCCGCATCACCGCGGTTAAACGACTTGACGTACTCGATCGCCTGGCCGCTCGCATCGAAGCTCACACACTCAAGCGTCAAGGCAAGATCGCCCTGCTCCAGTCCAAGCAGGCCGGCATCTCGCGCGCCCAGCGCTTCGATATCGAGCTTTTCCTGTGCCATGACCGGCTTTCGGCCCAACATCTCATAGGTCTCGTACAAACTGAAGACCGACACGTCAATATCTTCGATTGTAGGAAACAGCAGGCACGGAATGAACGCCATCTCAATCGATACGGGATCGCCGTTGACGCAGTTCAAACGCCGAATCGAATACAGCAAATCGTCCTCGGCAATGCCAAACAGGTTGGCATAATATGGGCCCGCACAACGCTTGGAACGCGCGAGGATACGGACGGACGGCTCGCCGCCCGAAGCACGAACCGATTCGCGAAAGCCTCCCGTTCGCTCGTAAGCAACGGGCACCTTCTGTGCCACAAACGCGCCCTTTCCGCGGACGCGTCGAATCTGCCCACGCCGAACCAGCTCATCGACAGCGCTTCGGATGGTCAAGCGTGTCGTACCGAATTCCTCGGCGAGGTCTTTTTCGGACGGAATCATGGAACCCGTAGGATATATACCGCGCTCGATACGCTCCTCGATGCGGCGTCGAATGCGCATATAAACCGGGGTGGCATCTACTGTTTCAGCCATTGTTCACCTGCCACGCTCCTCATGCCGTTCTTCTCGCCGTTATCGGCAAAGCGGAACTTTGTGGGCAAAATCACCGATTTGCAATGCTCCACAAAACGCATGTCCTTATCAAATTCCATCGTGCTCTCATAGAACACCGGCGTTCCCTCTTCTTGCTGGAGCAACTCGGCCTCTTCGGCGCTCAAACGCGAGATGGAGATATGCTCACGTCCATGCTCAACGCGCACGCCGCCTTCTTTGAGCAAGACATCGTAAAGGCTCTCACACTCAAAATCGTGATCGGGAAGCGAGGGGCACAGGGACAGGTTAACGTGAGCCGTCTCGATTGACGCCGGCTCGCCCTCAATGAGACGGACACGCTGCATACGGAGCAAAGGAGCGCCTACGGCCACCCCAAGCTTGTCGGCAAGCGTCTCATCCGCCTCGACAGTCTCGGTGGAGACCAAGCGAGAAGAGGGGTGCAGACCGGCAGTTCGCACGGCATCGGAGAAGTTATACGTTTCCTGGAAGATGTTCAGCGGCTTGGGAGGGCACACATACGTACCCGATCCGCGGCGGCTCTCGAGCGTTCCGCACGAAATGAGCCGCGTGATGCCAGCACGTAACGCCGTACGCGAAACGCCGATATCTTCGCACAGCACACGCTCGGCCGGCAGACGATCGCCGCCGGCAAGCTGATGGTGCTGGATGTACCAAAGAATCCCCTCAACAGCACGGTCTTTGGGGGGAATTGCATAAGATTCGCCTGCCATTGCACAGACTCCTCATTCAAAAATGTATGTCACCAGAATTAGGCCAGCCCTCCCATGGCATCAAACTCGGCCTTGATTTTCTCGGCGACATTCCGATACGACTTATATAGGTTTGAATCGCGTTTGACTTCGTCGGTCATAACGGGAATCTCTAATTTGGAAACCTCGTCTTTTCCCGTCTGAACCGCCACAACAACGCCCATACCAAGACACATATTACGCTTGGCAGCGTTTATTTTCGCCGCTTGGCAGGATTTGCAGGATACGCTGGGCAAATTCCTGTTTTGAAGTCACTTCCTCGGCCTCCGGATCGCCCGCCTCGGCTACTTCGCACTGCAACACGTCCGCATAGTCAAAAATCTTCGGCTCGCCGCCGCGCTGATGCACGGCCCACTTGCGACGCGTGGCATCCTGGTAGATAGCCGGCAAAAATGTAAACCGCGGCGGGTCCAAAATCGTATCCGTGATGGTAAACACATCGGAATCAAAGGCATCCTGCGGGTTTTTCTTCTTGAACAGCCCCATATCAGCCTCCCGTACTAGCATTAAACAACTCATGCTGAATATAGCACCAATTTCAAGTCGCCGCCTTACCCTATCGGTACGCGGCCTCTATGGCTCGCCCAGCGGAAGAACATACGGACGAGGGACGGGGTGGGGTGCTTGGTTTTGGAAGTGGGCTTCGCGAACTTCCAACCAAGCACCCACCCGTCCCCGGCGATGTATCACTGGCTGACCAAAGTTACATGCACAGTACCCAAGGCAGCATCAGCAAAGTCCCTATTACATTAAAAATAATCAGCCCCCGCAAAACGAAACGGTCGAGAGGGCCTTGCCCGGCGGGGTTGCCTTGCTCCGGGAAGTGGGCTTCGCGAACTTCCCGG
>ENA-OQDE01000303-OQDE01000303.1-human-gut-metagenome-genome-assembly--contig:-NODE-303-length-31163-cov-5.572529_pt1 | contig 31163 bp, 43 predicted proteins | sample MGYA00242768_ERZ504595 | MGnify/ENA primary metagenome ERZ504595 (study PRJEB26092, sample SAMD00036307) | human gut metagenome | host: Homo sapiens | study: EMG produced TPA metagenomics assembly of... | reverse complement strand
AACATCCGAATATCCATGATTCATGGCCAAGGGGAATGACATAGACTTAGAAAATATCTCTATGAAGAAATGAAAATGTGAGAAAAAGCGAGTTAACAAGAGAAAAACAAAGATTATTATGGGAGGATATGATAATGAGATTAATATTTAGAGAGTTGTTTATTTTTTCCCCTTCAGAAAAGAAGGCAAAGAAGGTAGAATTTACAGATGGAATAAATATCATTACCTCCAGTCAGGAAGATGGAACGGACAGAGGAAAATCTGTAATAATGAGAAGTCTTTATCATACTATGGGAGCAGAAGGTTGTTTTGAAAAAAATTGGGAAGGCAAGGATAAAGTATATGTATTGAAAATTGACATTGATGGTATAGGGTATTATATTTATAGATCAGCAGAATTATTTAAATTTTTTAGTGAGGATAAAGAAGTATTATTTACATCGGTAAGTAGCAGAGAATTGTCAGAAAAACTTAAGAGTTACACTAATTTTGCAGTACAGCTGCCTAATAGAAGCGAAAAATTAGAAGTGACACCTCCTGCATACAATTATTTACCATTTTATATAGATCAAGATCATTACGAAGGAAATAATTATGCTGCATTTAAAAATTTAGGACAGTATGTGGGTTTTAGAGAAAATGTTTTGTTTTATCATTTAGGTGTATATAACGAAGAATATTTCGAACTAGTACATAGTCGAGATGAGATAAAAGAGAAAAAAGCACAGAGTGAATCGCAGCTTGAAATATTTAAGGCAATGATTGAAGGTCTTGACAAAAAACTTGCAGGAGTATCGGTTTCTTCTAGTTATGAGGCATTGAGAAAAGATGTTGCTATATATCAGAAAGAGTATGCAGAGGTTTTGGATAAGTTGAGTAAGAGCAAAAAGAAGTTAATTGATTTGAGAAATCACTTATACGAAACAGAGCAGATGTTGAAGGAGATTGAGGATGTTTCTAAGGAGAGTGAAAAGAAAATAAAGAAACTGCGTAAGCTATATGCCCGGAATGTGGAACGGAATTGGCAGATACTATTCAGTTAAAAAGCAAAAATTATAATTTAATAGAAGATGCAATTTTGATAAAAAATGATTTGCAAATCTCTCTTCTTGAATATCAGAGGCAAATTGAAAAAGAAGAAAAAATGTATAAAGAACTCTTAGAACAAATGTCTGCATACGAAAAAAAACTAAAGATTAATAATGAGAAAACAGATGATGTCCTTAGACAAAAAGGATTGTCAGAATTAAGGGATGAGGTTGTTTCAGAGCAGATTGAAGTGATTGATGCAATAGAAACTGCTAAGGCAGAACTAAAGGCTGTAGGAACAAAAATCAATGCTTATGGAACAAAAAAGAAGCGGGTAGAAGCGCAGTACTATGAGCATATGATGACAGCGAGAACACAATTTGGGTTAAATGAGTTATCTCCAGATAGCTTTAAAAAGATTACCAATTCCGTAAATGCAAGTGGTAGTAATAAGAATATAGCTACAATAGTATGGTATATTACTATTTTGGAACTCAGAAAAATGTTTAATAAAGAGGCTATAGAGTTTCCAGTGGTTTTTGATAGCCCAAACAATGTAGAAACAGACAATCAAAAAAGTACGGATTAGTACAGTATATTACTAATAAATGCGATTCGGGACAATTGATTTTATCATTACTGGGATTTAGTGAAAAAGATATTGAGCCAGATAAACAAGTACACATTATCACACTTACCAATGATAAGTACAAATTGTTAGATTCAGAGTCATATGAATTATATAAAGATTTATTAGATGAATTGTGTGATGCATCATAGTAGCAAATATGGTGGAATGTGGTTGTGTAGCAAATTATTAAGTAAATGCTTGAAAGGCGGTAGGTCGTGGCAGATCTACTGCTTTTTTGTTGTAAAACTATTATCTAAAAAGGCATGGAAAAAGAATAGTAAATGCGTTAAACTTATGGAGATAGAACATACACGTTTTTCCCATGAGTTTTTTTATTGGAGGAAAACAAGTGGGAAAGACAAATAAAGGAAAAGAACTGGGAAATGCCATCTATCAGAGAGCAAATGGCACTTACGAAGCGAGATATATTGATCGCTTTGGAAAACAGAGAAGCGTGTATGGCAAAACAATCACAGAGGTGGGAAGAAAACAGAGAGAGAAAATCTTTGAGAATGAGAAGCAGATCAATGTCATAGATACAAAAATGACGTTGGATGAATGGTATGATAAGTGGATCACTGTATGTAAGAAACATTGTCGTACCACTACCAAAAGAACTTATGAGATACAATATAATCGGTTAAGAGAAGTCTTGGATGGAGAAAACTGACAAGCATTAATCTGATCGTGTTACAGGATGCTTTCAATGAATTGGGTTCGGATAAATCAAGAAGTGACTGTAAGGCTTTGCTTGTGGATATTCTGAATCGTGCCGTAGAAGCTGATCTTCTGCTTAAAAATCCGGCAATAGGTATCAATCCTATCATTGATGGAAAAGTGAAATCAGAAAAGCGTATTTTATCAAGAGAAGAGATGGAGATTCTTCTGGAGAACTCTCAAGGTGGGATGATGTATCCGATTTTTGTAGTGGCACTCGGTACAGGGATGCGTATTGGTGAAATCCTTGGATTAACATGGGATTGCATTGATTTTGATAATCGTGTTATCACAGTCAAACAGACCCTTTCCTATCTGCCGGGGGATGGACACAATGCACAGTATGAGTTTCATCAGCCTAAGACACAGGCAGGATTTCGCAAGATTCCAATGATTAAGAAAGTATATGATGTACTTGTGTATCAACAGACCTACAGGAGAGATATTGCTACTCGTTTTTCGCCCAGGGAAGGATTTGAAAATCTGGTATTTACGTCTAAGACAAATAATCCTATCAATGCGGCGAATGTCAAAGATTCAATCAATTATATTGTTGCCCGGATTAACAGAGAGAATCCGGATCAGTTTTTTGAGCATCTGACACCTCATGGATTGCGTCATACCTTTGCAACGAATTGCATCGAAAACGGAATGGAGCCTAAGACATTGCAGAAAATATTAGGTCATAATTCTTTGCAGATGACGATGGATCTGTATTGCCATGTACGAGAAAGTACGCTGACGGATGAGATGGAACGAATAGCGAATTTTATGTAGCGAAAATATGAGTGGTAAGCGAGTGGTAAGATAAGAAATCGAGTGCCGGAAAACCCAGTAAAATCAAGCATTTGTTCAAATAGCACTTGAAGTTCTACATCTTTCAGGTTGTAGACGAACGCTAGGCGTTCGTCATGAGAAGTAAGGACTGGGAAGTGGTGGAAATGCTTGATTGATAAGTGATGGAAGGCATTTGACGTTGACAGAGAAAACCTCGTAAAGTATCGCAAAATATCACAAAACCGTGATTCATAGTGGTAAGAAAAGTGGTAAGTCTGAGTGGTAAGCACCTGAATAGAAAAGTGATAAAGAAATTGCCAGGGCAATGTACCACCCCGGAAGTCAGATTAAAATCTGACATTCGGATGCTGATGCATGATCCTGGCAATTTTGTGATTACTTAAAATCACAGGTTTGTTTGTGGTGCATGCTATTTGTTTTAAAGGTAGGAAACCAGCTCATCCATGCCAATGCGCATATCTTTATGACGCTCTGCGGATGCATCCAGTTCATCACTGTATCCGAGAGCTAAGATATTGACCGGTTCTAAGTTTTCCGGAAGGTTCAGTTCTTCTTTTAATATGTCCGGTTTAAAGTAGCAAATCCAGACACTGCCAAGACCAAGTTCGGTTGCCTCAAGCTCATATGGTCGGTCAGGATCGAGGCATCGATGTCGGTTGTGATCTTGCCGTCAAACGGACGCTTCCAGGCTTTTGTCTTATCGGCACAGACGACAATGGCAGCCGGTGCCTGATAAATATTTGCTGCTTTTCCGACTTTTTCCAGTCCTTCTTTGCTTTTTACGACCATAAGGCGTACCGGCTGCATGTTCGCGGCGGTCGGTGCTGCGTGGGCAGCCTCTAAGATCTTATCCAGTTTTTCCTGTTCAATTTCTTTTCCTGTGTACTTTCGTACAGAATGTCTCTTTTTTGCAATCTCTAATAATTCCATGATAATCTCCATTCTTGAGCTGTTTTTTGCGCATCTTGAGTTTGTGTGTAAGCACGGATCTTGCGTGTGAAAAATCTTATTTTTCACGCTAATCCTCCATGCTTGAGCTGATTTTTGCACATAATTGAATTTCATGCGGTTTCGCTGGGATAATCCTGTTTATTTCGGATTCTATCTTGTGTTTCTGAACGTTCATGTCTATAATTATATGGAAATGCAGAATATAAGCAAGTATGCACTTTTTTGATATATACTTCCGAAAAAGTAAGTAAGGAGAAATAGATCTATGAATAAGGAATTTAACTGTCCGGTGGAGGCGACGATCTCCCTGATCGGCGGCAAATACAAGTCGGTCATTTTGTTTCATCTGATGGGAAAAACGCTCCGCTACAGTGAACTTCATAAAAAGATACCGAAAGCCACCGATAAAATGCTCGCACAGCAACTTCGGGAACTGGAAAAAGATGGACTTATCAAAAGAACCGTCTATCCGGTTGTCCCGCCCAAAACAGAGTACAACCTGACGGAGTTGGAGAGAGCCTGTCACCGATCCTAAATGCCATGTGTAACTGGGAGAGTCCTATCTGAACATTGCGAGTCAGTGTGTGGAAGAGTCGTGAGGCGGAAAGGTTTGAGGGACAAGTGAAAAGCAGGAATACTGTGTCTTGGTGCAGAGCGAGGAACAGAGCACGATGAGAGATTGAGGATTGTGCGCAGGATTTGTGCTTGTGCGTAAACATGAGGTGTCAATGAAAGTGTTGTTTTTATTGAAAAGAATGGAGGATTGAAATGGCAGATAAAAATGCAATGAAAAATAAAAGTGCAATGAGGAACAAAAGTAAAGTTAAAAATAAAGACATAGCGAAAAATAAAGCTGCAGGCAAGAAAAAGTATGCAGTTGATAAAACAATGAAGCAGGAGGCAGAAAAACGAACCGCCGGAAAAATGGGAAAGAAAAAATATGCGGTTGATAAAACAGTGAAGCAGGAAGCAGAAAAGCGAACCATCGGAAAAATGGAAAAGAAGTATGCAGTGACTAAAGCATTTACAGAAAAAACGGATCATGGAAAATCGGTAAAAGAGAAAAAAGTATCAGGAAAAAACACGTCGGAAAAAATGATCACGAAGAAGCAGAACACAGACATGTGCCAGTATGCAAAAAAATGCGGTGGCTGCGATTATCAGGGACTTTCCTATGAAAAACAGCTCAAAGAAAAGCAGGAATATGTTAGAAAAAATGTCGGAGAATTCTGCAAAGTACTGCCGATCATCGGGATGGAACATCCCTATCATTACCGCAACAAAGTGCATGCGGTATTTGACATTGCAAAAGGCGGATCTGTCATTTCAGGCGTATACAAGGCAGGGACACATGATGTTGTAAACATTGATTCCTGCCAGATCGAAGATGAGACGGCAGATGCGATCATCCACGATATCCGGGGACTTTTACGTTCCTTTAAAATCAAGACTTATGATGAGGATACCGGATATGGTCTGCTGCGTCATGTACTGGTGCGTCGCGGTTTTCACAGCGGAGAAGTGATGGTAGTATTAGTGCTCGGATCTCCGATCCTTCCGTCCAAGAATAATTTTGTCAAGGCACTGCGTAAACTTCACCCGGAGATCACAACGGTCGTTCTTAATGTCAATGACAAAAAGACCAGTATGGTTTTAGGAGAAAAAGAGACAGTTATTTACGGAAAAGGCTATATTGAGGACACACTCTGTGGCTGTACTTTCCGCATTTCCCCCAAATCATTTTATCAGGTGAATCCGGTACAGACTGAAATCCTTTATACGAAGGCGATCGAGTATGCCGGACTGACAGGAAAAGAGAGGATTGTGGATGCTTACTGTGGCATCGGAACGATCGGTCTTATCGCAGCGTCGAAGGCAAAAGAGGTCATCAGTGTGGAGTTAAACCGTGATGCAGTCAGGGATGCCGTAACCAACGCAAAACGCAATGACATCAAAAATGTCCAGTTTTACAATGCCGATGCAGGACAGTTTATGGTGGAGATGGCGGAATACCGTGCCGATCAGAAAAAAATCAGGTGCCGGATGCCACAAAATCGGGAAAAAGGCAACACCGGATGGCAATGTGGATGTCGTATTCATGGACCCGCCAAGAGCAGGAAGTGACGAGGCGTTTTTATCTTCGGTCATCCGGCTTGCTCCGAAGCGCGTAGTGTATATTTCATGTAACCCGGAGACACTTGCAAGGGATTTAAAGTATCTGACGAAACATGGGTATCAGGCAAAGGAGTGTCAGCCGGTGGATCTTTTTCCGTGGACGAAACATGTGGAGACGGTTGTTCTTTTGTCCCAACAAAAACCAGATGACACGATAGAGATCGACTTAGACCTGGACGAGCTGGATGCCACCAGTGCCGAGTTGAAAGCAACCTATCAGGAAATCAAAGATTATGTGCTGAAAGAATTTGGCTTGAAGGTTTCAAGTTTATATATTTCTCAGGTAAAACGCAAATGTGGAATTGAAGTGGGAGAAAACTATAATCTTTCAAAATCAGAAAATGCAAGAGTTCCGCAATGCCCGAAAGAGAAAGAAGATGCTATCAAGGCTGCCCTGAAATATTATGCGATGATCTAAGGACATCGCTGATTTCAAGGAGGAATAACACATGAAAAGCACATTTGAAAAAATGGGTGGAACCTACACACTTGGCGCAGACGGAATTTACTATCCGAATCTTGTCAGTACAGATGAAGAACCGCATTATGGGAAATATGGAATGATGCGGAAAACATATCTGAAAGAGCATCGTCCGGCAATGTATTCACTGTATATGCTGGAAGACAGACTGACAGAACATCTGAATACTGTGGACGATGAAGCACAGGAGAGAATGGATATTCTGGTGAGTCAGATGATGGAGAAGCAGGGCATTACGGAAGAATTGAAAGCTCGTGACCAGATGGAATGGGTTAGAGCGGTAAATAATGTCCGGAATTCTGCAGAAGAGATTGTGCGTCATGAAATAATTTATAAATAATAGCTGAGGGACTGTTGGACAGTCCCTTTGTTATTTCTTGGCAGCTAAAATTGGTGACAGGTGTTAATGACATAATTCGCGTTAAATACATATATTTTATTTGATTTTTATTGAAATGAGCTATGGTAAAGCTGAAAATCGTAAAAAAATACGAAAATATAAAATAACTATTGACAGATTGGATGGGGGAAGGTATAATCCAAGATGTAGAAAGGTATGGTGTAATTATGTTTGTTTCATTTTCAGTAGGAAATACAGGTCCATTCAAGGAGATAACTGGAATCACAACCCTTGCGGAGAATTTGAAAAAAGAGTTCTTAGAGGAAAATACATTTGAAGTCTCTGGACAGAACTATAATAAAATTTCATACATTTATGGAGCAAATGGTTCTGGAAAAACAAATTATTTGGCAGCACTTACGAAAATGCAGAAGATGATAATAATGTCTACTGTGTTGGGAGCTAATAATAATAAGCTATTAGAAGTTCCTGCAATTAAGAAAGAACTAGCAGCACCAATCGAAACTTTTAAGTTTGATATTGATTGTAAAAGTAAAGAGACGTATTTTGAGATTCAGGTGATTATCGAGGAAATTTTATACACTTATTCATTTGCAATTCAGGATGGAAAAATTCAAAAAGAGCTTTTGACCAAAAAGAAGAAACGGACAGAAGTACTTATTAAGAGGACTTCTCCAAAATATGAAGACATAGTACTTCGCTCCGGATTGTCTAGTTTCAAGAATATGGTATCTGTTGTTAGAGAAGACGCATTATGCTTGGCAATGGCGGCTATGTTAAACAATCCTTTAGCAAGTATGATTCTGAATGAAATAATGAATTATCGTGTGATAAATATGGCTTCGGTTGGAAATGCACCGGATTTTGATGAAGAAAATACTAATGAGGAAGCAATAGAAAGATATCTCAAGTATTTAAAAATAGCTGATCCCACATTGACAAATTTAAAGGTTGATTTGGAATCAAAAATGGATAAACATGTATTGAGTGAAGACGATTTAGAGAACAAAGAGCTGGTCATCAAAAACATACATGTAAGTGTTCAATCACTTCATGCTACTTACAAAGATCATAAACAAGTTGGGGAGATAGAACTTCCATTTTTGAAGTATGAATCAAATGGAACTATTCGAATGCTGAGAGTTTTACCTGCTATTTTTGAGGCATTAGATGCTGGAAGTACGTTATTTATTGATGAAATAGAGAATGGTTTACATCCTAATTTAGTAAAGCTTTTAGCTGGTTTGTTTAATTCTAATGAATCTAATCCGCATCATGCACAGTTAATATGTACAACACATGACACACTGCTACTCGATGGAGTACGGAGAGATCAGGTATGGTTTACAGATAAGAACCAGTATGGAGAAACAAGCATGTGCAGATTAAGCGATTATCCAAATGTGAGAAGCAATGATAATATTGCTGCGAAATACTTACAAGGAGTATTTGGAGCGATTCCCAATACTCAGAATTTGTAATAAAAAAAGAACCAAAGCGCCAACTTTGGTTCAGGTGGTAGATATCTACCAAATGTAGTAACCATGGGCGAAATGACCATGGCGCAATATAAAATAATCCAAACCAATAATACCATGGTTACTACAAACTTTCAATAAAAATTTAATACAGGAGAGATAAAATATATGACGGAATTGTAGTAATATGGTAGCTATTGCGCCATTAAATTTATAAGTACTTTGGTCATTTCTCCTTTTCATATAGATATATTTTTTATATAAAATGGAGGAAATAATTTGATTATTAAAAAGAAAAGAATTAATAGTTTATCATGTTTGAACCATGTTGAAGAGGGAAAGAATCTGATGATGGTACTACGTGATGCAGCGAGATTTAAAGGGATATTAGTGAAACTGGGATTTTCGGAGGATTTAATTGAAGGCGAGAGAGTTTTACCATCCATGTTAAATCCGACGCTGAAGAGAAATGCAGAGCCTTTTTATATTAAGGATAAAACAAAACCGAAAGAACAGTATACACAAACTTTATGGTGGACGCGACATGAGTGGGCAGGCCGTGGAGAGACAAGAGAGGTGACGGATTTTGTTACCATTCCTCGTGAGAGATATGCAAGAATAAAATTCGAGCCATACAGTGTGGAATTGTTCTTGAAATATGATGAACAAGGCCAGTTGATGGTAATGACGGATTTCATTTCATATTGTCATGATAATGAAAAGTTGCTGATAAATACGATTAATATTTTTCTTACTAATTTTGAAGAGTGTGAAATATTAACTGAGAATTTTGAAAATGTGATGCCTACCCGAATTATAAAGCTGAATTGGGAAGTGTTACCAAGTGGAGATTATCCGTGGAAAAGGATGCAAGATGATTTACAAAAAGTATCTGCTAAAAGTAGTAAGACTGCGAAAAAATTGCTAATTGATAAATGTGAGTTTATAAATTCTTTTCAGCCTGATTTTAGAGCATATGGGAAATCTGGATTTCATGGGTATGTGATTTTTGGATTCATGCATAGGAACATATATGTTTTGGAAAGCGTTTATCCGAACAATGCCACATATGTTTTTGGAAAAAATTGGGAAGAACTTTCAAAACTTACTAAAGCCGAAATTTTAAAAGAGAATTTGCAAGATGTACGAATAATTCATAATAATAATTGGCAACAAGAAATACGTGATTTGTTGGAGGTAGCATAAATGGGAAAAAATCAACATGTAACGCCACATAAAGAAGGTGGCTGGCAAGTTAAGGGTGAGAACAATACAAGAGCAACAGTTAGAACTGATACACAGGCTAAAGCTATACAGAGAGCACGAGAAATAGCTAGGAACCAAGAATCTGAACTGTTTATTCATGGAAAAAATGGGAGAATTAGAGAAAGAGATTCATATGGAAATGATCCGTTTCCGCCGAGAGGATAAACTATAATAAGTAAACAAAGAGCTGAACAGATAGGACGAAAACTCCTATTTGTTCAGCTCTTGTGTTTATAAGAGGTCAAAGAAGAAACAAATTATAATTCCATATCATGTGACCTTTTCTTAGATCGAATAGGCTGATTTCGTCGCATCTCCTGTTTCCTCTGATATTCAAGTTCCCATGCACGATGAGAGAAAACATCAGGATCCTCCACATTGAGATAATCCACCTCATCGGCTGCAATATCACGGCGGTGATAGTCATAATACTTACCGAAAGTACCTTTGAGCTGTTCGATCAGCTTATCCCGAAAATCAGGACGTATCTGGATTCTGGTGTCCAGCAATTCTGTATACTGTTCAGGTTCAGGACGAAATTTTTCTTCTCGGAAAGCGGCAGCATCTTTTTCAAGCTGTTTTTTGAGCGAGATGTCCTGAGAATCTAGGATATCAAGATTGTTCTTCATCTGGTCGTATTTCTTGGATAGATTCGTCATATCTTTATCTGTAGAGCATTCTGCCTGGAAGATTAGCTGCTCTTTCCTTGATTTCAGTTCTTCGATTTCTTCGGTAATAGTGGTAAGCTGCTGATTTAATTTTATATGCTGGATGGGATTCAAAATACTGGTTTTATCCTTTTGCACATTCAGTTCTTTCCGTTCTGTAACTTTAGCTTTGAGTTTCTTTTTAACGGTGTTGTATTTATTCAGTATTGGATTAAAATGATTCATCCAGTCATGGATCACTTTTTTTGCATCTCATTGTGGAGCAAATGATATTGTGTAAAAATCATGTGATTTCGGATTGCTTCCAATGTTTCTGCAATTATTGGAATAGACTTTTCTACAGCTTCAGCCAGTTTTGCTACTTTTGCTTTTAATTCTCGGAGCATTTTGTTATCCGCACGAATCTGACGGTTGATTTCACAGCGGTCTGCTATCATGCCTTTCTTTTCCATATTCTGGGCAATGTAGCTTCATGGATAGTTGGCTGTTCGGTGATTCCCTGATCTGCAAAGCTGCGGTGATCAATGGTAGCATTTATCTGATTACGTGCAAGCATTTTATTTACAGCATCTGCCCAGTTTGCCCGCCAGATGCAAAGTTGTTCATCACTGTTCCATTGTTCGGAAATAGGATTCTGTCTGCCATATCGGCTGCTCTTGGGGTGTTTATCAATCCGTTCATATCCTTTTTCCTGTGCGGCAGAGGAAGTCAGATATTCTTTCTTTTTCCCAACTTTATAGCCATATTGCTTTTCCCATCCCTGTTTCTGAGCAGTTTTAAATTCAGAAGCAGTAAATCCTTTTTCTTCTCCATCTTTGATACAGAGATATTCTTTTTCTGTTTTATACTGCCATGTTCCATTTTCATTTAGTGGTCGGACAGTAAGAAGAATGTGTGCATGGGGATTGTGACCATCTGTATCGTGAATGGCAAAATCAGCACACATCCCCATATCTACAAAATTCTTTTTAATAAAATCCTGAAGAAGAGAAATATTGCTGTCTTTATCCAACTCAACAGGGAGTGCGACAACAAATTCTCTTGCCAGTCGGCTGTCTTTGGTCTTTTCGGTTTCTTCCACAGCGTTCCAGAGTTGTTCCCGGTCAATCCATTTGGATGGAGCAATTGGAGGAAGCATCACTTCCTGATAGATCAGCCCATGCTTTCTGGTATAGTCATGCTGGATACCATCATAATCATTGTACATCCGGCTGCAGCTCATATAAGCAGAAGCTGCGACAGCGGAACGTCCGGAACCACGGCTGACAACTTTGGCTTGCATATGATAAATTGCCATATCTGGCACCTCCTTTCGATGTTGCCTGCAACAGCGGAAAAGCCTCGGCAGAGCGCACGAGCCCGTAGGGGATACCACCGCCCGATTTATCGGGTGGTGAGTAAGTGCGCTTCGGGAGTAGAACTTGTGTATTTACATTCCTCTTAGCCGGAGCATCAGCTCCCGCTTTAGGGTATCTAAATCCATTTCTTTAATATGTGGAGCAATGCTTTCCAGAATCGCTCCTTCTTGAATCAATCTGCGTGTTCTGGCATTACGTTCCTTTTTACGGTTTCTTGCTTCGATTTCTTCCAGTCTGTGTTTTGCCTGTAAAAGCACTTTTTCTTCTGGTGTCATAATTCTTTTATTTGCCATATCTGGCACCTCCTTTTTATGCCCGTATCCGGGCGATTTAGTTTTAAAATCTTGTGGTTTAGTACTATAGTTTTAGATAACTGACAGTGGCATGTCTCTGGTGATAAATAAGAAAAGAAAGTAGTACTACTGTCAGTGAAAAATAGTTATTGTGCGATGCTGCTTTGTTTCAACTCTGGTTTGAAGTGTGATTATCTAACAGAATTTTTTTCGTTTTTTTTAAATTAGCTGTTGCATTGTCCTGACGGATATTCCGGTTATTGATACGGATGGGAACACATCTCTCCAGAATCCGGTCATAAATTCGCTTGTGTGCGATATCAGCGGCGTTATTCAGCTCTGATAAAGTGAGATTGGTTGTTATGATCAGGGGCTTTTTACTGCGGTAACGGCTGTCAATCACATTGAATACCTGTTCCAGTGCAAAGTCAGAGTTCCGTTCAATTCCGAGGTCATCAATGATCAGAAGGCTGTAGCGGTTTAAGCTGTGATGAACTGATTCCTGTCTTCAAAATGCATTCCGGTAAGGGTATTCAGAATCCGGGAAAAGTTGGTCATCAGTACCGGGACGCCTTTTTCCAGAAGGGCATTGGCAATGCAGCCTGCAAAGAAAGATTTTCCAGTACCGACATCGCCCCAGATGAGAAGTCCGGAAGCGTTTGCTTTCATCTCTTCCCAGTTACTTACATAATTGTGTGCAAGTTTCATTTCCGGATTGCTGCCGTTATCTTTGGCAAAGGTGTAGTCATAAAGTGATTTGTCCTGTAAGCCGCTGGTTTTGAGATGCTCTATTTCCATTTGCTTTTCATGAAGTTTTCTCTGGGCTTCCTCCTGTTCAAAGATCTCCTGCTGGCACTTACAGCGGATGGAAGGAATAAGAACCTTTCCCTGTAATTCATGCCTGCACTGTCTTGGCGTATTGCATTTGGAACAGTAGATCAGGTGATTTGTTTCGTTAAAATATTCATCAGACTGAAGCTCTCTGTTTGGTGTGATAGCTGTTGGTTTTTCTGTAAATGTTGTCATAATGTTTCGTATTCCTCACTTTCATAATTTCGTTGCCGGGAAACAGGATGATCCTGTCTTGCCCAACGGATGATGGTAGCTGCATGGTTTTGGTATTGCTTTCCGGTAGAAGCCATATAACCGGATAAGCGTTCCATATAGTCCTGCCAGTCAGGGATTGTCTGCCGGATATTTTCCAGCTCCGTCTCTGACAGAAAAACATTTTGAAATGTTCCATAGGGTGAGCGTGGCTCTTTACTCCCTCTTATTGTTAAATGGTTCTTTTTTATCTCTTTCTTATTACTGGACAGTTTTCTGTCTGTATCAGGGAAAGAATCCTGTCTGTCAATAGGACAGTTTTCTGTCTGTCTTGAGGAAAGAATTCTGTCTGTATTGCTGAGGGTTTCTTTCGGGATTTTTACATAGATCCGATTAGGGTGTCCGGGTCCCTGCCGTTTTCGGAAGATAAGCTCTTGTTTTCCAGTACTGCCAGAGCAGTTTTCACCGTCATCTGGCTTTTGTGGAGAACTTCTGCCAGTGCTTCAATCGTAAAGTAGAGGAACACATGACCATTTGTATCTGACCAGCCCTCATTTTTCTGGGAAAGCCTTGCACGGTCGAGCAGGATCATATAAAGCATTTTGGCAGTTTCGTTTATTTCCATGTCCAGAAGAAAACGGGGAAACATCATATAAGATGGCAGGCTTGTGTCTGCTGTCAGAAAGTCCGTCATGTGTTCACCTCCAATCACAATGGTTTATTCTCCAAGAAAATCCCAGTCTATATCACGATCCGGCTGTTCTTTTTCAGGAGCTGGAAAGGGCATCCTGATGGGGGATTCCCTTTCCAACATGCCTGCAGTCAGCCCGGACAGAAAAATCGGCAATGACTGTTTCAGGCTGTGTTCTACTGCTTCTACAATCTGTTTCACAAAAAGTTCTTCCGTTCCTTGTTTCCAGATAGGGATCAGCCTGAGTGCGGTAGTAGCGGTCAAAATAATCGACCAGTGCAAGGGAGATTACCTGGCTGTAAGATTTAAAATTCTGTCTGTCCATCGTCTGTAAATATTCCCAGGCTCTCCGCTGCTGGTCTTTGTCCAGATTAAATCGCAGGTTTGTGTTGCGGATATTGTTCTGCATGGTTTATCCCCTCCTTTTCAGGCTCATATAAGCCAGAGATTCGTAACCTTTGGCGGTGGCGCAGATGTCATCAATGATGGTGACTCGTAATTTGTCATACGTTCCGAAGTTACGGATCAGACATCCACCGCCGCCAACTACATACAGGCGCATTAGGTCAGGATTGTATTCATATTTGCGGAGTGTGGAAAAAAGTTCTGCCACATACTGTCTGGCAATAGAACTGATACAATCCATATATGGTGCTGAAATGTCAGCTGTTCCAAACCGCAGAATCTGTTCTACTGTAGATTCTTCAATCTTCACTCCAAATTTGTCCAGAACAGCGTTCTTTGCAGCAATCATGCATTGGTTTACACCAAGTTTTTCTGTCCAGCATCGGCTTTCTTGTGCTTTCTTATTGTTGATATACAGAATGTTCATGGTTCCGTTTCCGATATCTGCAAGGAGATTAGTTCCCTTGAAATTTCCAAGGTGGTTTACAATAGCCGGATATCCCTGTGGGTAAAGGTACATCCCACAAAGCGGAGATGATATTCTTTGCCGTTGAAACGGTAATGGACTTCTGGATTCTGGAGCAGATAGGAACGAAAAGCTTCTCTTTGATTTCTGATCCATGTCAGAGGAAGTCCGGCAGCCAGATGAACATCTGCTTCACGGATGGAAAAGACATTCAGTTCCCTTGCAATAGCCATTAGCGTCAGAAGATAATATTCTTCGTCCATAGCTTTATCCGGGATAATTCTTTGTGTCCTTCGCCGATCCTGTAGTAAATGCCGTTGTATTCCAGAATATTCCCGGTGAAGATTGGTTCAGTTTCATAGGCTTTGATGCCGGTTGGGGTGACGGTGTTTGCTGTTTTCATATTGCCGTAGCCATGATCTACAGCAATGATTTTGGTGTTTCTGAGTTCTCGCATAAAAAATACCTCCGTTTTCGTATTGATTGATTCAGCAGGTCGTACCGGTGTGGTACTGCTCTGCTGTGGGATAAGCATACGAAAATCGGAGGAAAAAGGCATTGAGGGGAAATTGAGCAGGAATTGAGAAAAAAGATATATTGTGCTTACGTTCTTCATGTACTCTTGTTGTGATTTCATTGTTTTTTATCGTATAATATGGATACTGGAGGTGTGCGCCAGTTCGGTGCCGAATATATAGTTGGTGGGAATCCAGTCTGGTAAGACCTAGCAAGTCGCCAGTACCGAGTCCTTGGAGCATCGAAGGCTAACAATGATGTTTAAGCGTAGGACAGGGAACAGGAACGCCGTAATGCGAAAGCGTGAAGTGATTGAGCTTCGTTAGAATTATCGATTGTGTGGGGTGGTCTGCTACCTCCTTGGGTCACCAATAAGGAATAATCGCTAAGCGAGATTATGAAAACACACCGGAGTCCCAGAGCACGGCATACCTGATATAGTTATATTCGACATACCTGGGAGACCTGGACAGTTCTGGACATGAGCCAGTAGGGAGTATCGGCCAATGCAATGGTGAGTACGAACGAAGACTGTTGAGGAGTCGGATTCATCCATAGTACCGATGAAGGAAGTAATGACTCTGGAGGGAAGGGATGGACAATAAGTCGCTTTTGCAATCAAAACATAGAAAGCACAGGAGGCAGACATTCTATGGAAAAAGAGAAAGCAGAAATAGCCAGTCTCGTAGAAAAATATGGAAGAGTCCAGTCGTTAATGAAATACGTCAACAAGGATACGCTCAAAGAATCTTACAGCAAACAGCCAAAAGGTAAAGCGGTGGGAGCAGACGGAGTTACAAAGGAAGAATACGGGAAGCGGTTGGAAGAAAATATTGAAAATCTGATAGTAAGAATGAAGAAATTTTCCTACAAACCATACCCGGTACGCAGAGCCTATATTCCAAAAGGAAATGGGAAAATGCGAGGACTGGGAATCCCGTCATTTGAAGACAAAGTGGTTCAGGGTGTTTTCAAGGAAATACTTGAGGCGATATATGAGCCGAAGTTCAAAGAGTTTTCCTACGGTTTTCGTCCAAATAAGAGCTGTCACGACGCAATCCAGAGGGTAAATAAACATATCATGGCAGATAAGGTAAATTATATAGTGGACGCTGATATTAAAGGCTTCTTCGATAACATAGACCATGAGTGGATGATTAAATTTCTGGAACACGATATAGCTGATAAGAACTTTATACGATATATCAAAAGATTTCTGATAGGCGGAGTCATGGAAGACGGAAAGCGGCTGGAAACAGAATCAGGAACGGTACAAGGCGGGCTGATTTCGCCAGTGCTTGCAAATGTGTACCTGCACTATACGTTAGACACATGGTTTGATTATGTGAAGAAACACGAGTTTAAAGGAGAAATGTATATGGTAGCTACGCAGATGATTTTGTTTGCCTGTTCCAATACGAGAATGAAGCACGAAAGTTCTATCAGCTTCTGATTGAAAGACTGAAGAAATTCGGACTGGAAATCGCAGAGGACAAAAGCAGGATACTACCCTTTGGCAGATACAAGGGAACAAAAGAAAGCTTTGATTTTCTGGGTTTTACGCATTACAATGCGAAAAGCCATTGGGGGAAATACTGTGTACTGCACAGAACAAGTAAAAAGAAGCTGAAAATAAAACGAGAGGAAGCCAAGAAATGGATATGGGAGCACATGCATGAAAGCATAGCCGACACGGTAGAGACACTGAATATAAAGTTAGCAGGGCACTATCGCTACTATGGAATCTATGGGAACTATATAGGACTCATAAAATATTTTGTGTATGTGAGGCAGGAAGTCTGGAAGAGTAAACGTCGCAGAGACCAGTCTTATTGGCTGACATGGAAAAAGTATCGGGAGATTTTAAAGATACATCCATTGGAAACTCCGAAGATATATGTAACAAGTGCTTATTAGGCGAAAGGCTTATTGAAGAGCCGTATGCCTTAATAGGGCATGTGCGGTTCTGTGAGGGGCTTTTGAGACTTGAACCTCTCATCGCAAAAGAATATAGATGAAAGGAAGTGAAAAAGTCGAGACAAAGTCTACTCGACGGTTTGGATGAAATACAAGATTTTAGTTGTCGATGATGATAAAGAATTGGTGAAAATGCTTTGTAGTTATTTTAATATGAAACAATATGAAACCATTACGGCTACAGATGAATGGAAGCATTAAATAAATAAAATGAAACCGGATATTATTTATTGGATATCAACATGCCACGTATGGATGGGATTGAAGTATGTCGTCTGATACGCAGTAAAGTGTTATGTCCGATTTTGTTTCTAACAGCAAGAGTTGATGAAGATGATAAAATTAATGGGTTGCTTTCGGGTGGGGATGATTATATTACGAAACCATTTAGTCTTCGGGAGTTGGAAGCAAGGATTGTCACAAACATAAAGAGAGAAGAAAGGCATCAACAAAAAACGGAATACCGTTTCATGGATGAAATGCTGATTGATTATTCTGAAAAAATAGTAGCTATAGCTGGACACAGGATGGAGTTCACAAAAATTGAATATCAGATTATTGAATTCTTATCCATGCATCCAGGGCAGGTGTTTGATAAAGAACGTATATATGCACAAGTCTGTGGATATGATGCGGAAGGGGACAGTAGAACGATAACGGAATTAGTACGCCGTATAAGGAAAAAAATAGCGGATTATTCAGAAAAAGAATACATAGAAACTGTATGGGGGATTGGATACCGATGGAAAAAATAAGAAACTTGTCACTGAAAAAAACAATTCTGCTTTATTTTGTGATCAGCTTAACGGCAGCATTTCTGTTATCTGGATTTACAGTTCATTTTGCAAGAAATATGCAGAATAAAATATGGGAAAAATATATTGATTATGCAGATTATACGGACGTGTTTCAGCAATATGGAAAGAAATACGAGATTGAGATATCAAGACCTAATCAATCGCAGATGAACCGTTTGGACCATCATCTTTCGGAAATGTGTGACTTTATGGAAACATATTCGGTACTGATTTTTTCGATTGTTGGGAGTGTTGCTGCGGTATTCTTTTTTTATAAAAATAAGTTAAAGACACCTCTACAGGAACTAAAAGATGCCTCACAAATGATTGCAGATAATGAACTGGATTTTCATGTGTCCTATGAAAATAAAGATGAGATGGGAACTTTGTGTAAAGAATTTGAAATGATGCGAAGTGATTTAGCAGATAACAACAGAAAGATGTGGCGAATGATTGATGACGAGAAGGCTTTGCGGAATGCAATTGCACATGATATACGTTCTCCACTTTCCATATTGCGTGGGTATCAGGAAATGCTCTTAGAGTTTGTTTCTGCTGAGAGTATAAAACAGAGGATGTTATTGATATCTTACAAATAGGCATGTATCAGATTGACCGTATAGAGCATTTCACGGAAAACATGAGAAAAATGTCCCATTTAGAACAGAGGAAACTGCAATGCTCAGAGATAGAGTTATCGGAACTGGCAAAAAAGATTGAGGCAGAAGCTGCCATGCTGTCCAAGAAGGAAAGTAAATTATGTAAGGTAGAAAGAGTGCAGGAACAAAACATTGTGAAAGTGGATGAGGAACTTGTCATGGAAGTGACAGACAACTTACTGGAAAATGCGGTTCGATATGCACAAAAAAGTATTGCTTTGCAGATAAAGAAAAAGGATGGTTTTCTTATAATTTCTGTTGAAGATGATGGAATAGGATTTGTGGATACTGAGGAAAAAGTAACAGAGCCATTTTATCATAAGAATCCACAAGATGATTTAAAGCATTTTGGCCTTGGTATGTATATTTCTCGTATTTTCTGTGAAAAGCATGGAGGAAATTTGAAAATATATAATGCCAGACAAGGCGGTGCTCATGTAGAAGCTCTTTTCAAAGCTGAATAAAAATACTTTATAAGGCTGAAATCGCAAATAAAGTGGTTTTAGTCTTTTTTGTTGTGAATTTATTGAGAATTGATTTGTATGATGTTGTTAAAGAAATAAAGAAAGGAAGAGATACAATGAAAACAATCATAAAAAGAAGTATACTTGATTATTTAAAGAACCCTGTTTTGTGGATTGGCTTGATTATTATAGTTGCCAGTATGTATCAATGTCTGTCACCGTATTTGCAAATTCATTATATCAAACAGAATGAACAGGTCACACAAAATGATGTAGAATTGGAAGATGCCGATGTCATGGATGGGTACATTCCCACATCTGATGATAAAGAAAGAAGAAGGGAGTGGGAGGATACGATCAAAGAGACGTTAATGGACACCTCCCAAAATGGTTTTGGATTTAGCAGGCAGGAAGCAGATCATGTAATGAAAGAAATTCAGAATATGGATGTAAAGACTGCTTCTGAGTTCCTGGAATCCCAATATGGCTATTATAACGCAATATATGCTTATGAAGACCTTGAAATTCATAAGGGGACAGCAGAAGAAATCAATCATTATATCGAACAGAAATTATCCGAACATTCTTTTTCCTGGTACTTTGCCAAAAAGTTCACGGATTTTGCAGGATTGCATATGCCTTTTTTTCAACAGTCTTGCTATCATTTTTATTTATTCAGGATACACGAAAAAGTACCTATGAATTATTACATACAAAGCCTGTTACGGCAATCCAATATATATGTGGGAAAGTAATAAGCGGATTCATTAGTATGCTGGGAATATTAGTGATTTTGAATGTTATATTCTTTATGCTGTGTTTAAAAACGTCTTTAGAATCGGGCTTTCCGGTAACACCAATTGATTTTTGCGTGAATTCTCTGATCTATATTGTGCCGAATCTTTTGATGATATGTTGTGTCTATACAATTACAGCAGTAATATTTAAAAATCCGCTTCCGGCAGCACCAGTTTTGTTTTTACACATTATATATTCAAATATGCTGACCATGAAGAATGATATTTATTATATGAGGCTGTTCTCTATTATGGTGCGATTCCCTGGCAGTTTTTTTGAAACACATGCAGCCAAAATGTCAAATATAAATCAGGTTATGCTTGTGATCTCATCTGTTATATTAGTATGTATTTCTGTTACAATCTGGAAAAGGAGGAGGGTTCATTGAAAACGGAACTAAAAAACTGCCTGTCGTTATATAAGATTTTTTATTCATGTGCATTTATACTGATATTGTGTGTTATTCATCCGATTATATATTATGAAGAAATCGGTTCAGCAATTCAGTCTCCAATAGCATTTTTAACAATTATTTTTTGTAGTGACACATATTTGATGGAAGTAAAAAGTAAGCGTGCCGATGTATTTCATTTGTATGACCAAAAAAAGCAGTTAAAAGTAATATCGCAGAGAGTGAGCGTTCAAATATTATATTTATTAATACTTTCTTGTGTTGGATATGTTTTGTTTTTCTGGCAAAAACCGGGCAGTGTAAACGAAGGCATTTCGGGTATTCAGATATTTCTTTTATATTTCATTGCAATGTTTGGAACTATCTGGTTTTGGAGTATATGCACTGTGATTTTGTGTACATTGCTTCGAAATATGTGGGCAGGTATTGGATGTTTATTTGGAATTGTCATTGGACTTATATCAAAAGCGGGAAGTTCATTTTTCGGAAATCTGGGATTGTTTTCTTTCAGCTTTTGTGAACCTACTCAATTAATGTCCGAGAGTTGGATTTATGGAACGCTTGTGTCTTTTATAGCGGGGCTGTTTTTATTTGCAGTATTACCAATGACTTTAAAGAAAAGAGGATAGATTATGAGTATTAGAATAAATGATTTAACAGTTAGATTTAAAAATGGTGTAGTTGCAGTAAATAAGGCATCTCTTGAAATACCTAAGGGAATTTACGGACTTTTGGGTGAGAATGGTGCCGGAAAAACCACTTTGATGAGGGTTCTTACAACTGTTTTAAAACAAACGGAAGGAATGGTTTCCCTTGATGGAATTCTGTATAACGAGGGAAATTATGAGAAAATACAGAAAAAGATTGGTTATCTTCCACAGGAAATCGACTTATATCCGAATCTTACGGTGAAAGAATGTCTTGTATATATGGGGGGACTGTCAGGAGTAGCCAGAAATGACCTCGAACAAAGAATTACCTATTATCTGGAAAAGACTTCTCTTACAGAGCATCAGAATAAAAAAATGCGGCAATTATCTGGTGGTATGAAGAGACGTGTCGGACTCATACAGGCACTTCTTAATAATCCGGATTTTTTGATTATTGATGAACCTACCACCGGGTTAGATCCGGAAGAAAGGATTAGGATCCGCAATCTTCTGGTTGATTTTTCAAAGGATAGAACTGTGCTGTTTTCCACTCATGTAGTAGAAGATTTAGCAGCAACCTGTACACAGCTTGCCATTATGAAAAAGGGAAGTTTTTTATATTCTGGAAGCGTGAGTGGGTTGCTGGAAAATGCAAAGGGCTGTGTTTGGAATTGTACGGTACAAAATGCAGAAGAAGCCCGTTTGTTAGAAGCCAATTATTCTATATCATCTAAGCAGTATGTAGAAAATGGAATTCATATGAAAGTATTAAGCAAAGGAAAGCCAAATGAGAATTGTGTCCTGGATAATGATATCACTTTGGAAGATGCATATATTTATTTGACGAATAGTTGAATATAACGGCGGGCAAGTTGCCCGCCGTAAATTATGCTTATTTTGTTAAAAGACCGGATAGTTTTTTTCCAATGCAAAATCCAATCTGTGGATATAACTCCTGAATTTCCTGATATTTTGCTTCAATCATTTCTGGTTCATCAGCCAGATCTTTTCATATATTTTGAAAGCTCTTTTAAAATGTGTTTTGGCTTGCGGAAGATTGGCAGTCATCAGATAAATGGTTCCAAGGGTTTCCTGTACTTTGGCATAATCCAGACAGTCATCGGAATGGTATTCCTTGATGATGCCGGATAATTTTTGCAATTCAGAGATGCCTCTTTCGGGTTCCTGCTGTTCTGTCAGGAACATTGCATAATTGGCAATCTGAGGTATGCTGTCATTTATATGAAGCAGGTTAAATTGGTCAAGCAGTGAGATACTTTTTCCATGTGTTCTCTTGCAAGATCGGGATGACCGTTCATGCGGTAAAGTCCTCCAAGATTGGCATGAAGGTTAGAAACGAGGCGAGCATTGTCAGCAGTGATATTTTCTATCTGGGCAAGTGCATCTTTTTCCAGTTTTATTGCTTTTTCAGGTTTGGTTTCAAGGGTTGCCTGAAAATCCAGTAATAACGCCCGGTCAGAGTTGGTGCCAATGCTTTTTGTCTTTAACAGCACCTTCAGTTCCTGAATGATTCCCTTCATACCTTTGTGATAGTTATAGTTATCCATGTATGGAAATGCATTTTCCAGAAAAAGCAGATACTTTGGCATATCATCTTTTTCAATTAATTCTATGATATTTCCGATTGTTTGAAATAGCTTTTTATAATAATCTACTTCCATTCCATGCATTAAACATATGTGCTGTAAAGAATCCAGAAACGTGTGACAACTACTTACAGATGGTTTTGTCTCTGAAAGGGTGATTTCCTGAATCATCGGATGCAGAGAGATAGTGCGACGTGTTGTTGTCTGAACGAAACCAGTCTCAATTAAATCGTTGATTTCATTTAGTGTGGACAGTTCCAGCCATTTGGCAAATATACGGGCAGAAATACCGGTGGAAGGAAGAAAGCACATATTACACATGATATCCTGCTGTTTAAGAGATAAAGTGTATAAAGAAAACAGCGTATGGATATGACTATAATAGGTGGCTTTGCTGCTTTGTCCATCTTTGATTATTTTAATTTTATCTTCGTTATGGAAAGATGCTTTTTCCACCTGAAGTCTTGTTAATAACTGGTCTGGAGTTGAGATTCCATTTTCCAGAAGTTTTGCTGCCAGTTCCACGGCAAAAGTATGAGAGTGAACAGTTTCGATGATCTTTTCAACTGTTGCCCGGTACGTGTCTGCCTCTGAATAAAATACTGATGCCAGCTGGAAGAGAGCGTTCATATCCTCTATTTCTTTTAATGGCAGAGTACAGTATTCATCCAGTTTGCTTCGGGTTGTAAACAAAATCTGGCAGCGATATTTTAATACTACTGACAGAAAGCTGTCCTGTGTCGCAGTGACATTAAAATTATCTATGATAAGCAGAGTATCAGATTTCAGGGAACGCAGAAAACGGTTATGTCTTTGAAACCGTTCCTGGTCAGTGCTTTCCGGCGGATCGTCAATAAAATCCATGTCAGTAATATCCTGATGAAGATTGCCGGTATATTCTATATAAAGTATATTGGTGTATTGCTTTATGTACCGCTTTGCGTAGGCTTTGACAAGTTCACTTTTTCCGATTCCGGCGATTCCGCAAAGGAAAACATGACGGTTTTCCTCAAGCACGGTATATAATTCTTCCAGTTCTTTATCTCTTCCGATAAAATGACGGCATGGTTTCGGAACCTCACTGTCCATAATATAATCCAGCACAATGGGGGATAAAGCGCCTCCGGCGAGCAGCTTCTGATTTTTGGTATTACGTTTGATGAATTGGCGTTCCATGCCAAAAGAAATCAGTTTTGCAAGAAACAGCAGTCTTGAACTGGCTGGTTTATATAAGGGAGTCAGATTTTTCTTTTTTGCATCTGAGATGCTGTCATCCTGAATGAATAAAGTGTAAATATCTTGTATAGCCATATTACAGTCAGACATCAGTGGAAGAAGATTCTGGTGGATGGTATGGGCTAATTTTTCCTGATTGGATGGCTTGGAATAGTAAGCGGATATTTTAGGACTGATTTTAGCCTGACCAGTCATCCAGCGGCAAACCAGACCGTTGTCCATTGAAAAATCCTGATTTACCGGATCATCCATAAAATCTTCAAATAATTCGTATAAAAAATCAGGCTGACTCATTTGATTACTTTCGCTGATATGATTTTTTAAGCAAGTGCTAATAGAAGAAAAATCGCATCGATTCAATAGAAATTCCCCTTTCGTAGTTAAGATTGAGTATATCTATCATAGCACGAACATACATTCGATTCAAGAAAATGCGGATATTTTTAAAGTGATTGTGTCAATTTACAATCAATTTCTATTCAATGTGGTTTTCAGGCAGGTTCTGTAAAATAAGCTCAGAACAAACAATAACGGGAGGAGCTTATGCAACAGAATATTGAATTTGAGCGGTGCATTGATTTTCTGGTACGGATGATTGATAAGTACGGCGCTGAAGTCCTCCGGGAGTTGGAGGAAGAAAAACAGAATAAGGAAGAAAAAGAAGCGGCAGTTTCCTGAAATACAAAATGTAAATCAGACTGTCGCTTTTTTCATGCATTTTTAAATCAAATAAATTTTAAAAGCTGATGCAGAGTGTGTGGCTCATTATTCTGAGAAGCGGTAATACGAGTATCAAATGGCTTGAAATGATTCTGCGTATAAAAGCTCAGAAGAAATTCATTATCTTCGCATTCAAGAAACTCCATAACGCCACCTACGGAATATTTGAGACTGGATATGGTTTCCAGTGCAAATCCCAGTAGAATATTTCCAGGGATCCGTTTCTCCTTTGGTAAATTCAATCGCATTATGTAATAAAAAGTATTCCACATCGGGATTTTTGGGACAAGAAAAATCGGAGAGTAAGTAGTAAAGACTTTCCTCTCCGATATATGTCGGTTCGTTTTTATCCAAATATACCCGAATATTAACGGTAAAATATTTATCAGACATGTTTTTTCTTCCTTTTTGACATTAAAGCTAAGATTTCCTGTGGGTTCGTTAACTGACGTCCGGGAAGTGTCTGCTTTGGTGTGCGGTCACGGTCAGCTTCGTCAATTGCTGCGACAAAACGCTTTACGCTATTTGGATTGGATACGACAAAACTATGAGTAATACTTGAAGTAGCCATACTAACACCTCCTCTTTTTCTGGCTTTTTTGTGTATTTATAGTATATGCAATGTGTGATAAAAACACAATATCAAAAACAGAAATTATTTCTAAATAATTTTCAAGCCGGACATTTATTAGACGCTTCCGGTAAGCGAACAATATTTTCGAGCCAATCATTTATAAGTCGCCAATGGTGGGCGGGCAATATTTTGATAACAGAAATGCTCTGTATCTAACTTAATTATACGATTGGCGAAGAAATGCGTCAATACGGAAAATAAGTATTGAAAATAGTTGGAACAAGTACTAAAATTAAGTTGGGACATTGAATGGAAGTTATGTTACGAGATAATAAGAATTGTAGGTGGAAGGTTTGAACATAGAAGCATATGATGCTGATTCATTGAGAAAAATGGTTAGGTTGCTTGAATATGAGAACAAGATATTAAAAGATAAATTGAAGAAAGCAGGCATTTCATATGAAGAGGTGAATCCTTTTGAAGAAAAAATAGAAAGTGCAGAAGAATATGACCTGGATCAAGGGAGTCGTATTGTAAATCCGCCATATATTACAGAGAAAATGGCAATACGTTTCTTTTCGATGTTTTGGGGAAGAGAAGATGTATATGCCAGACGGGGAAAGAACGGGGGTTATTTTCCACAATGTGCAAATCGTTGGAATGACCGGCTTTGTCCTAAACAACGTAAAGAGAAGGTATTTTGTGATGAATGTGAAAATACCAAATGGATAAGTCTGGATGTAAAAAAAATAATTGCTCATTTGTTAGGCACAAAAGAAGATGGATCAGATGTAATAGGTGTATATCCTTTACTGCCAAATGGAACATGCAGATTTATTGTATTTGATTTTGATAATCATGAAAAGGAGCAGAGGTTACGGACTTTGCAAATACGGATAATGAGTGGCATAAAGAAGTGGATGCGCTTAGAAAAATGTGTGAGCTTAATGGTATCAGACCTTTAGTTGAGAGATCTCGATCTGGAAAAGGTGCCCATGTATGGATTTTCTTTAAAAAGGCAATATCTGCGGCAACAGCAAGGAATTTTGGATTTCTCCTGTTAGACAAGGGTTCAACTTCCATCAATCTGAAATCTTTTCATTATTATGATAGAATGTATCCTTCGCAGGATGTGGCAAGCAGCATAGGTAATTTGATTGCATTGCCATTACAGGGGCAGGCACTTAAAAATGGAAATAGTGCTTTTGTAGATGAAAATTGGAATGCATATCCTGATCAATGGGATGCTCTTTTCAATAAAACAAAAAAGCTGGGAATAGAAGATGTTGAACAATGCATGGCAAAATGGCAGGGAGAATTAGCAGAAGTCAGAGGAACGCTTACTAATATTGAGAAGAATGTCAGACCGAAACCATGGAAGAAGAAATGTGAGTAGGAATAAATGTGATAACAAGAACAGAAGTAGAAGAATGTTTTGCCGTTATTGATGATGAAATAGTATGGCATGGCGGGATGAATCTACTTGGAAAAGCTGATGTCTGGGATAACTTAATGCGTATCAGAAATTCACAAGTTGCAACGGAATTGTTGGAAATTGCTTTGGGATGTTCTGAGGAGAGGAGGAAAAGTGAATAAAAAGATAAAATGTGATATCTATACCAGAGTATCCACAACCATGCAGGTAGATGGCTACAGTCTGGATGCTCAGAAAGAAAAACTCGAGAGATATGCGGAATTTCAGAACATGGAAATCGTAAATGAGTATTCCGATGAAGGTAAGTCTGGAAAAAGCGTAGAGGGCAGACCGGAATTTCAGAGAATGTTGGATAATATTGAGAATGGAACAGATGAGGTGCAGTTTGTACTGGTGTTCAAGCTTTCCAGATTTGGTCGTAATGCGGCAGATGTTTTAAATTCTTTGCAGAGGATGCAGGATTTTGGAGTGAATCTGATCTGTGTAGAAGATGGAATTGACAGCTCAAAAGATAGTGGAAAGCTGATGATTTCTGTTCTGTCTGCGGTGGCAGAGATCGAACGAGAGAATATCCTTGTTCAGACAATGGAAGGACGTAAGCAGAAAGCCAGGGAAGGAAAATGGAATGGTGGATTTGCTCCGTATGGTTATGAATTAGTAAATGGAGAATTGCAGATTGCAGAGGACGAAGCAGAGATTATTCGTCTGATCTATGACAAATTTATTCATACCAATATGGGAATCTCTGCGATTGCTGCATGGCTGAACCAGCATGGATACAAAAAGAAAAAACGACAGAATAATACACTGGACGCATTTGCCGCTTCATTTATAAAGGGCGTTCTGGATAATCCGGTATACTGTGGAAAGCTGGCTTATGGACGAAGGAAAAACGAGAAGTTTCTGGTACAAGAAATGAATACCGCATTGTAAAGCAGGAAAATTATATGCTGCACGATGGTATCCATGAAGGGATTGTTTCAGAAACAGACTGGGAGCTGGCACATCAAAAACGGGAAAAAACAGGTGTGAAATATGAAAAGACACATAGTTTCGATCATGAGCATATTTTATCCGGAATATTGAGATGCCCGTTATGTGGAAGCGGTATGTATGGAAACGTGAAATAGAAGAAAAAGAAAGACGGAACCTTATATAAGGATTATTTCTATTATGCCTGCAAACATCGTCGCCTGGTAGATGGTCATAAATGTGGATATCGTAAACAATGGAGCGAGGAGAAGATTAACAATGCAGTGGAAGAAGTTATTCGGAAGCTGGTGAAGAATCCGAAATTTGAAGAAGCAATTCTGAATAAAATCGGTTCAAGAATAGATACAGAAGAAATAGAAAAAGAGATTGAAAGACTGGAAAAACAGCACAGGCAACTGACCGGAGCAAAAGCAAGACTTGGACAGCAGATGGATAGTCTGGATATCATGGATAAATTTTATGAAAAGAAATATCAGGATATGGAGACACGCTTATATCGTCTATATGATGAAATTGAAGGCGTGGAGAATAGTATAGAAGAAGTTAAGAATCGCCTGCTGAATATCCGGCAACAGAAAATATCAGAAGAAAACGTCTATCAATTTCTTTTATATTTTGATAAACTATATGATAAGTTCACCGACCTGGAGAAGAAAGAATTTCTTAACAGTTTTGTGGAACAGGTGGACATTTACGAGCAGGAGCAGCCAGATGGCAGATTCCTGAAGCACATAAAGTTCCGTTTTCCGGTGTATTTTGGAGACAGAGAGACACAGGAACTTTGTTGGGACAATGAAAGTACCGTTGAGACGGTAGTACTGCTTTCCCACAAAAAGCCAGACGGACATATCAACGTAAAAGTTGAGTTTGGCGAAGGTGAGGGAAAAGCTCCGCTTGATAATATCGCTAAAAGAGCCGAAGAGTACAAGCCCAAGGAACGAGTGACCTACAAAATGATAAAGGAGTACATAGAAGCTAAATACGGCTTCCAAGTACATACCGCATATATCGCAGAGGTAAAGAGAGATTTAGGATTGCCGATGTATGATGCTCCTAATGCAGTGGAGGAATTGAAGCAACCGAGGAAGCATCCGACAGCAGAGAAGGTGGAAGCGATAAAGGATGCGTTGAAGCATTTTGAAGTGATTTAATGAGGATAGGCGTATCATTAGAAATAGTGGTACGCTTATTTTTTACATAGTTGTCTTTTCGTTGACCAATATTTTATTTGGTTATAAAAGCGGAGGACAGATTTTATACTAAAACTGCCTAATTGATAGAATTAAAAGCGTTCACTTTGCTATTATTGACTTAAAGAGAAAAATCAAATATAATATAGTAAAGTGCCCAATCGTTGACTTGATTAGGGGCGATTAAATAGAGGTGAAGATATGCTTCAGAATAAAGATATTGAGACACTGAGAATGTTGTTTAGCAGTCATAATTATATTATGACTACTGCTGAACTTACAGCTTCAAAGTTATACTATGCAGATATAAAACAACTTTTAGACGAAGGATTGATTGAAAGAGTCAGGCGAGGTTACTATCACTGGACTCAAGATTATGGAGAAAGCGAAGTTGTCATTATCAATCGATTGTTTCCCGATGCAGTGCTTTGTATGGAGACTGCTCTATTCTATTATAGATACAGTGACAGAAATCCTGCTGAATGGAACTTTGCAATAGATAAAAATGTCTCTAAGCGGCGTACAAAAATCGATTATCCGTTTATAAAGGCATATCGTGTAGAGTCAGAGTTGGTTACGCTAGGCGAAACCGAAGGTGAAATTGATTTCCACAAAGTCCGCATTTATGACCGTGACCGTACTATTTGCGATGTGTTGCGAAATATGAACAAGATGGATAAGGAGGTTTTTAATAAAGCAGTACAGGGCTATGTTAAAGACCCGAAAAAGAATATACCGAATCTTATAGAATGATGCAAAAGTTTTGCGTGTTCAAACGCGTGTAAAAGAATTGATTGGAGTGTGGTTGTAATGGCAGATGTTGCAGCTTCCGTTCTGGCAAAGCTGAGAAATAAAGCAAAAGCTTCTGGTATCAGCTACCAGCAATGCTTGCAGCTTTTTGTGCAGGAAGAATTTTTGAGAAAACTATCAAAATCCGGGTGTGAGGATACGCTAATACTCAAAGGTGGATTGTTCATTTATACTTTAACTAATTTTGAAAGTAGAGCAACAATCGATGTCGATTTCCTGCTCCGTGGATACTCTAATTCAATAAATGATGTAAAAGAGTTGATTTGTAAAATCATCGACACACCGACAGGTAACGATTATATAGAAATGCGAGCAAAAGGCTTTGAGGAAATTTCTCCGCAAAGAAAATATCACGGTATCAGTACGCAGATTATTGCTCAAATAAAAATGTGCGTGTGCCGTTTAATGTTGATATAGGTGTGGGTGATATTATAGTTCCTCGTGCTGAAGAACGTACAATCAACACTCAGCTTCCTGATTTGAAGCTCCTGTAATCAAAACATATTCTCTAGAAAGCACTATTGCTGAGAAGTTTGATGCCATACTGCAACGCTTTGAACTGACAGGCAGGATGAAAGATTTTTATGACATCTATTATCTTTCAAGGACATTCGATTTTGAGGGTGCAAAATTACAGGCAGCTATATTTGAAACCTTACAGCGGCGTGGCACTCCCTATGACAGAGATAGTTTTAAGCGTGTTGTTGCACTTGCCGATGATGAAGATATGCAGAAGCGTTGGAAATTCTTTTTGAAAACCATAAAAGATAACACACTTGAGTTCCATTTGTCATTGAAGAAATCCAGACTTTTCTTGAGCCTGTGTTTGATACGATAGTGAATGAGAAAGAATGGCAAGAGCAGTGGAACTTTATTATGAAATGGAATAAAAATGAAAGGAGTCCCAAATTATGAGTAGCGTACTTACTGTTGAACAGCGTGAGCAAGCAGGTTCTGACTCCTATAATAGATTTGAATATCAAGTTCATTGGATTGTATGCCATATAATAGGTAAACTTCAAGAAGATGCAGAGTGTATTGTTTTTTGTGAATTTCACGATGATATGGCTGAATTTTCTACCAATAATCAGCAGTATCAGTTTTTCAAATAAAGACAAAAGAAGATTCTTCGGACTGGACTATTGCGGAAATGTCTAAAAGGGAAAAGAAAAAAAGTGGTAGCTACAAAAAATCTTTTTTAGGTTTTATTTTCTACAACTATTTGACATTTGGTGCTGAATGTTCGCATTGCCATTTTGTATCAAATAATGATTTTGATAAAGAGGTTTTGTTATGGCAGTCATATATTGAAGACGGGAAAAGGCTTCAGACAGAAAATATTGCGTTATATGAAAAAATCAAAAACAGGATTAAAAATGAATTTTTAGATGATATGCCGAGCAATTTTGATTCTATCTTTGAGGAGTTTATTCAGAATACTTTGTCCATAAATCGGAACTACAACTAACAACGTATGAATCTCAAACTATGGGTAAATTTTCAACCACTTGGC
>ENA-OQDE01000302-OQDE01000302.1-human-gut-metagenome-genome-assembly--contig:-NODE-302-length-31210-cov-2.874723_pt1 | contig 31210 bp, 27 predicted proteins | sample MGYA00242768_ERZ504595 | MGnify/ENA primary metagenome ERZ504595 (study PRJEB26092, sample SAMD00036307) | human gut metagenome | host: Homo sapiens | study: EMG produced TPA metagenomics assembly of... | reverse complement strand
GACCGTATTCTACATAATCATATTGTGCACTCGATACTGCTACTTTATACTTCCAATTATCACACAAAGGGAAAATCCGGTTGTTAACTTTCAGGTATACTTCATCTTTAGGGCCATATAGTCCGCCTCCTCCACGATGGTCGGATATTTTAATAGTGACGGTATTTTGCTCCTTTAATACTTCTGCCGGGATCTTGTATAGACGTTTCAGATCATATCCTATCGTACGTCCTACTTCGTGTCCGTTAATCCAGGTGATGTCATCGTCGTCGATAGTGCCGAGACTCAATTCTGCATCTTGTCCTAAACAGTTGGCCGGTATGGAAAACTGATAAGTAAACCATACAACTCCATCTATACCGGATAACTCTTCATTTGACCATAATGACGGAACAATATGCTCTTTCCAGTTTTCTGTAGAGGTGTTTTCTGAATACCATTTCTCTTTTTCTCCCGGTTCATTTATGATGGCTTGTTCAAATTCCTTTTTGACTTTGTCACTGTGTTTGATGTATTCTTCGAATTCAGAAGAACGCATACGGCTAATGATTTTTCATATTTTGGAAAATGATCTATCACTTCCATACTCATCCAGGTCTCAATGTCCGTACCACCCCACGAAGAATTAATGAATCCGATAGGAATATTGAGTTTCTGATATAATTCACGCACAAAGAAATAGCCGACAGCTGAAAAATCAGAAGCGGAGACGGGTGAACATACTTCCCATTTACCTTTTAAGTCGGCTTTAGGAGTGTGTCCCATTTCTTGAATTACATTGAATGAACGGATTTGAGGGTAATTGGCAGCTGCAACTTCTTCAATGGCGTGATTAGCACTACGTAGACGAAACTCCATATTTGACTGTCCGCTACAGATCCATACTTCACCGACTAAAATATCAGTAAATGATAAGGCTTGTTTGGGGCTTTTCACGCTTAGAGTATACGGACCACCAGCTTGCATAGGGGGCAGGCTAATTGACCATTTCCCATTTTTATCTGTCCGGGTACTCTTTTTTGCATTTCCTAATGTTACACTGATTCTCTCGCCGGCATTGGCAGTTCCCCATATATTGATTGGTTTCTCGCGTTGCAGCACCATGTGGTCTGAAAAGAAAGAAGGTACGGAAAGCTGTGCCATAATTTGTGATAGGACAAATAGCAAGCAAACTGTTAATGATAGAAGTTTTTTCATCATGTGAGTATCTGGTGATTATTCATTAATATATTCTTTGGGAAGTAGAATCTTACGAAGCGTATCGGCAAAGATTGCGGCCATGCGCTGTTGAATAAATGAATGTTCTCCATGAGGCGGATGCCATCCAAATACTTCTCCATGAGTCTCTTGTGAATCTCCTGTGTAGATTAGGCTATATTGTTTTCCTGTAACCGGATGTTTTTGGTTTTTGGAGAATCCGATGTATCTGTCGAATTCTACTACTGGAAATCCCCATTTCTCTGCCAGTTTTCGAACTGAAGTGTTGAATATCGGACGACTGTCATGCCAATGAGTACATAAGACAATAGAAGCTGGTTTTCCATAATGAGTATTGTAATATTTGGATTTTGGATTGAATTTTTGGTTATAACAGTCTGATATATACCGCTTGATGACATAGTCATAGCAAACGGCATAGTCGGAAGCATCAAAAGGAGTTTTATAATCTTTGTAGTTCTCTTTTAAGTTGGCTTCGTTATATACATCTTTTTCATGTACTTGCATAAGAACAAATACGTCGATGTTGTCAAACTCTTCCGGGGTATAGAGAGTGCCGTCCAGCATTTTATTTGCAGTGTGAGCAATAGATTCTGCACTAACAGCCCGATTGATGGGAATGGCGTGAAGGGCACGACATCCCATTTCAAACCATTTATTATTAGGTTCGGCAAAGGAGGCTCCAGATAATAAAATGGTATAGGTGTCTTTATTTTGGGCTGCTCCTGCTAAAGCGAGCAGGCAAATAAATGTGAATAAGGTGATTTTTTTGTACATAGTTATCATTGATTAATTAATTGGTGAGTGAAATCGAGTTCAAGTGAATGTTTTCCGGCTTGTAAAGTTATAGATTTTGGGGATTCTGGCATTGTAAAAGGAACAAATGTTACAGAAGTTCCTGCCGGGATATCGATTGTATAACGGATGCAGTCATTAGTTTGACGAACCCAGTTGATATTTAACCAACCATAGGGAGTATTATAGCGTATGGTAAGTTCATTCATGTCTGACGGAAAGAAAGGTTTTAGCAGAACATGCTTGAATCCGGGATGTTTTTCATCGATCTGAATCCCTCCCAGTCCTTTGTATAGCCATGCTCCTATTTCTCCGAACATAATATGGTTATATGAGTTGTCGATAACGACATCTGTCCGCCAATTTTCATGTAGAGTTGTAGCACCTTGTTTGATCCAGTACCCCCAGGAAGGATAGGTGTCTTGTGATGCGACTTTGTAAGCTGTTTCTGCATATCCGTTATCTGACATGGCGGAAAGTAGGGCTTTGCTTCCTAATAAACCGACGTCCAGATGATAATCGTCTTTTTCTACCAATCATGTAGTCTGGCAGCAACTTCTTTTTATCTTCTTCCGGAACGATTCCCCAGTATAATGGCATGGCAAGTTCTGTCTGTGTTCCCTCTGCATATATTCCTGTTTCCTTATTGAGAAAACTGGTGTTGATAGCCTCTTTTATTTTTTGTGCCAGCGTGTTATAATAGGAGGCATCTTCGGCATATCCGAAAAGTCTGGCTGCTTTGGCTAGAATACAGACGTCCGTATAATAATAGATAGAGGAAGTCAAGGTTATATTGCTTTTTGAGCGTACAGGTATCCAGTCGCCCAATCCCCAGTCTGTAAGATGATTGGTTGATATGGATTCTATATAGGAGACATATTTTTTGATTGGTCCGTACATGCGGCGGAGTAATGTGGTGTCTCCGTAAAATCGATAAATTTCCCAAGGGATAATGGCGACAGCACTCGTCCAGTCGACCCCGTTGGCCCAATCATAGCCCCATACAGAAGTTGGGATGATACATGGAAGGATTCCGTTGTCTTTTTGTTCATCACAAAAGTCGTTCATCCATTTCTCATATATAGAGATACCATCGAAATTGTATAATCCTGTTTCTATGGCAATATGTGCGTCTCCTGTCCAGCCATTTTTTTCCCGTTGAGGGCAGTCAGTCGGGTAACCGAACAAGTTGGCTAAATAGGAACTGTTAGTGGCTTTCCATATTTTGTTTAGCAGATCGGATGACGAAGACCAGTAGCCGATGGCCGGAACATCACTGTGCATTTCTACTGCAATAAGATTTTCGTCGGATAATTGAATAGGGCAGATGATGAGACTTCTACAAACTGAAAACCTTTGTAGTTGAATTTGGGCATGAATCTATCTTGCTTTCCGCTAAGTATGACGATGTCTGTTTGAAAAGGATCGCTGTCGTCTGTCGGCCGGTAGTGATAATCTATATTTGCCATGTTTACCATACCGTTTTTGTCTAAAAGTTCCCCATGTTTCAGGCGCAGTTTTGTTCCTTTTTTCCCTTTCACTTTTAGCTCGGTGACACCTGCAATGTTTTTGGGGAAATGATAGACGTAGCAGCTGTCATTTATTTTTTTGCATTGAGTTGCTGTATAGCGGGCCGTTTCACGAATCGGATGCATAACTTGTGATTTGATCGTTTCCGTAGGCGATTCGGTTTCTTGTGCATGATACCATCCGGTAGCGTTGAATCCGGGGGAGTCCCAGCCTGCTAATTCTTTCTGTGCATCATAATGCTCGGCTGTATAGATGCTGTTGAAAATAACCGGGCTGTCAGTTGTTTGCCAGGTTGAGTCAGTACCCAGATATTCTGTTGTTCCATCTGTGTAACGCAGATGGAGTTGTGCTGTGAATTTAGGGCGGTTTCTCCATGAAGCCTTGTCGAAAAACCATACTGCTGTGGATTGATGATTATACCAGCCGTTCCCCAGTTGTACTCCTATTACATTTTCACCCAGAGATAGTAATGACGTAACATCATGAGTGACTGATAGTATACGTTTGTCGAAATGTGTATACATAGGGTCCAGGAAATGATTTCCTGCCCGTTGCCCGTTGACAGAGAGCTCATGTAGGCCTGCCGATGCAATAGTGAGTAAGGCTTGCTCGATTGTTTTGTCTAATTGGAAGCTCTTTCTATAATAGGGTGCCGGACGGTATGTGATGTCATGTTTGTCAGTAATCCATTTCCCTTTCCAGTTGTCGGGTGATAAACATCCTGTCGTGAAGGAGGATATTGGAGAAAATGTAGTTTTCTGTTTGGAAGAGGTTTGATAGCCTATTTTCCAATAATACGTTGTATATGAATCTAAGGGTTGTCCATCATAGGAGACTCTTATAGGAGCTCCTATGATGGATTTGTTCCAATAACCGGACTGTCTGCCTGATAATTGAGTACTGTCTGTTGATAGCCATATCTCAACTCTGTTGATACTATCTTCCTCTAGCAGCGGAAGTTTCCAGGAGAGTCTGGGAGTTTGAGTATCTACTCCTACAGGAACGGGTATATTCTCACATTTTAATTCAAATGGCGTTTTTAGCTCTTGAGGTGCACATGAGAATAGGGTTGTACCCAATAGTAAATACAAATAGGACTGAATTGGAATATGAGCCATATTGGTTAGTTGGTTAGTGATGAATTTACTTTTTTCTTCTCTCTTCGAGCTCTGTTGATATTTCATATAATCTTTTTTCATTTAACGGATAACGTGAAATGAAGAATGCTGATAGCATGGTGGCAATTGCGGGAAGATACTCATCATCATACAAATGCCGGTTTGAGCAAAGTCGGATTGGATTACATTTGCTTTGAAACCGAAATAGGCCAGTAGCCATCCGGTCAAAGCACCTCCGATTGTCCAACCGAACTTTTGAGACATGGACGAAGAAGAAAATATCAGACCGGTTGCACGTCTTCCGGTTTTCCATTCGGAGTAATCTGATATATCTGCATACATAGACCATAACAAGGGAGAAATAATACCCGCACAGATACTTATTAAGACCTGTAAACAAAGAATTCCCCAGATAAAATCTTTAGGAAGGAAGTAGAATAAAACGCTTAGAATGGTAGCGCCAACCATTGCCATAAAATAAGTTTTCTTTTTACCGATTCTCTTGGTCAAGGATGGCACAAACATGATTCCGAGAATATTGGCTGCTTGGCCTAATACCAAGTAGATAGTAATTAGAGTAATGGCACTGTTCATGAGTGAGAAAGAGAATGTATCGGAGCTGTCTACATAATATTTGAAATAGAATACAGCGGAACCGTCACGAAGAGAATTGAAAACTAATGCCATGATTCCTGCACATAAAAGAATCCACCAGGGTTTGTTTCTGCCCAGATCTTTCAGATCTTCTTTCAGCGACCCTTTTTCTTCTTTTATGGGCTGCACTCTTTCTTTTGTCCATAGAAAAGTTAATAAGAACATTCCACTAGCCATAATCGCAAATACGACTGCAGCCATTTGCCAGCCGAAAGCGATATCGGGTATATTCTCCGTTATCTTCATTTTACTGAATATATCGACCAGTGGCTCAATGAGGAATAGTACCAGAATACTTCCTCCAAAAGCAAATGTCATGCGGTAGGAGGAAAACTCTGTGCGTACTTGCGGATTGGCAGACATTACTCCTAATAGAGATGCGTATGGAACATTGATTAATGAATATACCATCATCATAAGGGTGTATGTGGCATAAGCAATATTATTTGGTAGTCATGTTATCTCCAAAAGAGGAGAAGGTCAGTATACCACAGATGCCGAATGGTATGGCTACCCATATAGGTAGGGGCGGAATTTACCCCAGCGTGAGCTTGTCCGATCGCCTAATATTCCAACAAACGGATCGAGGAAAGTATCCCAGACGCGTGTGATAAGGAACATCGTCCCTACCACAGCCGAAGAGATACCTACCACGTCTGTGTAGAAGAATAGCAGATACATTGTGAATAACTTCCAAAACATGGAAGAAGCAGCATCTCCTAATCCATACCCGATTTTTTCTCTTAGTTTTATGTTTTCCATGGTGATGTATTTATTGTTTCAGGTATTGTTTATTATGATTTACCATAGTAATGATCCGCTTCACAGATTCTATAGAACGGAAACCGTCAGTTGGTGTGTGCAGGCAATAATCTACAAGTTGGCTTACTGTTGATTCAGCTACATGAAGACGTGTGTCAGAAGACGCATAATAGATATAAACCTTTCCATTATCATCTTCAATCCATCCGTTTGAGAATAATACATTCGATACATCACCGATTCTTTCCTCTCCAATGGGGGCCATGAAATAACCTGCAGGCTCGGCAATAATCTGTGTCGGATCTTCTAAGGAAGTCATATATAAGTATAATACATAGCGTAGTCCGGCTGCGCATCCTCTTACACCATGTGCCAGATGTAACCATCCTTGTGGGGTTTTAATAGGGTGTGGCCCTTCTCCGTTTTTCACTTCCTTGATCGTATGATAAAACCGTTTATTGATGATCTTTTCCTCTTTTATTTCTGCATGACAGATATCATCGATGAGTGCCCATCCGATACCTTCTCCATTGCCGGCGTCAATGAAACCATCTTGGGGACGGGTATACAGTGCGTACTTCCCGTTCACAAATTCCGGATGAAGCACTACGTTGCGTTGCTGGCTCGGAGATTTTAGGTCCGGCAAGCGTTGCCATGTTTTCAGATCTTTTGTTCGTGCAATACCTGCTACGGCTACTGCGGAAGACAAATCACCGGCTGGAGCGTTTGCATCTTTGCGTTCCGCACAAAAAATACCATAAATCCAGCCATCTTCATGTGCGGTCAGGCGCATATCATACATATTGGTATCGGGAATGTCTGTCTCCGGCATTTCTATCGGATAATCCCAGAAACGAAATCCGTCTACAGGACTATTACTCTCTGCTACTGCAAAGAATGATTTTCGGTCTGCTCCTTCAACGCGCGCCACAAGATAGTATTTATGATTGATTTTGATGGCTCCCGTATTCATTACAGCATTGATGCCAATTCTTTCTTCCATGAATGGATTTTGTTTTTCATCAAAATCATATTTCCAGATGAGTGGTGCATGTTCTGCTGTTAATACAGGGTAGTAGTAACGTTTGTATATACCGTTGCTATTGCTGCATATCTCATTTTTTCGGTTGATAAGAGCTTCATAATTTTGTGTTAGCTCTTCTAATCTATTACTTTTCATATTCTATTGTTATTTTTTTCGGTTAATTATTTTATAATTAAAACCCAGTCATTTCCTTTTCCTTTTGTGGGAGAGGATATGGGAATGGTATCTGTTGTTGTATATTGATAGAATGTGATTTTTCCATTGCGAGGATTCATCCACTTTAGAGACCGTTTGGGCGTATTCATTGAAGGCAAATAAATGGTTCTCTCTCCACCTTGTGGAAAATATACTAATAAATAGTCTTTATTGCCGAATGCTACAGGGTAGTTTTTATTTTCTAAAGGTACATCGCCAAAGATGGTTTGTAGGTTTTTTCCTTGAGTAAAATCAAATTTCTCCCATAATCTGCGAAAGTGAATTAAATCCCAGGCTCCTTGTTTATCCATTGATTGGTACCATGGAGTGTCGGCGTCACATTTAGGCTCACGTCCGGTATCAAACATCTGCCATATATCATTACAGCCGTATGTATATCCACAAGCTCCGCTGAACATACTTTGGTAAAGTGTATGGCGGATATCATCATCTCCAAATCTTCCATTTTCTTTTTTGAAATTGATCGGAATATTTTCATATCTGGGTTCTCCGTCCATGCATGGCTTGTGTGGTTCCTTATTTAAATCGGGCAAAAGCAGACGTTGATAGATTGCGAAATCTTGTTGTGCGTGTCCGGATTGACACATATTGAAATCCAACCAGGAAGCATTGTGAAACCAGAACGAGGATGAGTGCTCTCCATGAGGATGATAAGTCATCAAATGGTTTTTGTCTACACTTTTAATACCAGTCGCTAATGCATTCCAAATGGCAAAGTTCTTTCCGTCTCCACTTCGATCACCTCCTATTACCCATATCAGATTGGGAGCGTTCATATAGCGTTCTCCTAACCATTTGCCGTATTTATATGCATTCTCCGGAGTAAAAATCTCTGGTCCTTTTCCCCACTGTTTGTCTACCTTATCCCCCCAGGTTGGTAGTAGAGCTATGTATAAGCCTTTGACTGCAGCCAGAGAAATAACTTTGTCTACATGGGTGAAGTAGTCAGGAGCGGGTTTGTCAATATTGCCGTCAATTAACTTGGGTCCTCCGTTAGATGAAACATTCATGTCATCTAATTCATCCAGGATTACCGTTTGTATTACGGTAAATCCTTTTTCTCTACGATTCTCCAGATATTGCTCTGTTTCTTTGTCATTTAAACGGCTAATGAGTTCCCATGCTGTATCTCCTATGTAGAGAAAAGGAGTTCCATCGGTGTATTCCAGATAACGTCCTGAAGAATTTACCCTTAAATTTCCTTTGGATAGATTCGTGGCATTTCCTGTCCACCGGTCTTCTTGAGCAGAAATTCCAGTTAAATAAAACATAAATAAAATGTAGCAGATGGAGAACCTTTTGAACATAATTCTATTTTTAAAAGTACTTGTATATTTCTCAATGATAGGCATTTGCGGTCTGTCTTTCCCGTCTTTGGGGTGATTGCCATGAAATAGCTATCCCACCACGGACCCGCAGCCCAATATGTACCATTGATTCCGTTTTCTTGTAAATATCCCAAGAATAAGTCGAGGGTTTCATTCCAACGGGGATCATTGTCGGGAATTCCATATTCTCCGATAAAACCATGGAATTTATTTTGTTTGATCCATTCTACAAATGGTTTTACCCGGTCGATACCTTTCTCCGGATAACATTCTTCCTCTTCGTATGAATATTTGTAGGTACCGGATGCATCCTTGTCAAAATATACATGAGCTTCAAAAGCAAGGTTATTAGCCGGGTCTTTTAAATATTTGAGTGTATCACTCTGTTCAATCCAGCGCTCTGCTGATGACCAGTCATTGCCGCCTACCATGATAAGAGTATTTGTGTCGACTTCCCGAATGGCATTGATGGACGCTTGCGCCATGTCGAACCAGCTGGTTTCCGGGGTCAGATCATGTGGCTCGTTCATTAGCCCATAACCATATATGTTTTTAAAAGTCGAGAATTCTTTAGCGATAGCTTGCCAGAAAGAAGCCAAGTCTCCGATCGTTAATCCGTTATTTCCAATGAGGGTATGTTCGTTGTTCATGTAACGGCGACAGTAATTATGTAAGTCAAGAAGAACCACCATATCGCGTTTCTCTGCAGCTCTGACCAGTTCTTTCATTTTATTGAGGTCATGTTGGTTTAACGGTCCTTTTAAGTCAAGTTGTAGCCGTTCCCATTTGAATGGCAACCGGATAAGTTTCAGCCTTTCTTTTGCCAATATTCGAGGTCCTGTCTGTCGGGTAGGTATAGTCTTTATTATATTCCCCGGGAAAGGATGAACCGAAGTCAGCACATGCCAAGTTACTCCGTAAGGTTCACCTGTCTCTTTTACTGGAGGTTGATTACTTTTACATCCATTTAGAGTAAGAAGCTGAGTAGTAGAAAAGCCGAAATAAAAACTTTTTTCATAATGTTCTGTTTAATAGGGTGATTGAAGGTTCCAGCCTTTTACAATAACTGGAGATTCCAAATTTATTTTTAATATTTTTGATTCCTGTGGATTAAGCCATATATAGTTCTCTGAAACGATAAGTTGATCCATCTTTTCTGGTGCTTCTATGTGCACTCCGATAGCGGGGTACTTTCCTGTATTTGTTAAAGTCACTATATTACCTGTGCGTTCCATTTTTATTTCTGTCTGGGGCATTGATAAGATGGAGCCCGGACGTACTTCGTAATTGGTAAAGTAATAATTCCGATACATATTCTTGTTGTCTTTGATTATGTCCAAGACAAAGAATAACATGGTCGATTTGGTTTGTTCTCTATTCAGACTTATTTCTCCTAATTTTTTGACAACATTCTCATCGCCAGTGCCGTTAAAAGTATGGGTGGCAACAGTGTCTAGTAGTGCATTGTATATAGACACTTTGACTGATAAGGCTCTTTCTCCAATATTTGGCAATCGTCGAGTAGATAGACAGGAAGACTGACTTCTTGACTGGAAAGATTGCTGCGGTCAAATAGCATGACTGCCGCTAGCGGAGCAAAAGACTTTGCACAAAATAGTGGACAGGTTTGATGATACCATAATAATCTACACATGACCATGATACGCCGGGATAGTTATCGTTCATCTTATAATAAAGTGCTCCGGTAGTATGAGGCCATAATGTGCGTGCCCGTTCTAATGTATGGCGCACTCCTACTACTTGTGCTAACTGTGATCCGAGTATGAAAGAAGCCAGCGAATCCTTCGACATAAAATAACCGGAATATTGAACGAGCTTTTCCATTTCTCTCATTGTTCCGAAGATAGGAGTGTGGTGTGTGAAATTACCGCTCCTTTGGGGAGGCCACACTTCTTTTTCCTCATCCAAATATCTACGCACTGTCTCGATGTGAGGTAATGATGCTATCCCAAATTCTCCCCAAAAAGGAGCGGTCATATTTAAGTTATGATTAAGATGGGCATCGTCCCACCAGCAGTTGTAATTGTGCTGACTACCTCCCCAGGCCTCCCCGCGATGGAAGGGACGTGTTCCGTCAAGTTCAATGCTTAGTCGTCCCATCATATCAATTGCAGGTCCGAATGGTTTATCCGATTCATTTCCTGCTCCCCACATGATAAGAGAAGGGTGATTTCTTAATCGTTTGGTATTTCTTTCCACTGTTTCTTGCAGCATAGCGTACGGTTGCGTGTTATGGCTATTCCAGCCGTTGGCCATTCTTGCATGACTAAAATACCATATTTGTCGCATAATTCGTAAAAATCATCAGTTTCGGGCATTCCCCCTCCCAAGCTCTTAGCATTTGTATGTGCTGGCTTTGGGCTATTTGGAGTAAATGTTCATATTTATTTCTTGAGAAGTCCATTAATGCATCCATAGTGCACCAGCCTGTTCCTTTTATAAACATCGGCTTGTCATTGATGACAAATGTCCAGTTATAATAATCTTCTTTAGCACCATCAATTAATGGTCTCATCTCAATAGTCCGTATACCGAACGACGTTTTTGCATGGGCGGTCTTTCCTTTTTGTGGAATGAAGAATAGATTGAGGTCGTATAGTGCTTGTTCTCCTCTGTCATTGGGCCACCAAAGATGCGGATCTTTGATTTGAAGGTCTAAAGATAGAGTTTCCTGTTTCTTCTGACTATTTATGTCGAAATGATAATATTGTTTTACTCCTTTAAAGTTTTTAGGAGATACTTCTGCATATAATACTCCTTTTAATGGAGATGATTCTTTATGCAAATCGAGAGTTAAGCGCATTTGACCATCGAGCGAACGAGTGGCGATGAATGGCGATTCTATTTCTACTGCGGCTTGTTCTTTTAATTGAACGCTACGCCAGATTCCTAATGATGGGATTTGTGCATAATGCCATCCATAAACGCAATTGAATACAACAGTATATTTCCAACTTTCATTTGCGTTGGGAGGCCAGTTTCCCAGAAACATTTGGGGAATGGCTTCTAGTTTTACTATGAGAGTATTTTTATTCTTTAAATATTTACCTATTGAAAAATCGGGGCCTCCGAACATACCTTCGTGTGTTCCCAAAAGTTTTCCATTGAGCCATATTGTACATTTGTTAGCGATTCCGCCAAAAGATAATATACAGTGCGATGAGGGGGAGTCTAGTTCGAACTCCCGCTTCATCCACCATGTTTTGTAAGATTGTTTTTCTGCAATAGAGTCATTCTGTCCGATGTATGGATCAGGTATGATTTCATTTTCTACTAATGCGGTGTGAATACTACCAGGCACACGGCGGGTATTTGATCTGTCCAGATGGTATGTAAACGTTCTTTTTCACTTCCTCCTTCTGCCAGTTGCCAAGTTCCGTCCAAAGAGATTTTCGCAGGAGTATCCCTGACAAGAGGAATATTTCCTGCTTCAGTCATCTGTATACCTTTTACTTCTATTGGAGATAGCTTTGCTGCAAAGCTTTCCCTGTCTATCTCATCCATTGATTTTTGTGCAATAATCATTGGAGTAGATAGCAGTAAAGTGATAATGGTGATGATTCGAGTTCTCATGGACAGTATTTATTCTGATTATTGTTGTGTACTTTTATATTTCAGGAGCGTGCTTAATTGCGGACGATCCTGTGTGTAATTATTGGTCGGTTGGACAGATAAGGGATAGTCACCCCATCGTGGACCGGCAGACCAATAAGTTCCGTTTATTCCATTTTCTTGTAGATATTTAAGTGCTGCATCAAGAATATCCAGCCAACGACCGTCAGTATCAGGTATTCCATATTCACCGACGAATCCACGTTTATTATTCTCTTTCAGCCAGTCAACAAAAGGTTTCAAACGAGCCACCCCTGTTTGAACGGTTGCACCATCTTCATCATATCCTTTATTATAGTTTCCGGAAGAATCCGAATCGAAATATATATGTGCCTGGAATATCAGGTTATTACTTGGATCTGTAAGAGTTTTCAGATTGTCACTGCATTCTTTCCATCGTCTGGCAGAACTGAATTCGTCTCCGCTAACTATGATGGTTGTTTTAGTATCTATAGTGCGGATGGCATTAATGCAAGCTTGGGCTATGTTAACCCACGGTGTCGATGCCAGCATTTCGTAGGGTTCATTCATAATGTCGTAACCCCAGATATTTTTATAGTCTTTAAATTCCTTTGCCAGTTTTTTCCATACGTCACAGAAATTGTCAACAGTGCATCGTGCATTACCAATGATTGCATATTGATTATTTTGTGAACTTTGCCCGTCGCAATATACACAATATCTTCCAAAGTTATGCATATCCAATAGTATCTGTATGTTTCTATCTTCGGCAGCTTTGACGAATTTCTTCATTTTTGCCAGTTCTGTTGCATTTAATTCTCCATTCATTGTGGGTTGTATGCGTTCCCAACGAAATGGAAAACGTACCAGATAAAGACCTTTGGCTTTAAAGTAATCCAAGTCTTTTTCTGTGGGATAACCATAGTGAGTACCATCTACCCCGGATATACATTCCCAAATTCAGCTCCTGACAGGTTAACTCCGAAATAAGCTGTTTGTTTGGTTGGTTGAGGTTCATCACCATTTTCTTCTTCGTCTGATTTGGAACAAGATGAAAATAGAAGTGCTATAATCGTTAATAATGAAAATAAGTCTTTTAGCATAAATCGAATTGTTTTTGTTTATGAGGGAACGCTTTAGTACGAGCGTTCCCTTTTTATTTTTACTTATGAACAAACCTGAAATTACACATACTTAAATCAAAATCTTGAGCAGATTCGGGAGAAAATATGATTTTGAAAGCTGTGTTGGTACTAGGATCGATAGGATTAGGCAACAATGCTTCTGTATCGGCACTGATCCGTACAGTTTGCCATCCACCATAAGTATTAACAGGAATTCCTCCTTTGGAAGGATACCATCCATAATCTCCTAAAATGATACGCGCCTGGGCTGATATCGGAAATTTAGCTCCAGTACAGATTTCAAATCTTAAATCGTAAGATGAAGGGTCTGCGGCTACTTCTGCCGGTACAGTAATATATCCGGCCCACATAACCATCCATCCCCAAGCTTTCACGGAATTATTGAAGCGAATATATTTTCCTCCTTCTACTAATGGTTCCGGTTGTCCTTCTAATGTGCCGTCACATAAGAAATCTTTCGGGGCATCAGGGAATTGGCTGGAATGTGTAAAGGCACCGCTTCCCGGCCAATTATTGAAATCGAAAAGTTGAGATACTCCCGGATCCATGTATGTGAGCTTGTATGCTTCATCCATGTTTGCCCCTTTTATAGTAAGAGTAGATTTCGGAGCGGCATTTGCAGGAATTTCTATTGTCAGCTCTGTACGAGTAGCATCGATTACATTTACTGGTAAATTGCCTAGATTAACAATTGCTTCCTCAATTGTAATACCGTAGAGGTCAAAATTATCACCTGTAATAACCGTCGTATCTCCCGGCTGGGTAAATTCATTCTTGAGTCCATTGATTGTTAAATCAGGGATGGAACGACAAAAGGAATACTTAGTTCTCCGTGTTTGGTTGTAATATAAATTGTGTTTGTCACTTCTTTAGGAAGTGCACGGGGAATAGGTGCGAGAAGCATATCGTATGTCGAATATATCTCCTTACTGTCCACCTCGATATCATTGAATTTTAGGGAAGTGATATCTCCAAGGTTTGTTCCCTCGATTCGTACTACTTGTTCGAAATTTGCTCCCTCAATGGGAAATTCAGCATCTGTTGCCAAAACGACTTTGTCTACAGTCGGAGCACCTGTTGACGGTTTGTTTTCTTTGGCTTTCAGATCGTCGACTTCAACAATATCCGTACAGGATGTTAAAGTAAATATGGATGCTGCGATTATTGCAAAATATTTTATTTTCTTCATAATCTGTTTTTTACATGGTTATAAGTGATTAATCCCAGCCAGGATTATTCTCATTAATTCCTTGGTTTGTCAGGATTTCAAGAGTCGGAATCGGGAATAGCAGATGTTTGCTGGAACGTTGTTTTACGTTGTTAGCTTCATCCATTCCGCCTAGAGCATTCATTGCCTGCAAATAAATTCCCCAACGTATTAAATCCCAACGACGATCGCCTTCCAAGGCTAATTCCATTGCACGTTCTTCAAGGATTGCAGAACGCAGGCTGGTTTTATCTGTAAAGTTTGCCAGTTCTTTGCCTGTTGCATTACTACGGGTGCGAACATCATTTAAAGCATCTACCGATTCTTTTGTCGGGCCATTTAATTCATTAGCTGCTTCTGCAAAAATTAGAACAATATCAGCATAACGTAAAAATGGGTAATTGGCATCTGTACGAGGTTGAGTCTGATCGGCTATTTGTTGTGAATATTTGGTCGTGAAAGCGAAGAACTGTTCTGATCCTCCTTCATCACATCTCCATCCGGAGGTTACTTTAGGATTATCGAACGGAGGTTCTTTGGCTTCAACCATACGTTGCCATTTCCCAAGTTCGGATAGTATGAACCACCCCCCCAACTTGTATCAGAGTTCTGACGTATCCAACAATGCAACACTCCCTTGTCCACGCGGTAGTCTTTTTCTTCAAATAATAGATACCAGTGTTTTCTACATCCTACCGTTAAGCTATTGTCTATATTTCCTGCTGCATTGAGTCTGCCACAGTAGTGCGAGCTGAATAATGTACCGTATAATTCATCACCGGACTTAGTTTGTAAGCTGAATAAATGTTCGCTACAAGTCTTGCCGGAAGGAGACCAAACCAAATCATAGTCCTCAAGTTTGTGTATTCCATATTCTCCTCCTATTATATCTCCTGCAATTTCGTAGGCCAGTCTATAATATTCTTGAGAGGAAAAGCTTTCGTAACCGGCAACTTGATCCTTGGAGAATGTTGTCGGAACAGGTTCTGTATATACTTTGGTCATAGTGCCGTTTACATTCTGCATGACAAACGGTGCGCCGGTTTTTACTGTTATTTGTTCTCCGGTAGCCATGGACGCAGAGCCGATAGTCGCATATACTTTGGCTAACAAACCTGCCGCAGTTGCAGCACAGACTCTTCCGGGTTTAAATCCATTGTCCGAATTTTTATAAATCATATCTTTGGCGTCTTTAAGCAAAGGTATGATTGTTTCCGTGTATACTTGTGCAATTGGAATGCGCGGATTATTAGTATATTGCCCGGATTCGTTTACACTGACGGAATAAATAGGGATAGCTCCATAAGCACGTACCAGATAGAAATATGCCCATGCTTTAAGAAAATAGCATTCTCCTAATGCATTCTTTTTAAATACTTCTGATACATTTTGCATCTTGTTGATTTCAGAAACCGCTATATTTGCTCGGTTAATCAAAGAGTACATTCCGGTCCAAAGTACATCGGCTTGTCCGTCACCTCCCTGGAAGTTACCACTTCCAAATTGCTGAACTGCCATACTGCACCGGAAATATAGTCACAGTCATAATCCAGCGGACGTGGGAAACTACCGTATCTGAACATGGCTTCGTGTAATGTGTTATATACTCCTGTTACCCACATGTCGGCACCGTTATCAGAATCCTCAACATCTTCAGGGACAATGAAGTCGAAAGGCTTTTCTTCGATCATACTTTCGCATGATGTCATTACTGCTCCGGATAATAGGAGGCTGGATGCCATCAGATATATGAATATATTTTTCTTTTTCATTATTTCTTGAGATTATAACGTTAATTTAAAACCTATTGAATATGTTCTGCTGCTTGGATATGAGAAAATATCAACTCCTCTTCTGGAAGCGTCAGAACCAAAGGCGTTTACATCCGGATCAAACCAACTATAACCTGTAATCGTGAATACGTTTGTTACTGTACCGAAAACAGACAAGTTGCTAATTCCTTTTATGACTGAACCGAAATTGTAGTTTAAGTTGATCGTTTTTAGTCTGAAGTAAGAACCATCTTCTACATAACGGTCGGAGAGTTTCATGTCACGGGTCATTGCAGTAGTGACGCGAGGCCATTTGGCGTTAGCTGCATTCTCTGGTGTCCAGCGGGAATCATAAGCATCTTGAGTGATGTTTGCAATACTGCTCATTCCGATATTTGTCAAGTTACCATTAAAAATATCATTACCATGAGTACCTTGGAAGAACAATCCCAGAGTCAGATTTTTCCATCGTAAATTGCGTTCAGCCCGTAAATAAAGTCTGGATTAGTATCACCGATGATAGCTCGGTCTTCTGACGTTATTTTTCCGTCATTGTTTTTGTCCAGGTATTTGATTTCACCGATCATTCTGCGAGCCTCATCATCAGATGCTTTGGCATATATTGGATCTGCACGGACTTCTGCTATATTATCATAGAAGCCGTCTTCTATATAGCCGAAGAGTGTTCCGATAGGTAATCCATTTCTTTGCAGAAAGACTTCTTTGGCACTATACCATAATTGGTTAGCATATTGATCGGCCGTTAAACCTCCGATTTCATTTTTATTAAAAGAGATGTTACCGTCGAAGTCTAAGGTCCAGTCTTTTTTATCTAATGCAATGATTTTACCGGTTAGCTCAAGTCCTTTGTTTTTTACATGACCGAAATTCGTCCACATGGTAGTATAACCGGTACTATTCGGTATAGATACATTTTGTAGCAGGTCATTAGTTTTTTTATAATAATAGTTAGCGGATAAACTAATCCTGTTATTCCAGAATCCCATGTCGAGTCCGACATTATATTGGTCGGTTGTTTCCCATTTGAGTTTGTCATTCAAAGGACCTTTGTAAGTTTGTCCTGCAAATCCACTGCTCAATGTTCCGTCGAGAGGGTAATTGGATGGTGCAAGTGAAGCGATGGTCTGGTAACTGCTGATCGCTTGATTACCGGTTTGACCGTAGCTGAATCGCAACTTTAAGTTACTGAATATATTTAGGTTTTTGATGAATTCTTCTTCAGATATAGTCCATGCTACTGCTCCTGAAGCGAAGTTCGCGAATTTATTTCCGGGAGCGAAACGGCTTGAACCATCACGACGGAACGATGCTGTGAAAATATAGCGATCCTTGAGTGTATAGTTGGCGCGTCCTAATAAGGAGACTAGAACTGCTTGTCCTCGATAGCTGGCTGGTGTCTCAATATTTAACGCCTGGCTCATATCGAAGTCCTGTGTGATGTCAGTCGGGAAGTTGGACGCATTCATTGTTTTGCCACCCCAGTCTGATTTTTCGTAAGTGAAACCGGCTACTACATTGAGATGATGTAGTTTGTTGAATGTCTTATCGAAAGTAACCAATGATTCTGCTGTTAAGTTCTGCCAGAAATTGTCGCTTTTACCAGCTCGTCCGTTGGAAGCTTTACCTTCTCCTGTTTCACGATTGTAGTAACTTGCACGATCGTTTACTGAATAACTGATACCTAGATTCTGACGGAATTTCAAACAATCAAGGATTGTAATTTCGGCAAATGCAGAAGTAAATACATTAATTGATTTCAGTTCATCTTTAGCTGTATTAACGTATGTACGTGGATTGGCTGATAACCATGCATAAGAATCATCTTCTGTCTTGTCCCCTACATATAATGTTGGTAAATAAAGCATAGCAGAGCGGATGATACTATAATCATAGGAATTTGACTTGGCAAACTTAGTTAACGAACGGGTAAAGTTGATATTTAGTCCCGTATTTAACCAGGGTTTCACATGGCTTCCAATGTTGGCACGAACAGCAAAACGTTCATAACCTGAATTCTTGATGATACCACTCTGGTCTGTATAGTTGCCTGAAAATGCATAGTTGCTCTTTTCATTTCCTCCTGATACACTAAGATTGTATTCCTGTGTTAATGCATCTTGTAAGATCTCGTCCATCCAGTTGGTGCCTTCTACCCATTCTTTATTGCCATATTCGTCTTCACGATAACCCGGATTGAGATAATCTTCTGGTGAAGCATAGTATTTACCGGAGTTAGGAACGATTTTATCGTTTTCGTCGCGACGGTAGTTCCATTTTCCACGATAAGGCAGGTATGAATAGGGAAGATTGTCATAAGCAGCTCCGTTGATTACACCTTCATTTACATAATTAGCATAAGTGTAAGCATCCAGCATTTTGACCATTTTGGCTATTTTGGAAAGTCCGAAGTTGGCCGAGAACTCAACTTTGGCATCTCCGGCACGACCTCTTTTAGTGGTAATTAATACGACACCATTAGCTCCGCGAGAACCGTAAATGGCTGTTGCAGAAGCATCCTTCAAAATATCGATTGATTCGATGTCATTAGGATTGATTAATGAAAGAGGATTGGTTGTTGAGTTATTGCCTTCATTTGCTTTACTACTTGGAGTGTCTCCTACTTCAAACGGAATGCCGTCGACAATGTAAAGTGGTTGTGAATTTGTAGAAAATGAGTTGGCACCACGGATGGTGATACTTACGCCTGAACCGGGAGCACCGTCACTCTGGTTTACTTGTACACCGGCTAATTTGCCTTGTAAAGCTTGGGAAATACTGGTAGGATTACCAAGCATCAAGTCATCACTTTTAATAGAAGAAACAGCTCCGGATAAATCTTTTTTCCTCATTGTACCATAGCCGATAACTACTACTTCATCCAGAGATTGAGTATCATCTTTGAGTGAAACATTGATTGTTTTACGGTTTCCTACAGTGACTTCTGTTGTTTTATAACCGATAAAAGTGTACTGAAGAACAGATTTTTGGCTTTCTACTGTTATAGTATATTTACCATTTAAATCAGTGATGGTACCATTATTCTTTTTAACTCCTAACTCAACAATATTAACTCCCGGAAGAGGTTCACCTTTGCTGTCTGTTACAGTACCTTTAATCTCAATACCTGCTGCTGAGGCAGCTGTATTTATCATCCAGAACATAATCAAGAAGAGCCAGACTCCTTTTGATCCTTTTAACATCCGCACTTTTGAGCGGGGAAAAGAAAAGAGATTCTTTTTCATTTTTCTCAAATTTAAAATTAACTTTATTATAAAATTTCGTAGGTTTATTGTTGATGCAAAGCTAGTAAATAAGGAAAGTAAATAATTGACGTTATTTACCTAAAACTGATATTATTTTATCATTCTTTATTTTTATAAATATGTGAGTTGTATTGTCGGATAAACTTACGACTTTGGCGTCCTGCTGGTTTTATTAAAGACTCATCCCATCCTCCGTTTTTGCTTGCTCGCGGGAGAATCATAGAGCAAGTTTCGTTCTTGTCTGAAATGGACCAGTTAACCCAGCTGATCTTTTTACTTTCCATCCATTCTACCCAACGTCCATTCCGGTATATCTAATGGCCCATCGCCAGTACACTCCATTCCTGCACATTCTGAAACAAAAATGGGAATTCCTTTTTCCCATGCCGCTTCAGCTCTATCCCGTAACTCTTGTTTATGAGTGGCGGCATAGAAATGGAGGGTATACATTATATTATTGAATCCTTTTAAAGGACTTTCTGCTACCAGGTGTAAATCTTGATCCCAGTGTGGACTGCCTACAAGAATAATATTATCAGGATCATATTTGCGTATTTCAGAGATAATATCAGTTGCATATTCTTTCACGCTTTCCCAACTGTCTTCCATGGGTTCGTTATATATTTCATAAATAATATGAGGATATTTTCCGTATTTCTGTGCCATCATCGAGAAAAATGCTTTCGCTTCTTCTTTTTGCGGATAATAAGTATGCCAGTCGATTATTATATAGAGGTCATTTTTTATCGCTGCTTTAATCACTTTATTCATGCATTTTAATGCAAATTCGGGATTTTCAATGTAATTGTCTTCAATAACTGTCCCCATTGCTGCACGTAAAACGGTGCATTTCCAATCTTTTTTCAACCATTTTACAGATTGTTTATTGTAAAATCTAGGCCATAGATTGTGCCAGCCATAACTAACCCCTCTTAAAACAATAGGGTCTCCGGTTTGATCGCATAATTGATTGCCTTTCACTTGTAGTTGTCCCCATTGTTTTACAGGATTTTTACTGTAACTGAATAATGATATCATGGAGAATAAGGTGATAAACAAAATGACTTTCTTCATTTTCATAATAAATTAGGTATAACATATAAGATGGACGTTGCAAAGTAAGCACAAAAAAAATATGTAAAAAAGTGCTTTGTTATCATATACTGATACTTTTCTTACTATTTATTTCAAACAAGAGTATATTACCTTATTATATATACAAAAAGGGATTAAGCCGGGAAATAAATATGATAACAGATGGTTTGAAGGTCGAAATAGTATATTGATTTGATAATAAAGTGGTTGTATGCTTATATAAGTTGCCGTACTTTTATGAATTAAATTTTATAGATAGATTAATGTTTTATTTTATATTTATCACCTTATGAAAAAAAGTATTTTTTTAGTTTGTTTGGTAGTTTTCGGGGTTGTGTCATTGTCGGCAATTGGTCCGATAGTCTCTGTATCACGGTTGGGTTGGCAAACCGATAGTATATCTTATGGTATATCACGAATGGTTGATATTGCATCTTTGCCCTTGTTAGATCGTGGAATTTCGGTCCATTATGAAGGCAGCATTGATAAAAGAGGAAAGAATGCCGACTGGGATTGGAGTCTTTATCAGGACCAACGTGGAGAGTGGGTAATATTTGATGTTGATGGTCCGGGATGCATTTATAACCTTGTACAACATCGCTATATGAGTTCAAGTGATCCGCTCTTCCGTTTTTATTTTGATGGAGAAGAAACACCTCGTTTTAGCTTGCGTTTATCTGAATTCGGAGAAAAAGAACCTTTTATAAAACCTTTGGCTGAAAGTTATATTGGTCCGTTTGATAACGGAAGAGGGCCCATACGTGTTGCACGGAGTTTTGTTCCAATGCCGTTTAACAAGGGATGCCGTGTAACTACCGATGTGAAACTGGAAGGTTATGAAAGAACCAAAGGTGAAGGAGGTTGGGGACATGTTGTATACCACACTTATGCGGACAATGGTATCAAGACCTTTACCGGGAAGGAGAATTATGATACTTTGATACAATTATGGAAGAAACAAGGAAGCAATCTTTTGTGTAAAGATCAATTGGCATATCATCGTAAGTCGGAACAAAAGATCAATGCTGGCGAGTCCATTACTTTATTGGATGAAAAGGAGAGGGAGCTATTGGTTCTTTAAAATTTTATCTTCCGGAGATTAATGAGCAGCACTTGCAGAATGTATGGATTCATATGTTTTGGGATGCTCATCAACAACCCGATATTTCTTGTCCTTTGGCGTGTTTGGGAGGTAATTCTTTGGGCTTTCACGATACCAACTATCTGCTGTCAGGATATAACACATACGGTTGGTTTTATAATTATTTTCCAATGCCATATTGGAAGCATGCGAAGATAATAATTGAAAATCGTAGTGGTGTTCCTGTTTCTTTGGGATTTTCTGAAATAGCAGTTTCCCGGTCGGTTTATCCTACATTTAATACCGGGTATTTTCGTAATACACCATATTATACGAGAAAATATGTGGCAGGAACAGATAGTCCGATAGCTGCTATTCAAGGAAGAGGGAAGATGGTTGCTGCCCATATTACATGTCACGCCGAACGCTCACATATTATTTCTTGTGAAGGGGATGTTCGTATATATATTGATGGCAAACGGACTCCACAAGTTGAGAGCGACGGTTCTGAAAGTTATGTTTGTTATGGCTGGGGATTTCCGACTCCGCCCGAAGTGCATCCAATGAGGGTATGACGGTCTTTCGGATAACCCATGGTCAATGACTCGTTTTTGTATAGGCGACAGTTATCCTTTCTATTCAGAGTTGAAGTTTGGTATAGAGTCGGGAGAATATAATAATCAGTATTTGGAACATTCGGGTACTATATTTTATTATGGTCAAGATAAAAATGTACTGGTGAAGACTGATAGCTTGGATTTAAGTTCTTCGCATTCCATTAAGCAACACTCTTATAAAGCTATGGGTAATGTACGAAGAACAAAATTGGAAAGTTTCTTTGAAGGAAATGAGGATAGTATTTTATATGTAGGAGAAATTGTCCGGTTTGAAAATTTTAGTAATTTTAGAGTGAACATATCTTCTCAAAATGAAGGAGTGCGTTTGCGTAGGTTGAGCGATCAAAACGATGCTCGACAAGCAGCCCGTGTTTTTGTTGATGGCGAAGAAGTTACAGAACGTTTATGGTATGTAGCTGATAGTAACCCTTATAAACGTTGGCTGGAAGATGATTTTGAAATTCCAGTCAGGTATACTAAGGGGAAGAAATCATTAAACATTCGTATTGTACCAGTTTCTATGTTTGAAGAAGGAAATTTTACTTGGAATGAAGCTGAATATCAGGTGTTTTGTTATATTATTTAGGTATTATAAATTAATACTACCGTGTACGCCACATAACAAAGTATCATAATCGCTCCTTCGATTCTTGTAATTGTTCTCTTGGCAAAAAACAGTCCGAATAACCAAAGCAGAATACTGGAACCTACTAATGTAAACAGGTCAAAATTGGTGATTCCACTAAGGTGGAGAGGAGTGATGCTCGCGCTGCATCCCAGTACAAAGAATATATTGAAGAGGTTACTACCAATCACATTTCCAATGGCAATTTCCGGATTTTTCTTTAATGCGGCAACGATAGACGTAGCCAGTTCCGGAAGAGAAGTCCCTCCTGCAACCAGTGTCAGTCCGATAATCGATTCGCTAACACCCAGGTTGCGGGCGATGCCCGTGGCACCGTCGACAAACAACTGCCCTCCATAAATAAGGGCGGCCAAGCCTCCGATGATGTAAAGAATGGATTGCCACCAAGGCAGTGATTTGATTTCTGTTTCCTCTTCTATGACCGGATGTTCTGCCTGTTGTTCCGTTGTAACCGGCTTGGAAGCGATGGCAAAAGTGTAGCCCATGAAAATGACAAAGAAGCAAAGCAACAACAAGCCGTCTACTCTGTTCAGGATATTCTCCGGAGCTTTATCCAAAAATACATCATTGGCACAAATCAGCAAGACAATAGAAGAAAGTATGCAGAGCGGAATCTCTTTTCTAAGTGTATTGCGGGTGATGACAATCGGGGCGAATAATGCCGTGCAGCTACAATCATCAATGTATTGAAAATGTTACTTCCCACCACGTTGCCTATGGCAATATCCGCGCTTCCTTTGAGAGCAGAAGATACACTGACCGTCAGTTCCGGGGCAGAAGTACCGAATGCAACGATGGTAAGTCCGATCACGATGGGAGGGATGCGGAAACGCTTGGCTACCGAGGCGGCACCGTCTGTTAATCCGTTAGCTCCTAGAAGAATGAGGATTAATCCCCCGATAAGTAATAATATATTCATGCTTTTTCTCTTTTAGTGGCAAAGATAATCAATTTGGAAATGGTAATGTCAAAAACAATCCGTATGTTTGCTCTGTTTTTTATGAAAGTTAGATTAACCTTAATTATAATCAAGGGATATAAGGTATGGAATAAATAAATAAACGGTCGTTACTGGTGTTGTTCCTTTCTTTTCTGCAATCGGGGCGCAGGCACAGTTGGAACAGGCGGTTAAGAAGATATTTGCCGGAGATACAATAACGAATGGACATGTTCCTTTGAAACGGGATTCGGACTCTATCCATCTGGCGGATATGCGGAAATCGTTGGAAGAAGCCCGGCTCAATGAAGCGAATATGCGGATGGAAATGGAGCAGATGAAGCTCCAGATGGCTACTGCCACTCCGTCAAGTATGTACAGCAGCGACAGCGTATTGACTCTCTGCGTCAGTTCACTAAGGGAATACCGGTAGTGGCGGACGGTGATACCTTATTCTACCTTTTCACCAAACGAGGCGGATATACTCCTCAGCAACGTGCCCAAATGACCGGTGCAGCGATTGAAGAGATAGGAAGACGCTTTAATCTACAACCCGATTCTGTGGCTATCGACCATTCGGACATTGTTTCCGATTTGATGTACGGCAGTAAAGTCCTGCTTTCTCTTACCGATCAGGATGCTTTGTGGGAAGGAGTTTCCCGTGATTCGTTAGCTAAGGAAAGACAGCAGAACGTCATTACCAAACTGCATGAGATGAAAGCGGAGCACGGACTTTGGCGGATGGCAAAGCGTGTGCTCTATTTTGTGTTGGTAATTGTGGGACAGTATTTCCTGTTCCGCTTGACCAATTGGTTGTTCCGTAAACTGAAAGCGCGTATCCTGCGCCTGAAAGATACGAAGATAAAACCGGTATCCATCCAGGGGTATGAATTGCTGGATGCGCAGAAACAGGCGAACCTGTTGGTATTCCTGTCCAGTATCGGGCGGTATATATTGATGGGATTGCAACTACTGTTTACCGTACCGTTGATTTTCATCATCTTCCCCCAGACGGAAGGACTGGCATACCAACTGTTAGGATATATATGGAATCCGATTCGCGGTATCTTTGTGGGTATTATCGACTATGTGCCAAATTGTTTACTATCATCGTTATTTGGTATGCCGTGAAATACTTGGTACGTCTCGTCTTGTATCTGGCACGTGAGGTGGAAGCAGGACGGCTCAAAATCAACGGCTTCTACCGGACTGGGCGATGCCGACTTCCATATCGCTCGTTTCCTGCTCTATGCATTTATGATTGCGATGATTTATCCTTATCTCCCGGGTTCGATTCCGGAGTGTTCCAAGGTATTTCGGTATTTGTCGGATTGATTGTTTCGCTCGGATCAAGTACGGTTATTGGTAATATCATCGCTGGATTGGTTATCACTTATATGCGTCCGTTTAAGATGGGTGACCGGATCAAATTGAATGATACCACCGGAGATATCATTGAAAAGACTCCTCTAGTGACACGTATTCGGACTCCTAAAAATGAGGTTGTGACTGTTCCCAATTCATTTATCATGTCGTCTCATACGGTAAACTACAGTACTTCGGCACGTGAATATGGACTGATTATTCACTCGGAAGTATCTATCGGTTATGATATTCCCTGGCGACAGGTTAATCAGATACTGATTGATGCTGCGTTGAATACTCCCGGAGTGGTGGATGATCCGCGTCCGTTTGTGTTAGAGACTTCTTTGAGCGACTGGTATCCGGTCTATCAAATTAATGCTTATATCAAACAGGCAGATAAAATGGCACAGATTTATTCGGATTTGCATCAGAATATTCAGGATAAATTTAATGAAGCCGGCATTGAAATTATGTCGCCGCACTATATGGCTGTACGGGATGGAAATGAGACAACCACTCCCAAAGAGTATCAGAAAAGTAACAATCCTTCCAATAAGGCGGGAGAAGAAAGTAAATCTGAATAGTTATTACTGTCGCCGCCATTATTGCTGTTGTGTTGTATAATGAATATCAAAACGTCCGTTAGTCAGACGTTTGCCATTGCCGAAGGTTGCACTGATAATATTCAATTCTGGGTCAAAATGGCTTATAAAAGCTGTTCCGTCTTCCAGTTCTTCTCCTCTGAACCGTATATCGGTGAGAGTTGCTTCTTTGCCTTCCTGGGGAGATAAAATGATGAAGTGTATGTTGATGTCAGGTTTGACGGAAACATTGACGGATAGTTTGTCCTCCTCCGGATAGTAGTGGAATGAATCATACGTCCAGACATACGAGTGCCCCCAATTCAGGTATCGTCCTCCCACATAAATCCATCCGTCCATCAGACAGCCAAAGGTGTTGGCACCTGTAGTGGTGACAGAAGGTAAAACTGTAATGTCAATCGATTCATCTTCCGTACAGCTCCAAAAGCTGATAATGGAAAAAAGAATGAGTATATATTTCTTCATAGTGCTTTTTTGAGTGAATGTTAGAAATAATAGGATAATCCCGTAGTGAAATTTATTCGTGTGAGGTTGGTATCATTATTGCCATCGAGTTTTACAATAACCCTTTCTCCGTGATAGTGGGTTCTAATTCTAAGCAGTTCACTATACATATATTGTACTCCTAGACTGACTCCCAGATTGGGATTCAGTTTATAGGTAAGATTGGCATTGGTCAGGAGACCAATAGTGAAGGCTTTCACTTTCCGTGTTTTGCCGAACACCTCACTGTTGTTCCGTAGAATGACTCCACCGGGACCAGTTGTTACGCGGATTTGCCAATGTTTGGTGTTGGCATTACACATTCCGATTTGAGTACCAATGAAATGAACCCATAAATGGTCCTTCCCTTCAGGATGACTTCCTTTGGAAGAAAATCCGGAGTAGATTCCTCCAAAGACAAAACGTTTGAGAGGGCGGAAATTATATTGTCCATCCCAGCTTACGCCTTGTGCGAGTGTACGTTGGTAACTATGGTACTTAACGTGAGTGTAGGAGGGTGATGGAACATAACACCGTAGCCCGCGTGAAAAGAGAACTCGTGTCGCTCAAAATCTCTCTGTGAGAAAAGTAGAGTGTGACAGGACAAGGTGAATGCGATTAGTAATAGAATGGCTTTTATGAGTGTTTGATTCATCTGGATTAGTTTAGATTGTGTTTCTTTTTTGCAAAATAGAAAATAGTTCAGACTTTCTCACAGCGAATCAGAACTTTTTGCCCATTATTTAATGTACTGGCAAATAAGTAGGTATCTCCTCCTTCAGCCAAATGGATTCGTTTGCGGAGTTCGGCTACTGTGGCGGGGAAGTTACGGACAGTTACATTTGCTTTTTTCAGGTCTGCCAGATTCTCCTTTACTTCTTTTTTATTGAAACTGCACTGGTTGACAATACGGAATATTCTTCCGGGGAAGTTTTCAATGAAAGTATCGGAAGTATAAAGATGGCTATTGGGATGCAGTTTGCGGACAGGATAGGCTGCTGCAATGCTTCGGAAAGCACCGGCTTTCAGAAGGGAGGCATTCGGTTCGTAAAGATAGGTTTCTAAAGAATCCGTATATGTGCATTCGCTGCATTGTTCCTGTTCGCGGGTGAATACAAAGTGTTGTTCTTTTTGAGTTCCTTTTGTGAAAAGGTTCACACAATGAATGGAGATTTCTGCCGGTGATGTTTGTCCGAGTAGAATGAGTAGTTCCTTGCATTCGTTGTTGACGGACAGAATGTGAACTTCCTGTGTCTGTTTCAGTTCTTTCAATGCCAATGAAAGATCGAGCATGGGGGAGAGTTTTATCATTACCCGGTTGGCCTTTTGAAGTAAAAGCTCTTCCAGTTCGGCTACGTTTGGTTCGCAGTCGGAGATGGCAACCGTTTTTCCGCCGTGCTCATTGCGGCGCGCAGGTCGAGGAAAAGGCAGTCTACGGGGGACATTGCTTGCAGGTAGGTTACTCCATCTTCGTTTTTTATGTTTATATGGTTTAGATTCAGTACGGGAAAGTTATGTGCTGCTATTTCGCAGAGTTCCTCCTGACGTTCTACGTAAGTGGCGGATTTGAATCCGGTGGCAAGAAAAGAACAGTCAATGCCGAATCCGCCGGTGAGGTCGGTCAGAGAATCTCCCTGCAAAAGACGTGCTTTGTAGCGGGCGGTGATTTCTGAAGAGCATTGTTCCAGCGACAGATGTTTCGGATACCATATCTTTTCGATCTCCCACCATGAGGGAATCTTTTCGGCTGCTACCTTCCTTCCTGCAATTTGGGTGATGGCAGTTGGCATATCTATATCCGGGTACTTTTTAGCTTGTAAAGCCAGCACACGTACATCGTCCGATGAATGTTCGCGAATAAAAAGTTGGGTTTCAGGAGAGATTTGCATCATGGTGTTATTGTGTTATAGGATATTACAATGAATCGTCGAGCTCTGATTATGGGGTTGTTGAGTGTCGGTTATGGTATTAACTTATACTTCTGTTTGGCTACGTCCCGGCTGCAAAAATTGAAATGCCACCATTCGCTGGGTAATGCACGGAATCCGGTCTCTTTCATCACTTTTCGTAGCAGTAATCGGTTCTGACGCTCTGTTTCACTCATTTTTCCATTATGTACCAATCCGATCTCGTCTGTGATGTGTGCTTCCATGCCTAAGTGGTCTACTTTGGTTCCCATCGGTAGGGGCTGTCCCAGAGAGTCTTGGATACTGATGTCTACTGCCAGTCCGTAGTTGTGTAACCCGCCTCCACGGTTGGGGTTGGAGACATATTTATATTTGGACGTTCCTTTCACTACGTTCCACATCTTTTTCTGTACCGACATGGGACGCGCCGCATCGTAAATGATAAGACTATAAGACGGGTGTAGTCTCTTTAAGGCTTTTTGTGCTTCTATCAGAGCGTATGCCGCATCCGGATGCAGGTAGGCTTCCGTTAAGTTGTCGTAAAGCACTTCGCCTGTGAAATTATCAGCCTGTGTATACATCAGTTTTACAACGAGACTGCTATCCAGGTCAGCTATATTGACGAGTCCTAATGAGTCCATGTAGAGAGCCATTTCGCTTCGCTCCGGTGGTGAAACGGTGGAACATTCTTCGCGTGGTTGTATATCCTCCGTCGTTTGTTCGTATTCCATGAGGGGAGTGCTCTCCTTTTCCTTATGACTGGAAAAGAAGGAGCATCCTGTCAGCAGTAAACAGAAAATAGCTAAACTATATTTTAGAATAATCATTCAACCTTTTGTATTTAGTGTGCCAAAGATACTTCTTTTTGGCTTTAGCTCCAATAAGCTACCTCTCTTACCGTTGGATATTAGCTACTGCTTTCTTCAGATTGGCCACTCCTTTCCATGCGTCAAGCAGGTGCAAAACATGTTCGTCTTCGGCTTTGCTATGGTTGATGGATAACAGCTCCGCATATATTTCCAGTAATTTCTTTAAGTCTTTGACAGGCTTTTCTGGAAGTCCGGCCAACATTGCCACGATTAGTTTCTCCAATTCCCGGTTATGCAGCGGACTGACGTTTATCATTTGTTGCTGTATCAGATCAGTGAGTCTTTTCAGCGGTCCCCAGCCGGTATGTTGATGCGAACTTAAGATGCTGCCTATGCGTCCACTGTCTATGCACCTTGACCTACACGCTCTATCCAGATTTCGGCAGCATAGGAACGGGAAGTTTTATCGGCTACCAGCATGCAAGTGGCTTCCAGCAGATAAGACACTTCGTGCCATGTATGCCTTAACTGATGAAGCGCTTCAATGGCAGCTTGGGTGATACCTGCTTCCCTTACCTCATTTAACGTCGGGGCGTATATGGCACTGCGGATGCACCATACCAATAGTGGCTCCGGTATATTGGGAGTTAACCATGCCAAACGTGGTAAGTCGTTCTGTATGTCGTCAAAGCGTTCTATCTGTGGGTACATTTCAACCAGTAACGGATGCGGATCGTATGAATAGTAACTGACTCTTTCATTATATTTGTCTTTATTGATGACATGAGAGTTCTCGCTTTCCGGAATATCGAAAGTAAGAGTTGAACAAATCCATTCTACCGTTTTCTTGTTATAATCCGTGTACGAGTCAGTATACTGATAGGTTCTCCATTTAAAGTTTCCGGTCAGAAATTCACGTGGACTTTTATTATAGGAGAAATCTTTAAATTCAGCATAGATTGTTTCCGGTGATTTCATTAATCCTGCCATCATCCACCAGGAAGGATGATTGAAAGGTGCTTGGGGAAGTACGTCTTTTTCTCCCAGCAAAAAAGTGAGCAGGTGCCGGTATTCTCCTTTCAAACTTCGGAGGAGTAGAGGAAGCTTTTGCGACGAACTTTCCAGTGCCACTCGTGAAAGTGCTGTTTGCATATCCATATCGTCCGGTTCGGCATTTGCCTGCTGATATTGTTTTAACCTTTCTATCAGGGTTTCCGGAGCGATAAACATCGGTGTATGAGTGGGAGTGGACAATAGGGGCAAAGGTTTCTCCTTGCTTTCCAGAAGGTCTAATGTCCGGCATAACAGTTGCTTATGAACGGGGAACTTTATTTTTTTGTTCGTCTTTTCACGAATGGTGAGTTTTTGCAGATTACGATACCCCCATTTGCCTTTTTGAAGTTCGTCTTTTTGTACCATTTTCAGATGTAAGTTGTTTAACTCTTGGGCTTCTTCAGGGAAACGTTTAATCAGCAGTTTGGCATAGTCAAGGAGGAAGGTGGCCATTAACTGGTCTAATATACCATTTCGGGAACTTCCTCCGCTCATCAGCAATTTGTAGGCACGTTGGAGAATAGGGTCCATTGAGAGATTTGTTTTGCTTCCTGTTGCCGGTCCCATTTCACTAAGGCTCCGAGTAACAGGTCGAAGTGATAGATCTCGTTCACGTCGAGCACTTGGCTGGCTAGAAATATCAGGTCTTCAGTGGAAGTGATTTCCTGTATCCGGTTGTCTTCACGGATGATAGGGAGTATTGGCTCATACGTGAAAGAGGCGGAATCTTCCGGCTCGTTATTCTCCAAATACGCTTTCAGCTCCTTTTTAGTATTAGCCAACATGGTTTCCGTATATATGGAAAGTATCTCTTTTAATGTAGTAGATGCCGTCTCTCCATACGTCTGAATAAGTTTGACTATCTTACTTTGGGTGGATTCTTCCCGGCTCATCAGTCCTTGTGCGGCTGCACAACAGATAGTGTCGCGATGTTCTTTTCTTTCTTT
>ENA-OQDE01000300-OQDE01000300.1-human-gut-metagenome-genome-assembly--contig:-NODE-300-length-31257-cov-5.086958_pt1 | contig 31257 bp, 37 predicted proteins | sample MGYA00242768_ERZ504595 | MGnify/ENA primary metagenome ERZ504595 (study PRJEB26092, sample SAMD00036307) | human gut metagenome | host: Homo sapiens | study: EMG produced TPA metagenomics assembly of... | reverse complement strand
AAAAACCGGAGTTTTCCGAGGAGGAGCTGCGTGCCTTACAGCAGTATCTTGACGAACTGCCGGAGACAGAAACACCGTCGGAGGAAGAAACGGCAGAGCTTTATCGGAAAGCGGCAGAGGGCGATTCCCTTGCAAAGAGCATGCTCGTGCAGCTCTGGCTTCCGAAAGTTATTGAGACCGCAAAAGAAATGCACACCCGCGATTTCTTCCTGATGGATCTGGTGCAGGAGGGAAATGTCGGACTTTTAGTAGCGCTGGAGTCCGTTGTAAAAGCTGAGACGGCGGAGCAGGCGATTGATGCGGCTGTGCGTGAGACGATCAGCGATTTCATGGAAGAACACAGAGTTCAGAAACACAAGGACAATACTGTAGTCAATAAAGTAAACCGCTTAAAAGACGCCATCGAGGAACTCTCCGACGGCGATGACATGGATTTCAGTGTGGCAGAGCTTTCCGCGTATCTTGACATGTCCGTGGAAGAGATTGAGGATATTCTGCGGATTGCAGGCGAAGAGCCGTAACAAAAGGCTGGTATTTGCACAGAAACTGTGTGAATTGGCAATAAAACAAAAGCAAAGGAGAAAAATACAATGGTACATCATATTGTTATGTGGAAATTCAAACCGGAAGTAGAGGATGCAAAGAAACCGGAGCTGAAAAAAGCGATGGCAGAGAACCTGAAAAGCCTGGTCGGCAAAGTGCCGGGACTGTTGACGGTTGACTTTGTAGAAGCACCGCTTGCATCTTCCACCCATGATATGGCACTTGTCACAACCCTGGAAAAAGCAGAGGATGTAGCTGTATATGCAAAACATCCAGAGCACGTAAAAGTAGCAGACACCTATGTACGTCCGTACACAACGGAGCGTGCGGCACTCGATTACGAAGAGTAAAAACAAGCACGGACTTTAGCTCGTTGCCCGTGTAAATAAAAAAGTATCCCGCTTCCCCAAAAGGAACGGGATACTTTTTTGTGCCGAGAAGATCAATTCCTGATCTGGTGAATACGTTTCATTTAAGTGTTTTTCTGTTCTTCCTTCTGCAGTTCGTCAATTGTAAGCAGTAGCTCATCGATGGAAACCTCTTCGTCCTTCGGATCTTCCGTAAATTCTCTGACCAGTTCTTCGTACGTTCTTCTTCTGTGTTCCAGCGCTTTCCGCGACCGCTCCCGCCGGATGCGGCGGACATACCGCAGGCGGAGGACAAAGAGCAGAATCAGAACGAGAAGGACAAACGGCATCGCCAGAAAAACAGGATCTGCCTTCCGGATACGGGCAAAAAGGGATGCACCGGCCGAGGCAAGATGGCGGAACCAGGAAGCGGCATGCACAGTGCCTTTCCAGAACGCTGCGAAATGGGAAGCCACAGATGAGAAGGAAACCGTGGATGATGCCGGTGCTTTGGAAATGGCCGGTGTTTCGGTCGGCGTCGCAGTGGCAGTCGGCGTCGGTGTCGCCGTCGGAACCGGTTCAAACGTTACGGCAAGGGTATGATCCTTCTGGATATCGGAAAATGTGTAGCTGTCCGGATATTCCGTCACCGGCAGATACAAGCCGTCCACCGAGAGCTTCGCGAGCCGGAAGCCTTCGTCTGCCGTGTAGGAAACGGTTTTTTCCTCTCCGCGGGAAACTTCCCCGCCCTCGGACACCGAGCCATGCTCCGCCGCGGAAGTGGAAACCGTGAACAGATACGGCACCCGGGTGCGGTAGAACTGCACGTACCGTCCACCATCTGCCTTTGTTACGTTTACAATCGCAATAAATTCCCCAGGATTTGTCTCGCAGAGGCCCTCTGGTTCATTGATGGTGATATCGTCGGAAAAGCCAAAATCAACCGTGTCGTCCGCAAGCAGTGTTTTCTGCGAGAGCGAGTATGTCTGGATAAAGTTTCCGATTCCGAGATGCATCGTCAGCGGAAAAAGAAAAAAGAGATCGCCGGAAACACAGAGATCCTGAAAATTTCCATGTAAAAATCGAAGGGATACGTGCCCCAGTCATCCACTATCTGAAGTGAGGCATCGAGGAGTTTAAAGCCGTAGCCGCCGTCCGCATCGGTCTGGATCAGATAGCCGCCGGTGGAGGGAAGATAATCAATACCGAGAATATTGTAGCTTGTCGAGAGCTGGATCCGCTCTTTCTGCTCGAGAGTATCCGGGTCGAGGCGGAAGATACATCCGTAATTGGAAGCATCCGGGCTGCTGTAGCCGCTCACGAGGATTTCATGTGTGACGGGATTGTATGCCATACCGTTTGCGTGAGCAAAGTCTGCGTCCCTTACCTGATGCGCGAGGGAATACTGCGTAACGGGATTTCCGTCTGCGTCTGTATCATTTTTATAGTAGGCAGAGACTACGTCCGGCTCTGTCGTCAGATCATTAAAATTTTCGATGCAGATGATATAATCTTCCGTCGCACAGACGGACTGCACCGCGCCGTTGCTGCCGAGAATCGGATATTCCCCGACCAGTTCCCAGGAGGCACCGGTAAACGGCGTACTGGAGGCAAAACCAGCCTGACAGAGTATGGGATGAGCGAGGAAGAGAAAAATACCCAGAAAAAGGGCAAGAAAAAAACGGCCGGATTTCTTGCCAGTGGGAGATTTTATCGAAAAATTTGTAAATGCAAGCCGCATATGATGTGTAGGTCCTTTCTTACAGAAAAAAGGTGAACTTTTTCTGTCATCCTATCTTACCACGGAACCGGCGGAAAGTAAATGAAGGAGGGATGGAGATTTTCTTACATATCGTTTAAGAAAATGTAATAATTTTGTAGTGTTTGCCGATGCAAAGTAGTTGTAAACATTTTGCCGTCTTGGTAAAATAAACATAACAGAATTCAGAAAATTGTGAAGAAAAAGGAAAGGCAGAGAACCGATGATTAGAATCAAAGATATAGCAGACCGCGCAGGGGTCAGCCCGACGACGGTTTCGAATGTAATACACGGAAAGACAGGGCGCGTCTCAAAGGCGACGGTCGAGAAAATCAACCGGATTTTAAAGGAGATGGAGTACGTGCCGAGTATCAGCGCGCGCATGCTGGCGAACAACAGCTCCGGTCTCATTGGTGTGGCGCTTGGTTTCATGAAGAAAGGAAATGCATCTTCCTTTGAGGATCCCTTTGTGTCGGCAATGCTCGGAAATCTGGAGTATCAGATCCGGGAACACGGCTACTATATGATGCTGGTTGCGCGCCATGAGCAGGACGATATTATGCAGCAGGCGCTCGGCTGGAATTTTGACGGCATGATTGCGATGGCTCTGAAGGAAAAGGAGATTGCAGAGCTCTCGGAACGTCTCGGAAAACCGCTGGTAACCATTGATCAGTATCTCCCGCCGGAACTTGGAGTCCGCTCCATTACGATGGATGACCGCGGCGGTGCGTACCAGATGAGTCAGTACCTGATTGGAAAGGGACATAAAAAATTTCTCTTTTTATCCGACTGCGATCTCGGGGTTGACCACTATCGGTGGCTCGGTGTGCGTCAGGCAATGGAGGAGGCGGGAATTGAGGACTTTGAAAGTCGCCATATTGTGATCCCGTGGAATCCAGAGCAGAGGGAGAAGGCATATGAGGAGATGCTTCCGTTCTTCAAAAAACAGACAGCGCTCTTTTTTTCATCGGATTACTATGCACTTGAAGCATCCAACTTTCTGCAGAACAGGGGAATAAAGGTTCCGGAGGAAATTTCAATTGCGGGCTTTGATGATGTTACCTATGCGACACTTGCGCGGCCGAAGCTGACTACCGTGCATCAGATGGTGGATGGAAAAGCACGCCGTGCCGTAGAAGTCCTGATGCACTTGATCCAGGATGAGCCGGTACAAAAAGATATTCCGCCATTGCCGACAACGCTGGTGGAGAGGGAGTCGGTAAGAGATCTGACGAAGTAAATAGTTACCAAATTTACAGAAAAACTCTTGTAGAAACTGCTGGTTTTGCGCAAAACTATTGAAAAATCACCGTGAGGTATGGTAAAATGTGCTTGCAAACGACAGAATTAAAGAACCAGACACGTTCTGGGGATGAAATAAAGGAGGTAAAAAAATGGACAAAAAATGGTGGAAAGAAGCCGTAGTGTATCAGATTTATCCGCGCAGCTTCATGGACAGCAACGGAGACGGTATCGGAGATTTAAATGGTATCACATCCCGTCTGGATTATCTGAAGGATCTTGGCGTGGATGTTATCTGGCTGTCTCCGGTGTACCAGTCACCAAACGATGACAATGGATATGATATCAGCGATTACCGGGCAATCATGCAGGAGTTCGGAACAATGGAGGATTTTGACCGCATGCTTTCGGAGATGCATAAAAGAGGCATCAGGCTGGTCATGGACCTTGTTGTCAATCATACTTCAGATGAACACAAATGGTTCGTGGAGAGCCGCAAATCGAAAGACAATCCATACCGCGATTATTATATCTGGCGTGATGCAAAAGAGGGAAAAGAGCCAAACAACTGGGGAAGCTGCTTCTCCGGTTCCGCATGGAAATACGATCCGCAGACAGAGATGTATTACCTGCATCTGTTCTCAACAAAACAGCCTGATCTGAACTGGGAGAACCCGGCGGTTCGAAAAGAAGTTTTCGATATGATGAACTGGTGGTGTGAAAAAGGCATTGACGGTTTCCGGATGGACGTTATCAGCATGATCTCCAAACCGGAAGGGCTGCCGGACGGAAAAATTCCGGAGGGCGGACTCTACGGTGATTCCGGCTGCGTAAACGGACCGCACGTTCATGAGTATCTGCAGGAGATGAACAGGGAAGTCCTCTCCAAATACGATCTGATGACGGTTGGTGAGTGTGCCGGTGTCACGATCGAGGAGGCAGAAAAATATGCATCCGCAGACGGCAAAGAGCTCAGTATGGTATTCCAGTTCGAGCTGGTAGATCTGGCAAGCGGAACATACGGCAAATGGACGGACAAACGCGTACCGCTCAAAGATTTCAAACGCGTCATGACAGCATGGCAGACGGAGCTTGAGGGCAAGGCATGGAACAGCCTCTTCCTTGGAAACCACGACCAGCCGCGCTGCCTGTCCCGTTTCGGCGATGATTCACCGGAATACCGTGTGGTAAGTGCCAAAATGCTGGCAACCTGCTTCATATGATGCAGGGTACCCCGTATGTATACCAGGGCGATGAGCTTGGCATGAAGAATGTTCCGTTCCACGATCTGTCCGAGTTCCGCGATATTGAGAGCATCAACGCGTTCCACGAGCTGACCGGTGCCGGAAAAGTAGCGCCGGACGACATGATGCGCTACCTGAACCTGCGCGGAAGAGACAATGCAAGAACTCCGATGCAGTGGATGATACCGCTTCGGCAGGATTTACCACAGGAACACCGTGATCAAGGTCGGACCGGATTACGAGACCGTCAATGCCAAGAATGAGATGGCGGATCCGGATTCTGTATACAATTATTACAAGAAACTGATTCATCTCCGGAAAGAGAAGGATATCATGGTTTACGGAACGTACGAGCTGCTCGATCCGGAGGACGAGGCACTGTATGTATATACCAGAACCTTAGGCGACCAGAAACTCCTCGTGATGTGCAATTTTACAAAAGAGGAGCAGGAATACACGGTTCCGGAAACCTTTGCGGGAGCAGAGGTACTGATCAGCAACTATCCGCAGGACGGCGCGGCAGCGGGGGTACGAAAACTGCGCGCGTATGAGGCGGTTGTTCTGGAGACAAAATAAAAAATGCAGAGGAATCTGAGGCAGAACGGACTTTTGTCACAGATTCCCGTTCTCAAAATAGGGCAAGAACTGGTAAGATAAGAAAGGGAAAAACAAAATATGAAACCATATCTGAAATTGGAGACACATCCACTTGCAAATCCCGAGAATGTGATAAAAGGCGATAAATACCGTATCACAGTACTGACAGAGCATCTTCTTCGGCTGGAATACAGTGAGGACGGTGAATTTATCGATGCAGCATCCCAGACGGTTGTAAACCGTGATTTTCCAGCAGTGGAATTTTCCGTCAAAGACACAGGCGATGAGCTGGAGCTGCGCATAAAGTATCTGCAGCTGAATTACAACAAAAAGGCATTCTCTGCAAACGGACTTTCCTGCAAAACAACGGCAGTCGGCATCAGTTCTGTACCGGCATGGCATTACGGAGATCCGACACAGGATCTTGGAGGAACGGCCCGTACGCTTGATCAGGTCAACGGAGCATGCGAACTGGAACCTGGTATCATGTCCTGGTTTGGTTCCGCTGTTCTGGATGATTCGAAGTCGCTTCTGATGACAGAGGACGGTTGGGTGACCCCGAGAAAGAAAGGAGTGCAGGATCTGTACTTCTTCGGCTATGGCTGGAATTTCCGCCTGGCATTAAAGGATTTTTATCACCTTTGCGGCAAAACTCCGATGCTTCCGAGATTTGCACTCGGAAACTGGTGGAGCCGTTACTGGCGTTACAGTGAAGCATCTTATATGAAACTGATGGAAGACTTCGACAAAGAGAACGTTCCATTCTCGGTTGCTGTTATCGATATGGACTGGCACCGTGTAGACGATGTGGATCCGAAATACGGCAGCGGCTGGACCGGCTATAGCTGGAATAAAAAACTCTTCCCGGATCCGGAGCGTTTTCTTGGAAAACTCCATGCACGCGGCATGAAGACAACACTGAATGTCCATCCGGCAGACGGAATTCGTGCGTATGAGGACTGCTATCCGGAAGTAGCAGAAGCTATGGGAGTGGATGCAAAAAAAGAAGAGCCGGTCAATTTTGACATTGCCGATCCGAAATTTGTCGATGTATATTTCGAAAAAGTCCATCATCCGATGGAAAAAGAGGGCGTCGATTTCTGGTGGATTGACTGGCAGCAGGGACAGAGTACCAAGATCGAGGGTCTTGATCCGCTGTGGATGCTGAATCACTATCATTTTCTTGACAGTGGAAGAGACGGAAAACGTCCGATGACCTTCTCCCGCTATGCAGGACCGGGCTCCCACCGCTATCCGGTCGGATTTTCCGGAGACACCCACATCACCTGGGAATCCCTGGATTTCCAGCCATACTTTACCAGCACAGCCTCCAACATCGGCTACGGATGGTGGAGTCATGATATCGGCGGCCATATGCTTGGCTACCGTGACGATGAGCTTGAAGCAAGATGGTATCAGTACGGAGTCTTTTCTCCGATCAACCGTCTGCACAGCTCTAACAGTGCCTTCAGTGGAAAAGAGCCTTGGAACTTCAGTATGGAAGTGCGCAGCACAATGGATGATTTCCTTCGTCTGCGTCATAAACTCGTACCGTATCTGTACACGATGAACTACCGTGCATGGAAAGAAGATACACCGATCGTTGTTCCGATGTATTATGATTACCCGGAGACGGTTTTCTGGGGCAAAAATCAGGCACCGAATCAGTACTTCTTCGGAAGTGAGCTGATGGTAACACCGGTGACAACGAAATGCATTCCGGAGCTGAAGCGTGCCAAGACGAAGGTATGGCTGCCGGAGGAACCTGGTTTGATTTCTTCAACGGAATGATTTATGAGGGCGGCAGAAGTATGGATCTGTACCGTACGCTGGAGGAAATCCCGGTTCTTGCGAAAGCAGGTGCGATCATCCCGATGACAGAGAAGATCAGTGCGCTGGATGTAGAATCTAACCCGGATGAGCTGACGGTACGCGTTTATGCGGGTGCAGATAATACATTTATTCTGTACGAGGATGACAATACTTCCATGGCGTATGAGAAGAATGACTGTGCAAAAACGCCGATGACGCTCGAATGGGGTGCACGAAAATTTACAATTGCACCGGTTGAGGGCAATCAGAGCCTTGTTCCGGAAAGCAGAACATATTGCGTAGAATTCGGTGGAAGTAGTGCAAAAGAGGCAAAGGTCTTTGTAAACGGCGTGGAAGCGGATGCAGAAGTCAAAGAGAAAGACGGACTTCTTGCTATCGCAGTGGCAGATGTAAAACCACAGGATACCGTGACAATCTGTCTGCCGGAAGATACGGAGATTGCAAAGAACGATGTCATGACACGTGCGATGGATCTGCTGCTGCACGCCGAAATCAGCTACATCACCAAAGAGCAGATCGCAAATCTTCTTCACAAAGCGGACGGAAAGGTAGCAATTCTGGCTGCAGAGTTGCAGAGCATGGAACTTTCAAACGATCTGCGCGGTGCGCTGCTGGAGATCATTACGGCATAAATTGCTGCAGAAAAACACGATTTGATTTACAGAAAAAGAATTCTGTGATACGATACATACAAAGAAAAGGAAGAGAGCGTGGCAGTGGATTCTGTCAGGCTCTCTTCTTGAAATGTGAGACAGGAGGATTTTTAAACGTGGGAAAATACATCATGGCACTTGATGCCGGCACAACGAGCAACCGCTGTATTCTGTTTGATCAGAAAGGACAGATCGTAAGCCTTGCGCAGAAGGAGTTTACCCAGCGTTTCCCGAAACCGGGCTGGGTGGAGCACGATGCCAATGAAATCTGGTCCACGATGCTCGGTGTAGCCGTGGAGGCAATGCAGAAAGCGGGCGCGTCCTACGAGGATATCGCGGCAATCGGCATCACAGACCAGAGAGAGACGACGATCGTCTGGGACAAAAAGACGGGAGAGCCGGTCTACAATGCAATTGTATGGCAGTGCCGCAGAACATCGGAATACTGCGATTCCCTGATGGAGCGCGGACTGGTTGACCGTTTCCGGGAGAAAACAGGTCTTGTGATTGATGCGTATTTTTCAGCCACGAAGCTGAAATGGATTCTAGATGAAGTTCCGGGCGTGCGCGAGCGGGCGGAGCGAGGCGATCTCTATTTCGGAACAGTGGAGACGTGGCTGATCTGGAAGATGACAAAGGGAAAGGTACATGTCACCGATTACACCAACGCGTCCCGTACAATGCTGTTCAATATCCATACCTGAAATGGGATGAGGATATCTTAAAAGAGCTGAACATTCCGCTCTGTATGCTGCCGGAAGTCCGCCCGTCGAGCTGTGTCTACGGGGAGACGGCATCCACATATTTCGGCGGCCCGATTCCGATTGCGGGAGCAGCGGGAGACCAGCAGGCGGCGCTGTTCGGCCAGACCTGCTATGCGCCGGGCGAAGCGAAAAATACATACGGAACAGGCTGCTTCCTGCTGATGAACACGGGAGAAAAGCCGGTTTCTTCGACACACGGTCTTGTTACCACGATTGCATGGGGTATCGGGGACAAGATTACGTATGCGCTCGAGGGATCCATTTTTGTCGGCGGAGCCGCAATCCAGTGGCTGCGCGATGAGATGAAGCTGATCGAGTCCTCGGCGGATTCCGAGTACATGGCGCAGAAGGTGAACGACACGAACGGCTGCTACGTCGTACCGGCGTTTACCGGCCTTGGCGCACCGTACTGGGATCAGTATGCGAGAGGAACCATTCTCGGCCTGACCCGCGGCGTCAACAAATACCATGTGATCCGCGCAACGCTAGAGTCGATCACATATCAGGTGGATGATGTCTTAAAAGCGATGGAGGCAGATTCCGGCATGAAGCTCTCCGCACTGCGTGTGGACGGCGGAGCAAGCGCCAACAATTTTCTGATGCAGTGCCAGGCGGACATCAGCCAGGCGCCGGTGGAGCGGCCGTGCTGCATCGAGACGACCGCGATGGGAGCAGCTTATCTTGCGGGACTCGCCGTCGGCTACTGGCCGGATCAGGAGACGGTAAAACAGAACGGAGCCATTGACCGTATATTTGAGCCGGAGCTCTCGAAAGAGGAGCGCGATGAGAAGATGAACGGATGGCACAAAGCAGTCCGTTACGCCGAAGGATGGGCGAAATAGAAAAAGATTTTGGAAATGCAGAAAAGGAACGGTTTCGTAATGAAAACCGTTCCTTTTCGCGTACTGTGACTTCTTGTCTACTGATGTTAAAGAATGTCGATATGTTCGCCGTTTAAAGCTTTGTTCATGCTTCGCACGGCACAGAATTTACCGCACATCGAGCAGGTATCTTCCTGTTCCGGCGAGCGGTCAGCACGGATGGCTTTTGCAGTCTCCGGGTCCAGTGCACAGTCCCACTGTGCTTCCCAATCGAGCACGCGGCGGGCGTCTCCCATCTTGTCGTCAATATCACGCGCATGCGGCACGCCTTTGGCAATGTCGGCAGCGTGTGCGGCGATTTTGCTTGCGATGATGCCCTGCTTTACGTCATCGAGGTTCGGAAGAGCCAGATGCTCTGCCGGCGTTACGTAGCACAGGAAAGCAGCGCCGTTCATAGCGGCAATTGCGCCTCCGATGCAGCGGTGATGTGGTCATAGCCCGGTGCAATATCGGTCACAAGAGGTCCGAGGACATAGAACGGAGCGCCCATGCAGATGGTCTGCTGTACTTTCATGTTGGCCGCAATCTGATCCATCGGAACGTGGCCCGGTCCCTCAACCATAACCTGAACGTCTTTCTCCCAGGCACGTTTGGTGAGTTCGCCGAGGCGCACCAGCTCCTCAATCTGGCAGACATCCGTTGCGTCGGCAAGGCAGCCAGGACGGCAGGCGTCGCCGAGAGAAATGGTCACATCGTATTCACGGCAGATATCGAGAATCTCATCGTAATACTCGTAGAACGGATTCTCCTCGCCGGTCATGCACATCCAGGCGAACACGAGGGAGCCGCCGCGGGAAACAATATTCATTTTCCGTTTGTGTTTGCGGATCTGATCGATGGTTTTTCTGGTGATGCCGCAGTGCAGGGTGACGAAATCGACACCGTCCTCGGCATGGAGGCGGATGACGTCAATAAAATCTTTGGCGGTCAGCGTATCCAGGTCTCTCTGGTAATGGATCACACTGTCATATACCGGCACGGTGCCGATCATGGCTGGACATTCGGAGGTCAGTTTCCGCCGGAACGGCTGCGTATTGCCGTGGCTCGACAGTCCATGATGGCTTCTGCGCCATATTGACCGCGGAGAGTACCTTCTGCATCTCCACATCGTAATCTTTACAGTCTTTCGAAACACCGAGATTTACATTGATTTTCGTGCGCAGCATCGAGCCGATGCTCCGGGTCGATGCAGGTGTGCAGCTTATTGGCCGGAATGGCAACCTTTCCGCTGGCAACGAGCGGCATCAGTCTTCCACGGCCATATACTCTTTTTCTGCGACTTTTTTCAACTCCGGTGTTACAATGCCGCGGCGTGCGGCGTCCATCTGTGTTGCGTAATTGCGTTCCATTTGTTGTTCTCCTTTATTTTCAAAATCAGATCCGGTAAGCGTGGTTCAGCGGTCCCGAGCCGTGGCCGAGATCCATCATGCTCGCGAGTGCGCCCGAAATATACTCTTTTGCGGCGGAAATGGCATCCGGAAGGGAAAGCCCCTTTGCGAGCCCCGATGCGATGGCGCTGGAGAGTGTACAGCCGGTGCCGTGTGTGTTCGGATTGTCGATGCGTTTTCCGGTGAACCAGGTAAATGTGCCGTTGTGATATAAAAGATCGTTGGCATCATTGATACTGTGGCCGCCCTTTAACAGAACGGCACAGCCGCAGGAATCCCCGATCTCTTTTGCGGCGCGTTCCATATCGCTTTCCGACTGGATTTTGATGCCGGAGAGAACTTCTCCCTCTGGGATATTCGGTGTGATGACTTCAGCCAGAGGAAAGAGCAGTTTTTCATCAGGTCAGGCACGCCGCCCGAAGCGAGCGCGGAGCCGCTTGTAGCGACGAGGACCGGGTCCACAACGATGTGTTTGGCCTGGTAGAAGCGAAGCCGTTCGGAGATGACTTCGATCAGTGCCGGGGAGGATACCATACCGATTTTGACGGCGTCCGGGAAGATGTCCGTAAAGACGGCGTCAAGCTGTGCGGCCAGAAACTCCGGTGTTACATCGAAAATACCGGAAACTCCGGTGGTGTTCTGGGCGGTGAGTGCGGTAATTGCCGACATGGCGTAAACTCCGTTTGTGATCATGGTTTTGATGTCTGCCTGAATGCCGGCGCCTCCGCTGGAATCACTTCCCGCGATTGTTAATGCTGTTTTCATGTTTTTCGCGTCCATGAGAATTACTCCTTTGCATTACTTTTCTTTTTGGACAGGCGACAAAGAAAGTGGTGCCCCCAGTCTGCCGCCTGGTGTGAGGATGAATGGTTACGTAAAATTATTTGTTTTCCAGCATGCGCAGAGTCTGTTCTTTCAGATCCTTCGTTGCGGAAACAATGTCTTTCTGTGCAAAAATGGCACTGATGACGGCGATGCCGCAGATGCCGCTGCCGGAAAGCTCCGTCACGTTATCGCGTGTGATGCCGCCGATGGCGATGACAGGGATTTTAACGGCATTGCAGATAGCAGTCAGCGTTTCGTGGCTGACATCCTCCGCATCCGCCTTGGAACCGGTGTGGAAGACCGCGCCGACGCCGAGGTAATCTGCCCGCGCTGCTCGGCGAGAATGGCCTGTTCCACGGTCTGCGCCGAAACGCCGATGATCTTGTCCGGGCCAAGCTTTGCACGGACATCGCCGGCCTCCATATCGCTCTGGCCGACATGAACGCCGTCCGCATCCATCTTAGCTGCGATTTCCACGTTATCGTTGATGACGAAAGGAACATGGTATGCGGCACAGAGTTTTTTCAGTTCCAGTGCCTCTTCCATAAAGTGATCCTGGTCAAGATTTTTTTCGCGGAGCTGGATAAACGTTGCGCCGCCCTGCAGAGCCTTTTCCACCTGGCTGTACAGTGTCTCGCCGTTCAGCCAGCTGCGGTCTGTCACAGCATATAAAAGCAGGCCTTTTTTATCGCACTTCATACTTTGCACCTTTCTCCAGCGTCTCGCCGTCCATGTGGTAGATGCGTCGATGATGCGGTTCCGGTAGGTGGAGTTGCCGTCTTCCGGTTTCATATGGCTCCAGCCGATCTCGCCGGCAAGTCCCATCGCGCAGACAGCGGCAGCAGCGGCTTTTAACGGCTCGTCCGGGTTGGCAACGAGGTAAGCGGTCATCATGCCGGAGAGCTGGCAGCCTGTTCCGGTGATGCTTCCCATCTCGCGCGTCCGTTGCGGATCACGTAGCAGGTGTCAGCATCGGCAACGAGGTCGATCGCTCCTGTGATGGCGACAACACAGTTGTGGTCTTTCGCAAAGTTTTTTGCAAAAGCAACGGCGCTGTCGAGGTTTTCGTCTGTTACTTTATCGGCAACGTCTGCGTCAACACCCTTTGTCGTTCCGCTTCCGAGTGCCAGTGTTTTGATTTCGGAAATATTTCCGCGGATGACGGTGAACGGGATTTTTTCCATCAGTCCGACTGCGGTCGAAGTACGTAAGTGGCTTGCGCCTGCGCCGACTGGATCGAGCAGGATTTTGTGGCCGAGCGAAGCTGCTTTTGCACCGGCACGGTACATGCCGTCGATGCTCGTTCTGTGCAGCGTTCCGATGTTGATGTTCAGACCGCCGCAGATGGAGGTGATATCCTCGACATCCTCCGGTTCATCGGACATGATCGGGCTTGCGCCGCATGCCAGCAGAATATTGGCGACATCGTTTACCGTAACGTAATTTGTGATGTTGTGTACGAGAGGGGTTGTTTTTCTGACATTGTCAAGACAAGTGCCTAACATAATTTTTTGTTCCTCCTGTGTGAGTATTTTTGCAGAAGCAAATTCCCTTGTGATACTGGAAGAACCTGTTGATGATGTGTTCATAGAGATTAAAAAGCAGATATACGTGGAGGTATATCTGCAGAAAATGTGCATATCGTATCTCCCTACGTTGGCATTACCCAAATCAGGTTCAGGGTCTAGGAGATGCATCCTACTCTCAGCCCGCTTCGCACGCGAGCTCCCCTTTGCTTTCTGCAGACAATTATATACGTATAAAAACAATTGTGCAAGAGAAAAACGGAAGATTTAAAAAAATTTCAGAAAAATAAAAAAGACATGCAAAATATTGGAAATGTAATGTTATTTGGGTTGACAGAGAAAATAATATCAGCGTAAAATGAAGTATAAAATATGCGTGGAAGACGGGTGAAACGATGGAAGAACAAAGAAGCTTGAACTCTACCAGGACAGCCCGGAATACACCTTCGACCTGATCCTCATGAACGTGCATATCGCAAAGCCGATTAATGCGGAATTACTGAAAAAGAAAATTGCAGAGTATTGCAGGTGAAAAGAAGTGCCCCTGCCGGCATCTGATGTGTGCCGGGCAGGGGCTTTTGATGTACGAATCTTATTTTTCTTCCTCCGGGTACGTATAGCCCCAGGTTCTGCGGAAGGAGGTCATCAGATCCATGACGTCCTTCGTGTAGTCGAGGTGCATGGCAGATACATCTCCATTGATGGCGCGTTCCATGTCGGCGAGCTCATAGGCGAGTGCATCGGCGTTGTCACCGGCTTTGATGATTTTGGATTCGCCAGTGGAAGCGTCTGTGATTTTTGCTTCCCAGGCACGCGGTACTCCATGATCTCGATAAATCCGTTCTCACAGGAAACCATGCCGCGTTTCGGCTGTTTGGAGTGGAGAGAGAGCATCACACTTGCCATCTGTCCTTCCTGATTGGTGAGAAGGAGGCCGGCCTGCTCGTCCACACCGGTCGGAGCGGGCTTTACCTGGGAAAGGAGCTGATCCGGCTTGGAGTCGAAGAACCAGCGGATGAAGGAGAGTGCGTATACGCCGATATCAAGCATCGCGCCGCCTGCGAGATTCCGGTTGAAGAAGCGGTTCTTCATGTTGTACTCTTTGAAACTGCCGAAGTTCATCGTGATCAGATTGACTCTGCCGAGACGGCCGGAGTCGAGAAATTTTTTCAGCTCTTTGTAGATCGGCATATGGTAAATCGTCATTGCCTCTCCGATGATGACACCTTTTTCTTTCGCAAGCGCTATGGCCTCGTCGAGCTCGTCACTGTTCAGTGTAATCGATTTCTCAACGAGAATGTGTTTTCCATTGGCAATCGCCTCTTTCATAAAGCCAAGATGCGTGTTGTGCGGCGTCGTGATATAAATGACATCGACCTCCGGATCGGTAAACATCTCATGGAAATCATCGTAAACTTTTCCAATTCCATATTTCTCCGCAAAAGCAGCCGCCTTCTCATGGGTCCGGTTGCCGACCGCGTAAATATTCTTTCCGTTTTTCTGCAGTGCGACCGCCATTTCATTTGCAATCACACCGCATCCGAGTACAGCCCATTTGATTTCTTTCATCGTGAGATTCTCCTATCGTATCTATTTCGCCCAGAGCGGTTCTTCGCTTCCGCTGTAGTCAAACCGTCCGTCGTTTTTCTCTTCCAGTGCTTTGATCATATGGTACGTAAATTCATTGTAAGGCGTTGGAATTCCCAGCTCTTTTCCCATGCGGATCAGCGCACCCGAGAACATATCAATTTCCGTATGGCGTCCCGCATCGAGATCCTGGAGCGTCGAGTAGCGCGCCGTCGGCGGAACCGCACTTCCGCGTCCCGAGGAGACATCCGCCTTGTTGATATCAATTCCCTTTGCCTCCGCAATCGCCATCAGTTCTGCGCGGAGTCCGTCGCTGATCGCCTTCATATGCACACTGTCGCGGTAGCAGCCGACCCCGGCACCGAGAATAGCCTGCGGCAGGTTATTGCAGACATTCAGCCGGAATTTGCTCCATATTTCCTCTAAATACAATCGGTTGCCCGGTAATGCAGCCCTGTGCCGGAGAACAGATCCAGAACAGCCTGCACACGCTCACTGTCGTACGGCGCCGAAACTTCGCCGAAAATGATGCCGAGCGTCGCCTCAGGGTTGAAAACGTAGCCGTCATTCTCTTTATGAGAAGCTACTTTGATAACAGCATGAAGCAGATGCTCCGCACCGGCTTTTTCCGCGATGATCTCCTCGCTGTCCACGCCGTTCATCAGACTCATGATCACAGTATTCTCGCCGGTAACGGCAGTAATATCGTCAAGAGCCCCCGGCAGTGCGCCGTATTTGAGCGAGACGATCAGAAAATCCACGCCGTGTGCCTCTTCCGGTGTCCATACCTCCGGGTGATAAACCGTATCGTTAATTTTGCATCCTTTGTTTTTCAGACGCTTCGCCCGTTCCCCGGACGCGATAACGCCAAGCCGGATGTCCTTTTTCTCCGAAAGCCCCCAGATCACATAAGACCCAACCGCTCCGGCGCCCAGAACAGCAACTGATTTTATTTTCATAATAGCCTCCTTTGTAACTGTTTGAATTATCCTTACTATAACAAATTTTGCGGAGATCCTCAATTTGTTTTTCAAAATAGAAAATTTCGGAAAAGGAAGCCTAAATGTGTTGACGGAGCGATAAGGTAGATTGTAGAATGAAAAGAAAATGTACGAAGACAAAATCCGGACGAAAGAAGAACAGAAGGCAAAAGAAAAACAAGAGAAGAAATAAGAAACGAAATTCGAACGTTTCTCCTTCGTTTTTTGCACGCATTTTTACCGGGAAATCATATTCTAAGGTTAGAATGAAAAAACAGGAGAATCTGTTGATGAAAAGAAAATGGCTGACAGGTGCGCTTGTACTGGCAATGGCGGTAGTGACGCTGGCGGGATGCGGGGCAAAAGATGAGACAAAAGAAAAAGTGGAGCAGGTGACATTAAATGAGGTTGCCCACTCCATTTTTTACGCCCCGCAGTACGTGGCAATTGAGGAGGGGTATTTCGCGGACGAGGGCATTGATCTGACGCTGATAACAGGATTTGGTGCAGATAAAGTGCTGACGGCGATGATTTCCGGCGAGGCGGATATCGGGTTTATGGGGGCGGAGGCAACCGTCTACGCGTACCTCGAGGGAACCGCAGACCCGGTTGTGAACTTCGCGCAGCTGACGCAGCGGGCGGGAAACTTTGTTGTGGGAAGAGAGAAAGACAATTCGTTTACCTGGGAAAAATTGAAAAACAAAGAGGTATTAGGGGGAAGAAAAGGCGGTATGCCGGAAATGGTCTTTGAGTATGTTCTGGCGCAGAAAGGGATTGATAAAAAAGACGTAAACATCAACCAGAGCATCGATTTTGGTTCCACAGCTGCCGCGTTCTCCGGCGGACAGGGGGATTATACGATTGAATTTGAACCGTCCGCGACACTGCTCGAGCAGAAGGGCGACGGCTATGTCGTGGCATCGGTCGGAACGGAATCCGGGTATGTGCCGTATACGTCGTACAGCGTCAAACAGAGTTATCTGAAAATGCACGGCGCAACCGTAGAAAAATTCACGAAGGCACTGCAGAAGGGAATGGACTTCGTGCAGACGCACACACCGGAGGAGATTGCAGAAGTGATTGCGCCGCAGTTTGCAGAAACCGAGCTGGAAACCATCACCGCGATCGTGCGCCGCTACTATGAGCAGGATACGTGGAAAGAAAATCTGATCTTTGAGGAAGAAAGTTTTGATCTTCTGCAGGAAATTCTGGAGCAGGCGGGAGAGCTGGAGAAAAAGGCACCGTACAAGACACTCGTGACAACAAAATACGCCGAAGAGGCCGCCGCCAAAGGCTGATTCCGGCGGAATAGAAAAGCAAAAAAAGACAGAAAAAGACACTTTTCGACATTCGTCGACAAACAGCGACATTTCATTCGAAAAAAATAAAGAAAATTGTAAAAGAAAAGAAGAAAAATAGAGAAAAAGTATTGCAAAAAAGTAAATTTTGTTGCATACTATGGGTGTCGCATATATTTTTTACAACACAGGCATACGGAGGCGAACAGACATGAAGTAGGTTTTATCGGCGGCGGGCAACATGGCGAGTGCCATGATTGGCGGAATGATCCAAAAAGGAGTTGTATCTGCAGATGACATTCTGGTATCGGTCCGCACGGAGAAAAGTGTGGAACGCTTGACCAACCAGTTTGGAGTCCAGGCGACTATGGAGAACGAAGCGGTCGTAGCCGGATCCGATCTTGTATTCCTGCAGTAAAGCCAAACCAAATAAAAAATATAATAAACCTCGTCAAAAACTTCATCTCACCCGAGAAGATTATCGTATCGATTCTTCCCGGTAAGTCTTTACAATGGCTGGGTACAGAAATCGGAAAACCAACAAAGTTAATTCGCACTATGCCAAACACACCAGCACTCGTCGGAGAAGGAATGACCGGCGTCTGTGCCAATGATCTCGTGACGGAGGAAGAGCTGCAGCTCGTTTTAACCCTCCTGAAAAGCTTTGGCCGCGCAGAAGTTGTTCCGGAGTATCTGATGGATACCGTCACAGGTGTCAGCGGAAGCTCGCCGGCGTACGTATTTCTTTTCCTGGAGGCTCTTGCAGATGCGGCCGTAGCCGAAGGAATGCCGAGAAAACAGGCATATGAATTTGCTGCACAGTCTGTCCTTGGAAGCGCCAAAATGCTTCTCGAGACAGGAATGCACCCGGGAGAATTAAAAGACATGGTCTGCTCGCCAGGCGGAACCACCATCGAAGCGGTTGCCGTACTGGAGCGGGAGAACCTGAGAAGTGCTGTTATTGATGCAACACGAGCCTGCATCCGGAAATCAAAGGGAGTGGATTAGAAGGAGCAGCACCGCCGCTTTGACAGAATGACGCTAATGTGAAAGCAGCAAAAATAAAGAATGTATGCACAAAAAAACAAACCAAAACAAGCAAAAAGCAAGCACAAAAAGAGTAAAAAAACAAACGAGCGGAAAAATCCCGGCAGCCGTGGAAAAGGCACCGGGATTTTTTCTGGTAATTTATAGTTTTTTTCCTTTACTGAGCGTACTGTTGTGATAATCGGAAGAATAGGTTACATCCTTTCCAAACCATACCGGAGGAACAAAGGCGTTTGCGGATGCTTCGTCCGGAAACTCCACCTCTGCGAGGTAAAGCCTTCATACGGCGCATCAAAGACATCGAGCTCGATCGTCAGATCCGTTCCGGTAAGCGGCAGCAGATAGCGTGTTTTTGAGATGAGAACGCGTCTGCCTTTTCCCGCAGATGCAGGTAGGATTCCTTTGTGAGCGGAAGATTATACTCTTCACGCACCATCAGCCCTTTTGACTTGTAGGTCAGATAATATTCGTCGTCAGAGCGGCGGATGCGGACAACCGGTTCGGTGGAAAGATAGCCCTGCTCGATTTTTTTACATGGATAGCTTGTAAGATTTTCCGGAAGCTGATCCAGAAGGTATTTGCGTTCGATTTCCATAAAAGAGACTCCTTCTCGTGATTGCGTCACTGCTTTTTTCAAGAGTTTACCATGCTTTTCCCGTGATGTTAAGCGAAATCCGGCTTTTTGCGAAAAAAAGTCCTGAAATTTTTATGAAATGCAAGCATTCTGCGGAAAAATGTGGTATAATAGCGGCGGTTTGTTACAAAGAAAAGCAGAGAATATCACGTGACAAAACACACGAGACTGATCATACAACACAGGAGGACAAAACCATGGCAAAGATTTATGTATTTCTGGCAGACGGATGTGAAGAGATTGAGGCACTGACCCCGGTGGATCTGCTGCGCAGAGCCGGAGAAGACGTATGCACCGTTTCTATTATGGGAAGAAAAGAAGTAACAGGATCCCACAAAATCACCATTCTTGCAGATGAAACCATCGAAGAGGGAGAGTTTGATGACGGAGACATGCTGGTACTTCCGGGCGGAATGCCGGGTACATTAAATCTGGCCGGAAACGAGACGCTCGCAGCGCTGATCCGTTCCTATGACGATCAGGGAAAGAAACTGGCAGCCATCTGCGCAGCGCCGAGCATCCTTGGTGTGATGGGCATCTTAAAAGATAAAAACGCCGTCTGCTTCCCGGGATTTGAAGAAAAGCTGGCAGGCGCAAACGTACTCGATGTACCGGCAGTCACCGACAAAAATGTGACCACCGGCCGCGGCATGGGAGCAGCCACTGACTTCGCACTGGAGCTGATCCGTGTTCTGCAGGGAGAGGACAAAGCAAAAGAAATGGCGGAAAAAATCGTATTTCATTGCTAAAAAAAGCCTAAAAACCACAGAAATATAAAAAAATCACTGGCGTTTTTGAAAAGAGTATGCTATACTCGATAAATGACTGTAGAATGGAGAGGTGTGCAGGTTTTCTGCCGCTTTTCAGATAAATCAAGGAGGAAATTGATAAAATGAGTGTACAGGTCGAAAATTTAGAAAAGAATATGGCCAAACTTACCATTGAGGTTCCGGCTGAAGAATTAGAGAAAGCACTGGAGAAAGCTTACCAGAAACAGAAAAAGAACATCAGCGTTCCGGGCTTCCGTAAAGGAAAAGTTCCGAGAGCTATGGTAGAAAAATGTATGGCCCGGCAGTATTCTATGAGGATGCTGTAAACAGCCTTGTTCCGGAAGAGTATTCCAAAGCAGCAGAAGAGAGCAAACTGGACATCGTATCCCGTCCGGAGATCAACGTAGAGCAGATCGAAAAAGGCAAAGCTTTCATCTTTACCGCAACTGTAGCAGTAAAACCGGAAGTTACCCTTGGCGAGTACAAAGGTCTGGAAGTAGCAAAAGCTGACACAACCGTTACAGATGAAGAAGTAGAAGTTGAGCTGAAAAAAGAGCAGGAGAAAAATGCAAGAACCATCAATGTAGAGGATCGTCCGGCAGCAGACGGAGATACCGTTACACTTGACTTCGAAGGTTCTGTAGACGGCGTTCCGTTCGACGGCGGCGCTGGAAAAGATTATCCGCTGACCCTTGGCTCCCATTCCTTCATTCCGGGATTCGAAGAGCAGCTCGTTGGCGCAGCTCTGGAAGAGGAGAAGGAAGTAAACGTTACTTTCCCAGAGGATTATCAGGCAGAAGAGCTTGCTGGAAAAGCAGCAGTATTCAAATGCACCATCCACAAAATCGAAGCAAAAGAGCTTCCGGCACTTGATGACGACTTCGCAAAAGACGTTTCCGAGTTCGATACTCTGGATGAGTACAAAAAAGAAATCAAAGACAACCTGACCAAGAAAAAAGAAGAGCAGGCTAAGACAGAAAAAGAGAACGCTGTCGTAGATAAAGCAGTAGAGAACGCAACAATGGAGATTCCGGAAGCTATGATCGATACGCAGGTAGAGAACATGGTTGACGATTTCGCAAGAAGAATCCAGTCCCAGGGTCTGTCCATGGAGCAGTACATGCAGTTTACAGGCGCTACCGTTGATTCCTTAAAAGAGCAGATGAAACCGCAGGCTGTTAAGAGAATCGAGAGCAGACTGGTACTTGAGAAGTTGCAGAAGCAGAGAACATCCAGATCAGCGATGAGAAGCTGGACGAAGAGCTGGCTAAAATGGCTGAAATGTACAAAATGGAGCTGGATAAATTCAAAGAGCTCGTTGGCGAATATGAGAAAGAGCAGATGAAGAAAGATCTCGCTGTTCAGGAAGCAGTAACTCTCATGGCCGACAGCGCAAAAGAGGCGTAAGACCTCGGAAAGAGAGGCAATTGAATGAGTTTTGTACCTTATGTCATCGAGCAGACAAGCAGGGGAGAGAGAAGTTACGATATTTATTCAAGACTGCTGAACGACCGTATTATTTTTCTGGGAGAGGAAGTTACCGACGTATCGGCAAACCTGATCGTTGCACAGCTTCTGTTCCTGGAGTCTGAAGATCCGGGAAAAGATATCCACATGTATATCAACAGTCCGGGAGGTTCTGTAAGCGCAGGACTTGCTATCTACGATACGATGCAGTACATCAAATGTGATGTATCCACGATCTGTATCGGTATGGCTGCCAGCATGGGAGCATTCCTTCTTGCCGGCGGTACCAAAGGAAAGAGAATGGCTCTGCCAAACTCTGAAATCATGATTCATCAGCCATCCGGCGGTGCACAGGGTCAGGCAACCGAGATCAAAATCGTTGCAGAACAGATTCTGAAAACCAAACGGAAATTAAATGAAATTCTGGCGGCAAATACAGGAAAACCGCTGGAACAGATTGAGATCGATACCGAGCGTGACAACTACATGTCCGCAGAGGAAGCAAAAGCATACGGTCTGATTGATAATGTAATTACGAACCGATAAGAGAGGAAAGGTGTCCAAAAGCGTAGTTCCGGCAATGAGGCTTTTGCGGCACCTTTTGCCTTATCCGGCGATAAGGTTTAGTTGTAATATGTTGAAAGGAAGAAAACGATGGCTATAAAAGGGAATGATACCAAGATCCGCTGCTCTTTCTGCGGAAAGACAGAAGACCAGGTACGCAAGCTGATCGCAGGCCCGGACGGGGCATACATCTGTGATGACTGCGTGGCAATCTGCTCGGAGATCATTCAGGAAGAGTTTGAGGATCTGTACGGCGAGCAGAATACCGACGAGATCAACCTGATCAAACCAAAGGAAATCAAAGCATTTCTGGATGACTACGTAATCGGACAGGATGAGGCGAAAAAAGTGCTCTCCGTTGCTGTTTACAACCATTACAAACGAGTGCTTTCCGGTGCATCCTCCGACATCGAACTGCAGAAGAGCAACATTCTGATGCTCGGACCGACCGGTTCCGGAAAAACGTATCTGCACAGACACTGGCCAAACTGATCAACGTTCCGTTTGCAATTGCAGACGCAACGGCGCTCACCGAGGCAGGTTATGTCGGCGAGGACGTAGAAAACATTCTGCTCCGCCTCATTCAGGCAGCAGACTATGATATCGAGCGCGCTGAGCACGGAATCATCTACATCGATGAGATCGATAAAATCACAAGAAAATCCGAAAACGCTTCGATCACACGAGATGTTTCCGGCGAGGGTGTACAGCAGGCACTGCTGAAAATCCTGGAGGGAACTGTAGCTTCCGTTCCGCCGCAGGGCGGAAGAAAGCATCCGCATCAGGAGTTTATTCAGATTGATACGACGAATATCCTCTTTATCTGCGGCGGTGCATTCGAAGGACTCGAGAAGATCATCGAGACGAGACAGGATACGAAATCCATCGGATTCAACAATCCGATCGGCCATGCAAAAGATGAGAATGTCGGAGATCTGCTCCGTCAGGTCATGCCGCAGGATCTGACCAAGTTCGGCCTGATTCCGGAGTTTGTCGGACGTGTGCCGATTGTCGTTACGTTAAATTCTCTGGATGAGACGGCCCTGATGAAGATTCTGGTTGAGCCGAAGAATTCTCTGGTCAAACAGTACAAGAAGCTGTTTGAGCTGGACGGCGTACAGCTTGACTTCAAAGAAGATGCACTCGAAGCGATTGCAAAGAAATCCCTGGAGCGGAAAACAGGCGCCAGAGGTCTCCGCGCAATCATGGAAGATACGATGATGGATCTGATGTATGAGATCCCGTCGGACAATACGACAAAAGAATGCGTCATCACCAAGGACGCTGTAGAAAAGAAGGCGGAGCCGGAGATTATTCACGGCGAACCGGCCCCTGTTCCACGGCGGAATATGGGAAGAAGATCCGGAAGACCGGAAACCGCCTGAAAAACGCAGGAGGAAACTTAAATGGAAGAAGTGACAAAAGTATTACCGGCGATTGCGCTGCGTGGAACGACGATTTTGCCGGATATGATTGTACATTTTGATATCAGCAGACCTAAATCGGTTCGTGCGGTCGAGGAGGCGATGCTGGGAGACCAGAAAATTTTCCTGATTACACAGAAAGACCCGGATACGGAAGTACCGGGTCTGCTTGATGTGTATAAAATTGGAACAATTGCGGTCATCAAACAGGTTGTAAGAATGCCCAAGGATGTTCTTCGGATTCTCGTAGAAGCAGAAAGACGCGCAGAACTGCTGAACTTCGAGGAAGAGGAGAGCGAGTATCTCCGCGCCGAGGTGGCGCTGTTTACCGGCTCGGACGAAATGCAGTTTTCCGATATCGAGCAGGAAGCAATGCTGCGCAACTTAAAAGAGCTGTTTGCCGTCTACTGCGAGCAGACGCAGAAAGTCAGCAAGGAACTGGCAGGCCAGATCCTCGGAACCGAAGAAGTTGGAAAGCTGGTGGATCAGATCTGCATGAATCTGCCCCTCGACTACGTAAACCGCCAGAAACTGCTGGAGCTGTGGAGCTTTCCGAGCGGTATGATACGCTCTGCGTCATGATCGCCAACGAGATTCAGATTCAGGAGATCCGTTCGGAGATTCAGGGAAAAATCAAAGAGCGGATCGATAAGAACCAGCGTGATTATATTCTGCGCGAGCAGCTTAAAGTCATCCGCGAGGAACTCGGCGAGGACAATTCCCGGACCGAGATTGAAAATTATAAGAAGCAGCTTGAGAAGCTCAAAGCTTCCAAAGAGGTAAAAGAGCGGATTTCCGAAGAGATCCACCGTCTGGAAAATTCGGCCAGCAATCCGTCCGAGGCAGGCGTGATCCGCGGCTATATCGAGACACTGCTGGGGCTTCCGTGGGATAAGGCATCCCGTGACAATCAAGATCTGGCAAGAGCACGCGAGATTCTGGAGGAAGATCACTACGGTCTTTCGAAAGTAAAAGAGAGAATCCTCGAATTCCTGGCCGTACGCACCCTGACGAAGAAAGGCGAGAGCCCGATTCTCTGCCTGGCAGGCCCTCCGGGAACCGGTAAGACCTCGATTGCGAGAAGCGTGGCGCGAGCCTGAATAAAAAATACGTCCGCATCTGTCTCGGCGGTGTGCGGGATGAGGCGGAGATCCGCGGCCACAGAAGAACCTACATCGGCGCGATGCCGGGACGCATTGCGGCGGGACTCCATCAGGCGAAGGTGAAAAATCCGCTGATGCTGCTCGATGAGATCGACAAAGTAAGTGCAGATTACAAGGGAGATACCTCTTCCGCACTTCTTGAGGTCCTCGATTCCGAGCAGAATAATAAATTTGCCGATCATTACGTAGAGCTTCCGATCGACCTTTCGGAGGTGCTCTTTATTGCAACCGCAAATGATATTCAGAACATTCCGCGTCCGCTGCTGGACCGTATGGAAGTGATTGAAATTCAAGCTATACGGAAAACGAGAAGTTCCATATCGCAAAAGAACATCTCGTTCCGAAGCAGAAGAAGGCGAACGGTCTGAAAGAAGCACAGCTTGTGATCGAGGATGAGGCGCTGATGGAAGTGATCAGCGGCTACACCAGAGAGGCCGGTGTCCGCTCCCTGGAGCGCCAGATCGGCAGAATCTGCAGAAAGAGCGCGAGAAAGATTCTCGAGGAACAGGTAAAAGAGGTTGTTGTGACGAAAGAAAATCTGGAAGAGTTCCTCGGAAAAGAGAGGTATGAGTTCCAGCCGGCCAACGAAAAACCGGAGATTGGTATTGTGCGCGGTCTTGCCTGGACGGCAGTCGGCGGCGATACGCTGCAGATCGAGGTCAATGTGATGCCGGGAAAAGGAGAGTTTCTGCTGACCGGCCAGCTCGGCGATGTGATGAAGGAGTCTGCGCAGGCGGGCATCAGCTTTATTCGTTCCGTGGCAGAGCAGTATGAGATTCCGAAAGAATTTTTCGAGAAACACGACATCCACATTCATATTCCGGAGGGAGCCGTTCCAAAAGATGGCCCGTCTGCCGGTATTACGATGGCGACGGCGATGGTTTCCGCGATCACAAAGGTTCCGGTAAAAGCAGACGTTGCGATGACCGGAGAGATTACGCTCCGCGGCCGTGTGCTTCCGATCGGCGGCTTAAAAGAGAAGCTGCTGGCGGCAAAGAAAGCCGGTATCCATATGGTTCTCGTTCCGGAGAAAAATGAGCCGGATGTCAGAGAACTGGATGCGGAGATCACAGACGGACTGCAGATCGAATTTGTCGGCAGCATGGAACAGGTATTAAAACTGGCACTTGTGGAAAAGAAGTAAGGCCAGAAGATGCAAAAAACAGGAGAAGAAAAGTATGGTAATTAAACAGGTAGAGCTGCAGCACGTCTGCGGAATCACCAGTAAACTGCCGGATACCGGTCAGGTGGAAGTGGCATTTGCGGGAAAATCCAATGTTGGAAAATCTTCTCTCATCAATGCCCTGATGAATCGGAAATCACTGGCGCGTACCAGTGCGCAGCCGGGAAAACACAGACGATCAACTACTACCACATCAATGAGGAAATGTATCTGGTGGATCTGCCGGGATACGGTTTTGCGAGAGCCTCCGAGGAGGTTAAAGCAAAATGGGGCAAGCTGATCGAGGATTATCTGCATCAGTCAAAAATGCTGCACGCAGTATTTCTTCTGATTGATATCCGTCATGCACCGTCCAACAACGATCGCATCATGTACGACTGGATCTTCGAAACGGCTATCAGCCGATCATCATGCGACGAAGCTGGACAAGATCAAGCGCAGCCAGCTTCAGAAGCAGATCAAGCTGATCCGCGAGACGCTGGAGGTTGAGAAAGATACGATTGTGATTCCGTTTTCTGCAGAGACAAAACAGGGACGCGAGGAGATCTGGAATCTGATTGATGAAATCCGCTCGGATGCAGAAGAAAGCGGGGAATAATGTCATGGGTATGATACGTGCTGCAGGCCTTGGGTATGAATACCTCCGTTACGAGGAGGAAGGACAGGAGCCGGAAGTAACAAAAGCGATCGAGGACGTCAGTCTGGAAATCCAGAAAGGTCAGTTTATCGCGGTGCTCGGGCATAACGGAAGCGGAAAATCAACGCTTGCGAAACATATCAACGCTCTGCTGGTGCCTACAGAAGGCACTATGTGGGTGGACGATATGAAGACGACAGATGAGGAGGATGTCTGGAAGATCCGCCAGAAAGCCGGTATGGTATTCCAGAACCCGGATAACCAGATCATCGGAAATGTGGTGGAAGAGGATGTCGGCTTTGGACCGGAAAATCTGGGTGTCCCGACCGATGAAATCTGGAAACGGGTGGAGGAGAGCCTTACGGCGACCGGGATGATTTCATACCGGGCCCACTCTCCGAATAAGCTCTCGGGAGGTCAGAAACAGAGGGTTGCAATTGCAGGAGTGATGGCTATGCAGCCGGAATGTATTGTTCTTGATGAACCAACCGCGATGCTGGATCCGAACGGACGAAAAGAGGTTCTTCGCGCTGTGCGTAAGCTGAATGAAGAAAAGGGCGTTACGGTTATTCTGATTACGCATTACATGGAAGAGGTTGTTTTTGCGGACCGTGTGTTCGTTATGGACAACGGTAAGCTGGTAATGCAGGGGACACCAAGGGAGATTTTTTCCGAAGTTGAGAAATTAAAAGAACTCCGTCTTGATGTACCCAAGTGACACTGTTGGCTTATGAATTGAGAAAAAATGGTGTAGATCTCCCGGAGGGAATTTTGACCATTGAAGAACTGGTGAATGCATTATGTCATTGAAACTTGAAGATGTAACGTACACATACAGCCCGGGAACGGCATATGAAATGCACGCCCTGGAGCATATCAATCTTGAAATTCCGAATGGCCAGTTTGTTGGGATTATCGGCCATACGGGAAGCGGAAAATCGACGCTTGTGCAGCATTTGAACGGTCTGATCCGCCCGACATTGGGACGGGTGCTGTATAACGGAGAGGATATCTGGAAAGAAGGATATCCGCTAAGAGAGCTTCGAAGCCATGTGGGACTGGTTTTCCAGTACCCGGAGCATCAGCTCTTTGAGACGGATGTGATCACAGATGTCTGCTTCGGTCCGAAAAACCAGGGACTTTCACCGGAGGAATGCAGAAAACGGGCGGAAGAGGCGTTAGATCATGTCGGATTTCCAAAGGAAATGTATGAAAAATCGCCGTTTGAACTCTCCGGAGGTCAGAAACGTCGTGTTGCGATTGCCGGTGTGCTTGCAATGAACCCGGATTTTCTGGTGCTTGACGAGCCGACTGCAGGCCTTGATCCGAAGGGACGCGATGAAATCCTCGATCAGCTTGCGCTGCTGCATAAGACGCGCGGCATTTCGGTTGTGCTCGTATCGCACAGCATGGAGGATATTGCAAAATATGTAGAGCGGATTATTGTCATGAACCACGGTCATGTGGCGTTTGACGATACTCCGAAGAAAGTCTTTGCCCACTATAAAGAACTCGAGAAAATCGGCCTTGCAGCGCCGCAGATGACGTATATTATGCATGCGCTAAAGGAACACGGCATGGACGTGGACGTAACGGCGACAACGGTTGAAGAGGCGCGCGATACGATTCTTGCGGCGCTTGGAAGTCAGAAGAAAAACGGGAAAAAAGGAGCAGAAGTATGTTAAGAGATATTACTCTGGGACAGTATTACCCGGCAGATTCTATTCTGCACCGACTTGACCCGCGTGTAAAATTTGTGGGAACACTCGTTTATGTCATTTCCCTTTTTCTGTTCCACAACTGGGGCTATCTGCTTGGAACCGTATTCCTTGCGGTGATGATTAAACTGTCGAAGGTACCGTTCAAATTTATCACGAAGGGTCTGAAATCAATTTTTGTGCTGCTTGCGATTACGATGGTATTTAACATCCTATTTACGCCGGGTGAGGTGCTCGTCCGTATCTGGAAAATTACGATCACCCGTGAGGGTGTGGCTATGGCATGCCGTATGTCGGTGCGTCTGATTTTCCTGATGATCGGCTCTTCGCTGATGACGCTGACGACAACACCGAACCAGCTGACGGATGCACTCGAAAGCCTGCTCGGACCATTGAAAAAATCCATGTGCCGGTGCATGAGATTTCCATGATGATGTCAATCGCGCTCCGTTTTATCCCGATTCTTCTGGAAGAGACAGACAAGATTATGAAAGCGCAGATGGCGCGCGGCGCGGATTTTGAGAGCGGAAATATTATCCAGAGAGTAAAGAACATGGTGCCGCTTCTGGTGCCGCTGTTTATTTCAGCCTTCCGCCGTGCAAATGATCTGGCGCTGGCGATGGAAGCACGCTGCTATCATGGAGGAGAGGGAAGAACACAGATGAAACCGCTTCGGTATCAGACGCGCGATTATGCAGCGTATGGCGTTCTTATGGCATACCTTGTTTGCAGTATCGGCCTTCGCGTGTGCGGACTCTGACTTTGACGAAAACGGAGGAGAAGAATGCGCAGAATTAAACTGATTGTAGCGTATGACGGCACAAATTACTGTGGATGGCAGGTGCAGCCAAACGGCATTACAGTACAGGAAGTATTAAATCAGGCTCTTTCCGATCTCTTTGCGAAAAAAATTGCCTGCATCGGCGCAAGCCGGACCGATGCCGGGGTACATGCTCTCGGCAATGTTGCGGTATTTGATACGGATGCGAGAATGCCGGCGGACCGTATCGCATTTGCATTGAATACACGGCTTCCGGCAGATATCCGTATTCAGGGATCATCCGAAGTGCCGCCGGACTTTCACCCGCGTTTTACCGCAACAGTCAAAACATATGAATACAGGATTTTGAACCGCACCTTTGCAGATCCGACGCGGAGACTGAATTCCTATTTCTGGTACGGCCCGCTGGATGTGGATGCGATGCGGCAGGCAGCATCGTATCTGGTTGGCATGCATGATTTCAAAAGCTTTGCAACAGCAAAACCGGAGGTGACCGACACGGTCCGTACCATCTATGAAACGAGTTTGGAAAAAGAAGACGATCTGATCCGCTTCCGGATCACTGGAAACGGTTTTCTCTACAATATGGTGCGGATTATCACTGGAACACTGCTTGAGGTTGGAAAGGGTGATTATCCGCCGGAGAAAGTAAAAGAAATCCTTGCGGCGAAGGATCGAAAAATGGCGGGAGCAACGGCCAGGCCGGAGGGTCTGACCCTGGTGCAGATCCGGTATCCCGAATGGGATTTCGAGTAAAGACATAAGTGGTCTGTATTTCCCGAAAAACAGACTCGCAGTTTACGAAAAAATGCAAAATATGGGTAAAAAACAGTTGACATTCCAAAATCCGTATAATATAATTACTAAATGTGTGACGTAGTTTGAAAACGCCGATGCCATAAGCCCCGGTAAGGCGGTTTCCTATATACATGAAACAGTAAATTGAATTTTTCACAGGAGGTTATATCCATGAACACCTTTATGGCAAATCCAGATAAGATTGAAAGAAAATGGTATGTTGTTGATGCAGAAGGATGTACATTAGGACGTCTGGCATCTGAAGTAGCAAAAGTATTACGTGGAAAAAACAAACCGGAGTACACTCCGCACGTAGATACTGGTGATTACGTAATCGTAATCAACGCTGATAAAGTAGCAGTAACCGGTAAAAAACTGGATCAGAAGATCTATTACAGCCACTCCGATTATGTAGGCGGAATGAAAGAAGCTACTCTTCGTGAGATGATGGCTAAGAAACCGGAGAAGGTTGTTGAACTTGCAGTGAAAGGCATGCTTCCAAAAGGACCTCTTGGAAGACAGATGTTCACAAAACTTCACGTATACGCTGGTGCAGAGCACGCTCATGCAGCTCAGAAACCAGAAGTATTAACATTTTAATAGGGAGGTAAAGAACATTGGCTAGCGCAAAATATTACGGAACCGGAAGAAGAAAAAAATCTATCGCAAGAGTATATCTTGTACCGGGAACTGGTAAAGTTACCATCAATAAAAGAGACATCGATGAGTATTTTGGTCTGGAGACCTGAAAGTTATCGTTCGTCAGCCTCTGGCAGCTACAGAGACCGCTGATAAATTTGACGTGATCGTAAACGTTCACGGCGGCGGATACACAGGACAGGCAGGAGCAATCCGTCACGGTGTTGCACGCGCCCTTCTGACTGTAGACAACGACTACAGACCAGTTCTGAAAAAAGCAGGATTCCTGACTCGTGATCCTAGAATGAAAGAGCGTAAGAAATACGGTCTCAAAGCAGCCCGTCGCGCTCCGCAGTTCAGCAAGCGATAATCGACTGCTCAGACTATATCAAAATGGTTCAAAAACCCCGGAAAATCAAGGTTTTCGGGGTTTTCTTATACCTAAACGGGCTGATATAGTTTGACTTGATTTGACCAAACGAGAGCCGTTTTCACCCAATTTTTAGTGGTTAAATATAGGACAACCGGCAAAAATGGGGTCAAAAAACGGCCTTAGTGGTTAAAAAATAGGACAACCAGAGAGCAATTTCGGGGGTATTTTTGAGGGTGATTTGGCACTCTCAGACACCGGATTTTTCGCTGGAGGGTTTGGCATAATCTGACCAAATCTGAACAATTAAATACGATTCTAATGCAGGCACTCAGTAACAAATAACTGGGTGCTTTTTTGGTTTCAGAGATTCCGGCATTAGAAAGGGCCGTCACTTTATGATTTTGAAGTGGCGGCTTTTTCTATTTCCAGAAGCAACAGCAATAATTAGAAATGAGGTGAAGTCAATGAACACGCAAATCATCGCCATCGCCAACCAGAAAGGCGGCGTTGGCAAAACAACAACCTGTGCGAACTTGGGAATAGGTCTGGCACAGGCCGGAAAGAAAGTGCTTCTGATCGACGGGGACCCACA
>ENA-OQDE01000299-OQDE01000299.1-human-gut-metagenome-genome-assembly--contig:-NODE-299-length-31346-cov-5.615811_pt1 | contig 31346 bp, 34 predicted proteins | sample MGYA00242768_ERZ504595 | MGnify/ENA primary metagenome ERZ504595 (study PRJEB26092, sample SAMD00036307) | human gut metagenome | host: Homo sapiens | study: EMG produced TPA metagenomics assembly of... | reverse complement strand
CTGTTGCACAGGCATATCTTCAAATTGTGTTGGCACGCTGCATAGGAAAATTAAATTTGGTAGAAAAGAGCAGTGTGGGGAGCAACGATCTTATTTACCAGACAGTTTCCTATATATCAGCAAATTTCAAGAAGAAGTTTTCGTTGGAAGAGATGGCAAAAGACCTGGGCGTGAGCAAATATGTTTTATCCAGACTCTTTTCCAAGACATTCCATAGAAACTTTAATCAATATCTTAACGATGCAAGGTTGAACTATGCATGCCATCGTTTGGAAAATACGAGTGATTCTATTACAAATATTTGTCTGGATAGTGGATTTGAAAGTCAGAGAACGTTTAACCGAGTATTTAAAGAAAGATATAAAATATCACCAAGTAATTATCGAAGTACTTGTGTGAAAGAGATGTTGTCATAAAAGGTTCTGTTGATCGAAATATTTACTTTGATTTTACAGTGCTATGTATTTGATTTCTTCACAGACTCCTTAAATCCTATAATTTCAAGCGTTTGCAAGTGCATTTGTATAGGATACTTGTTTCTGATATGCAGTAGGTAATATCTGAAATATATCTCGGAAAGCCGATGTAAATTTACTTTGGCTTTTATATCCCACAGCGGCGGCAAGTTCCGAAATAGATTTATCTTCCTGCAACAGCATATTCGATGCCAACTTCATACGGTATTCTTTCATGTAAGAAGCGATGGGCATTCCATAGACTGCTTTGAAAACGGATTTCAAAGTAGTGGTGTTCATCAGGTACTGTTTTGACAACTCTTCAATTTTGGTAACTTTTTTGAAAAAATTTGGATTAGACCACCAGTTAGGGGCTAACCCTGTAACTTAACGAAATGACATTGAAGTAACATAAAAATAAGATTTTTTGTACTGTACACAGGACAGTTCTTGACGTATACAACTGTGAAACGTATAATAGGCAAAGGATATTCAGGCAGAAGATGGAGGAAATTTCATGGCATTAAGTAAAAAGCCGGTCAACGGCATGAAAGATATTTTACCGGAGGAGATGCAGATCCGGGATTATGTGCAGCAAGTCATCAAAGAGACTTACCGCAGTTTCGGCTTTACGCCGATCGAGACACCTTGTATGGAAAATATTGCAAACCTGAGCAATAAACAGGGTGGAGAAAATGAAAAACTGATTTTTAAGGTAATGAAGCGTGGTGAAAAGCTGAAGGTCGCTGAAGCAAAAGAAGAAGCGGATTTAGTTGATTTTGGTATGCGTTATGATCTGACTGTTCCGTTAGTTCGTTTTTATTCGAATAATGCAAATGATCTTCCATCTCCGTTTAAGGCGATTCAGATGGGAAATGTCTGGAGAGCTGACCGCCCACAGCGTGGACGTTATCGTCAGTTTATGCAGTGTGACATCGATATTATCGGAGAGCCGACGAACCTTGCAGAGATTGAGCTGATCTTAGCAACAACTACAACAATCGGAAAACTCGGATTTAAGAATTTCGAGATCCGCATCAATGAGCGCCGGATCTTAAAGGCGATGGCAGCATACAGTGGATTTGCAGAGGAAGATTTCGATACTGTATTTATCATCTTAGATAAGATGGACAAGATCGGACTTGACGGTGTGGCAGAGGAACTTGAAAAAGAGGGCTATGCAAAAGAGTCGATCGAGAAATATCTTGCACTTTTTAAAGGTGTTGAGGAAGCAGAAAACGGCATCAAATACCTTGCAAAGACTTTGGAGGGATATTTAGATCCTGAGGTGGAGCGTAATCTTTTAGAGATCATCGATACCGTGGAGGGTGCAAAGGCGGCTTCCTTTAAAATGGTATTTGACCCGACTTTGGTTCGTGGTATGAGCTACTATACCGGAACCATTTTTGAGATCTCCATGCCGGAGCTTGGCGCAGCCTGTGGCGGCGGTGGACGTTATGATAAGATGGTTGGCAAATTTACCGGACAGGATGTGCCGGCATGTGGATTTTCCATCGGTTTTGAGCGTATCATCCTTCTTCTGATGGAGAGCGGATTTACGGTTCCGACACAGCGTCCGAAAGTTGCATACCTGATTGAAAAGGGATGCCCTGCAGAAAAACTCGGCGAGATCATCGGAAAGGCACAGGAAGAACGTGCGGCAGGCAAACAGGTGCTGGTTGTCCGCATGAACAAGAATAAAAAATTCCAGAAGGAAAAATTAGACGCCGAGGGATACAAAGAGATCATTGAGTTTTTCAATAAATAAAGTTTAATGACAGAGTGAATAATCTCTTCGAGATTGTAGAATTTTTTAATAAGTAAAAGGAAAGAGGTTTGCAGTAATGGCAGAATCAATGAAAGGCTTACACAGAAGCCATAGATGTACCGAGGTTTCAAATCAGAATATCGGTGAGACCGTAACCGTCATGGGATGGGTACAGAAGAGAAGAAATTTAGGAAGTCTGATCTTTATCGACTTAAGAGACCGTTCGGGTATCTTACAGCTCGTATTTAACGAAGAGAGCGTCGGCAAAGAGGGATATGAGAAGGCAGAGCGTTTAAGAAGTGAGTATGTGATCGCGGTAACCGGAAAAGTTGAAAAACGTTCCGCAGCAGTGAATGAGTCTTTAAAGACTGGTGATATTGAAGTGATCGCAACCGATATCCGCATCTTATCCGAGGCAGAGACACCTCCATTCCAGATCGAGGAGAACAGCCAGACAAAAGATGAAGTCCGTTTAAAATACCGTTATTTAGACCTGCGCAGACCGGATATCCAGAAGAATCTGATGCTCCGCAGCAAGGTTGCATACCTGATGCGTGACTTCATGGCAAAAGAGGGATTCCTTGAGATTGAGACTCCGATGTTATGTAAATCAACACCGGAAGGTGCAAGGGATTACCTGGTACCGAGCCGTGTCCATCCGGGACATTTTTATGCACTGCCGCAGTCACCGCAGCTTTACAAACAGCTTTTAATGTGTTCTGGTTATGACCGTTATTTCCAGATCGCAAGATGTTTCCGTGACGAGGATCTTCGTGCAGACCGTCAGCCGGAATTTACACAGGCAGATATGGAGCTTGCATTTGTGGATGTGGAAGATGTATTAGATGTCAACGAGAGACTGCTCAAATATATTTTCAAGGAAGCAATCGGTGTGGATGTGACACTGCCGCTGCCGAGAATGCCATGGCAGGAAGCAATGGACCGTTTCGGTTCCGATAAGCCGGATACACGTTTTGGCATGGAACTCTGTGACGTATCCAAAGTTGTAGAGGGCTGCGGATTCTCCGTATTCACAGGAGCACTCGAAAATGGTGGTTCCGTCCGTGGTATCAACGCAAAAGGACAGGCCGGCATGCCGCGTAAAAAGATCGACAAACTGGTGGAATTTGCAAAAGGCTACGGTGCAAAAGGACTTGCTTACCTTGCAGTGAATGAGGATGGCACTTACAAATCATCCTTTGCAAAATTCATGACAGAGGATGAGTTAAAGGCACTGGTATCTGCAATGCAGGGAGAGCCGGGAGACTTATTATTATTTGCAGCAGACAAAAATAAGATTGTATGGAACGTGCTTGGAGCGCTTCGTCTTGAGCTTGCAAAAGAGTTAGATCTGCTCGATCCAGACCAGTACAACTTCTTATGGGTAACAGAGTTCCCACTGTTAGAGTGGTCTGACGAGGAAAACCGTTTTATGGCAATGCACCATCGTTTACCATGCCGATGGAAGAGGACTGGGACAAGATCGATTCTGATCCGGGCAGTGTGCGTGCAAAGGCATATGACATCGTATTAAACGGTACAGAGCTTGGCGGTGGTTCCGTCCGTATCCATCAGGATGACATTCAGGAGAAGATGTTTGAGGTGCTTGGATTTACCAAAGAACGCGCACATGAGCAGTTCGGATTCCTGTTAGATGCATTCAAATACGGTGTTCCGCCACACGCAGGATTAGCTTATGGACTGGACCGTCTGGTCATGCACATGGTACATGCAGATTCCATCCGTGATGTCATTGCATTCCCGAAAGTAAAAGATGCATCCTGTCTGATGACACAGGCACCTGGTATCGTGGATAAAAACAGTTGGAAGAACTGGGACTTGAAGTTGAGGAAGTGTCAGAAGAATAAGCAAAAAATTTGGCAGGGCGTCGGGGGACGCCCTGTTTTTGCTTACTTATTGGAAAATATATTATGGGGGAAAATATGGGAGAGGAAGTTAAGAAAAACGAGTCGTGGGATGCCAGATGGCTCACTATACCGGAGTTTGCTGATGCTGTGCCCCTTAATCTGTTTCATAAGGAACAGGTACAGCCGTCTGTTGAAGACATCAAAACGGCAGAATTTCAGAATGTCCATGTGTTTGTGCGCGGGCATTTTACTTTAGAGCGTGCACAGAAGATTTTCTGTAAGGTCACAGCCGATGACCATTATAAGGCATATCTGGATGGAGCGTTTATGGGGGAAGGACCTGCCGCAGCATATCATACGAAGTATTATTACAATGTTTTGGAACTGGGGACATTTGCTGCCGGGGAGCATGTGCTGGCACTCCATCTGTATTATCAGGGACTTGTGAACCGTGTGTGGAATAGCGGGGATTTGCGTTTTGCCTTTGCGGCGGAGCTGTGGGATGAAAAGGGAAAGGAGATACCGGTTTCTTTTTGCTTTTTGAAAACGGATTGTTATGAGGGAGAGACAGTCGGATACGAGACACAGTTTTTGGAAAATTTTGACAGCCGGAAATACCCGTATGGGTGGAAAAATACCGGGTTTGATGCGGACGGCTGGGAGAAACCCGTTCCGGCGGTGTGGGCAGATTATACGCTAACGAAGCAGCCAACGGAGATGCTCTCTTACATGGAATATCAGTTGGGGACTATAAAGCTGCACGCTGGTAATGAGCATCCACTAGAACCGACAAAGCTGCACTCTGATGCCGTACAGCCATTGGAACCGGCAAAGCTAGAGCACAAGTGTGCAGATCATAACGGTCACATACATCAGATCACACCGTCCGTGATAAGACAAGATCCCGATGGTTCGATGCTTCTGGATGCGGGCGAGGAGATCACAGGCATGATCCTGCTCACCGCGGAGGGGAAAGACGGCGATCAGGTGAAGTTGTTTTACGGGGAGGAACTGGACGGGAAGGGCAGTGTGCGCTATGACATGCGGTGCAACTGCTGTTACAGAGAAATCTGGACGCTGGCGGATGGCAGATGTGAGTTTGATCCGTATGATTACAAGGGATTCCGGTATGTTAAGATCGTGCCGGACGGGGGCGTTAAACTGTCGGATATCCGTTTTCTGGTAAGGCATTATCCGATGGATGAATCACTTTGTGAGTTAAAGACAGAGGAGAAAACATTAGAAAATATTTTTCAAATCTGCAAAAATGCAGTGCGTCTTGGAACACAGGAGAATTATGTGGACTGCCGACGAGGGAAAAAGGTCAGTACTTAGGGGATGCGGTCGTGACGGCGCACGCGCAGGTACTTTTGACCGGAAAGACGGATATGCTGTTAAAATGCATCGATCAGTTTGCACAGACAGCGAGGGTCTGTCCGGGACTGCTTGCGGTTGCGCCGGGCGGCTGATGCAGGAGATTGCAGATTTTTCACTGTTGTATTCGCAGCTCCTTTTGCTGTATTATCGTTTTACCGGGGAGAAAGAGACGGTGGACCGTTATTATGGAATCGCAGATGGGATTTTAAAACATTTTTCGCAGTATGCGAGGGAGGACGGTCTGTTAGAGCAGGTCGCTGACAAATGGAATCTTGTGGACTGGCCGGAAAATCTGCGGGATGGATATGATTTTCCACTGACGAGACCTGTGGTGGCGCTGGGCTGCCATAATGTGATCAATGCACTCTACATCGGGGCGATGGAGACACAGAATACGCTGGCAGAGATCTGTGGAAGGGAAATGCCGTATCAGACGAAAGAAATTAAAAAAGCATACCGGAACGCTTTTACCGGGAAAAGACAGGACTTTTAGCGGACAGCGAGACGAGCAGCCACGCGGCACTGCATTCGAATGTTTATGCGATGTACTTTCATTTACTTCCCAAAGCGGATGAACAGAAAATACTGACATTTATGGAACAGAAGGGATTTTCCTGCGGCGTGATGCTGAGTTATTTTGTACTGCGTGTGTTCGCAGAATGCGGACAGTACGATACGGTGTATGAGCTGCTGGCCAATGAGGGGGAACACGGATGGGTCAATATGCTGCGCGAGGGCGCAACGACCTGTTTTGAGGCCTGGGGGAAAGACCAGAAATGGAATACCAGCTGTGTCACCCCTGGGCATCTGCACCAATCCCGATTTTGATTGAAGAGATCGCGGGTGTACATATAGACGCGGCAGAGAAGGGTGGATATTACTGGACACCGCACATCCCAAAGGAAATCAGAGAGTTCCGCCTCTGTGTGCCGGTGAAAGGGAAAAAAATCATTGTCGAAAAGAAAATGGGGGAAGCATATGCAGTTATCAGAGAAGACAAAGAATAAGTTAAAAGGCGTCATGCCTGTCACAAAAGAGGAGCGCGAGGATGCGCTGGCATCTGCATGCATGCAGGTAAAGCGTGTTCTGCCGGAATTTACGACAAAATTTCAGAATGCATACAGTGAAAATGGATTTTACCGTCCAATCGACAACGTGGAGTGGACGACGGGATTCTGGACGGGGGAGATCTGGCTTGCCTATGAATATGGCGGGGAGGACGTTCTGTTAAAGGCGGCAGAGATCCAGATGCAGGATTTCCTGCACCGGATCGAGCAGAAGATCTGTGTGGATCATCATGATATGGGATTTTTGTATACACCATCCTGTGTCGCAGGTTATAAGCTGACCGGTTCCGGGACGGGAAAAAGAGCGGCGCTCCTTGCGGCAGACCAGTTAAAGAGCCGTTTTCAGGAAAAGGGAGCATTTATCCAGGCGTGGGGCGCTATGGGAGAGCCGGAAAATTACAGGCTGATCATAGACTGTCTGCTCAACGTACCGCTGCTTTACTGGGCGTCACAGGAAACGGGAGATGAGAGTTACCGTCAGATCGCTGACCGGCATGTACATACCACACTTGAAAATGTGATCCGCCCGGACTTTTCGACCTGGCATACATTTTTCTTTGATCCGGTAACTGGAAATCCGGATCACGGGGCAACCTGTCAGGGCTACCGGGACGGTTCTGCCTGGCGAGAGGCCAGGCGTGGGGAATTTACGGAACGTCACTCGCATACCGCTATACAAAAAGAGAGGAATACAAATATATTTTCCGTGGTGTCAGTAAATATTATATAGAGCATCTGCCGAAAGATCTCGTACCGTACTGGGATCTGGAGTTTTCGGATGGTGATGCACAGCCGAGGGATTCTTCCTCCGCCTCCATTGCAGCGTGCGGAATGCTTGAGATGGCAAAATACTTATATGATGAGGAGGCGGCATTTTACCGGGATCTTGCGGAAAAATTTATTGGTTCTGTATACCGGAACTATGCGGTAAAAGATTTTGAAAAATCCAACGGGATCGTACTGCACAGCACATATTCGAACCGTTCGCCGTATAATACCTGCAATCCGTGCGGTGTGGATGAGTGCAATAGCTGGGGCGATTATTTTTACATGGAGGCGCTGACGAGGCTGCAGAAAGACTGGCAGATCTACTGGTAAAGGGGAAGAGATGGAATTTTACAGGATAAATGCGCAGATGCTCCCGAAGGTAAATTTTGTGGATGAGACAGAGATAAGACCGCCTTATGTCCACAGGAAACGCAGGGCGGGAGAACAGATCTTATATTTTATCCGGCACGGGGAGATGCATCTGCTTGAGGACGGAAAGCCTCTGATCTTAAAGCCGGGGGATGTCTGTCTGCTGGATAAGGATCGCACGCATGAGGGAACAAAGGCGACGACCTGCAATTATTATTATGTACATTTCATGCATGGGGAGATGGAACTGGTCGATGCAAAAGAAGAGGAAGTCGCCAGGCAGCAGTTTGAACGCCGGAGAAAGGCGATGGCAAAGGAGCCGTGTGAGCCTTATGGAAGTTATGATGAGAGTGAGATCTGGCTGCCGAAATACTGGCATATCAAAAAAGTCACCGACCAGATCCACATTGATGAGCTGATCAAGCAGGCGATCGCGGAGGATTACAGCACGTTTGAGAATCATAAGATCCTCTGTGCCTGCCGGATACAGGAGGCGTTGATCGAGATCGCGCGCTGTTTTGCGACAGCGGAACGCGAAAGGACTGCAGGCGGGTTCCCGGAAAGCTATTATAAAGTCAAGAAAATACAGGAATGGCTGAATGCGTCTTATGCGGCAGACATTTCGGGGGAGCGGTTAGAGGAGGAGTTTGACGGCAATTTTGATTACATGAACCGCATCTTTAAGCGCGTGACAGGACAGACCATTTTCCAGTATCTGACGGCAGTTCGCATGGAACATGCCAAGCGTCTGATCGCGCAGACGACGATGCATACCGGGGTGATCGGCCAGGAGGTCGGCTACCCGGATGAATATTATTTCAGCAAAGTGTTTAAGCGCAATGTCGGGATGTCACCGCGCGCTACGCAGATTCTCTGTCAAAAAATAAATCATGAAAAGTCGCTAAAAGACAAAAAACGTCACTATTCTCCATTGTATCATACCTCTGTTTTTTACTATGATGTGTTTAAAAGAAAACATAGACCGTAGTAAAAAATGGAGGTAATTTTTTATGATTATGAATAAAACAGAACTGTTATTAAATGAGGGATGGAAGTTTCATTTTGGAGAATGTGAGGAGGCATGGTATCAGGGATATGACGATCGTGCATTTGAGCGTGTCATGCTGCCGCATGACTGGGCAGTGGCTTATCCGTTTTCAAAACAATATTCCAGCGGCACCGGATATCTCACAGGCGGGATCGGCTGGTACCGGCTGCATTTTTATCTGCCAGAGGAATATCAGGGGAAAGCGATCCGTCTGGTATTCGACGGTGTGTATAAAAACAGCCAGGTGTGGGTCAACAGTTATTATCAGGGAAAACACCCGTATGGTTACACCGGATTTTCCTATGATATCTCTGGGATCGCACATTTTGGGGAGCAGGAAAATGTGGTCAGTGTGAAAGTGACGCACACGGACATTGCGGATTCGAGATGGTACACGGGAAGTGGGATCACGCGGAAAGTCACTCTTGTGGTGGAAGAACAGGTGCATCCGGCAGAATATGGCGTGACGTTTGTGACAGAGAAACTTGTGGCTGATGGGAAAGAGTTTCCGGAAGTGCAGGCGGCAGTCAGTATCTGTCATGAGATATGCAACCAGACGAAGGAGCAGAAAACATGTGTGGTCTGCACAAAACTGTCTGATCCGCAGGGAACACCTGTGGCAGAGTGGAAAGAACAGGTACAGATCCCGGCAGGAAATACGGTATCCTGCAGCATGCATGGCACCATCCGTGATCCGAAGTGCTGGTCGCCGGAGCACCCGGATCTCTATGGGATGGAAACCTGGTATGAGACAACGGATGAGGATGGAAAGAAAATATCTTATCTTGCAGACACACAGAAGGTCGGGATCCGTGTGGCAGAATTTGACGCGGACCGGGGATTTTCCTAAACGGTGTGCCGATGAAGATCAAAGGCGTCTGTGTGCATCATGATGCCGGCTGTCTCGGTGCTGCGGTGACAAAGGAGATCTGGCACAGACGGCTCGCAAAATTAAAGGAATGTGGCTGTAATGCGATCCGGTGCAGCCACAACCCGCATATGCTGGAACTGTATGAGCTGTGCGATACGATGGGATTTCTTGTGATGGATGAGGCGTTTGACGAGTGGGAAAATGCGAAAAATAAATGGTCTACGGGACACAATGTCTATCCGCCAAAACATCAGGGCTATTTTGAAGATTTCCCGGAATGGCACGAAAAGGATCTGCGCGCCATGGTAAGGCGTGACCGCAATCATCCGTCCATCATTTTGTGGAGCATCGGAAATGAGATCGACTATCCGAACGATCCGTACTGTCATCCGAGTTTTCTGGAGATGACCGGAAATAACGACGCGAATAAACCGGCGGCAGAACGGCAGTATGATCCGGCAAAACCGGACATGCGAAGACTGCTTCCGATCGCCGAAGAACTTTCCAGTATTGTAAAGAGTGAAGATAAGAGCCGTCCGGTCACCATGGCGCTTGCTACCCGGAGCTGTCTGCAAAACTTGGTATATTAGAGCATCTGGATGTGGCAGGCTACAACTATAAGGAGCAGTATTACGAAGCGACCACAGAGATTTCCCACAGATCCCGTTTTTAGGGAGTGAAAACGGACACAGCTATGAGGCGTGGGATGCGGTAAAATCAAACGATTATATCAGCGGACAGTTTTTGTGGACGGGGATCGATTATTTAGGGGAGGCACATGGCTGGCCGGTTCATGGATCGGGAGCCGGGATTTTGGACTGCGCCGGATTTGAAAAAGCAAGATATTTCCGCAGGAAATCGTTGTGGTGTGAAGAACCGCAGCTTTATCTTGCCACAAGACTGTGGAGTGAGGAGTCTGCCGAGTGGATTCCGTGCCAGGAAAACTGGAATTATAAAGCCGGAGAAAAAGTCATCGTAATGTGTTACTCAAATCTGCCGGAGACAGCTGTTTTTATCAATGGAAAAGAGGCTGGCAGACAGATCGGCTACAACGACGACGGTGCATATCGTTTTGAGGTACTCTGGGAGGCAGGGATCCTTGAGGCAAGCGGTTATGATGAAAACGGAAATATCATAGAACAGGAGAGACTGCTTACCACGCAGAACGCTGCTGGCATCAAGGCAGAGGTCTATCAGCCGGAGGAGATTCCTTTCCAAGAGACACAGAAAAACGGATATCTCTATCAGGTCGCGCTCACACTTGTGGATCAAAATGGGCAGAAGGTTGTCTGGGATGACAGAAAACTGCGTGTGGCAGTGAGCGGGGCAGGCATGTTAGCAGGGATCGAGAACGGGGATCTGTCGGATGTGACTCCATATGCGGAAAATGCGAGAAAGACAAAGGACGGAAGGCTCATGATCTATGTGAGAAGAATAAAAAAGGGAAAGATCCGTGTAGAAATTTCAGAGACAGACAGCATAGCACAAAAGAACTGCATAGCAGAAAAAGGAGGAATGCATCTTGAAGTGGAAATGGATTGATGCAGACTGCACCAGCGTTACCACGGCAGAGGGAACGCTGACGCTGAAAGGATTGTTTATCCCGTTGTTTATTGAACAGCTTTTGATGAATATGACCGGTACGGTCAATACGCTGATGCTTGGGCACTATGCGGATGATGCAGTCGCGGCAGTCGGTGCGGCAAACCAGGTGATCGGATTTTTGTACACGTTTTATGCGGTATTCAGCGGCGGCGCATCGGTCGTCATCAGCCACAGACTGGGGGCGGGAGATGAAAAAAGGGCGTCGGATGCAGCGTTTACCTCCATCGTGTGCGGAGGTGCAATCAGCCTGATCTTAGGAACGATACTGGCATTTTTTGCAGGTGCAGTCATGCGTCCGATGCAGTTAGAAACATCGGTGTATGAGATGGCGGTGGTATATTTTCGCATCTGTATCGGCTTTTCCGTACTGCAGGGCATTATTTCTGCTATCTCCGCGGTACTGCGCAGTTATGGAAAACCGAAACTTGCAGTGACGGTATCTTTGTTTATGAATATCGTGAATGCAGTGTTAAATTACGTTGTGATTTTCCAGCCGGTGAAAATTGTGCCGGAGGGCGTGGAAGGTATCGCAATGGCAAACGTGGCAAGCCATGGGACGGCGCTTTTACTTGGCGTCTGGTTTCTGTTCCATTGCGGACTGCATCTTGATTTTGCATCGAAAAATTTAAAGACATTATCCTGCGTGGGTGGAATCTTAAAGATCGGACTGCCGGGAGGGATCAGTTCCCTGTCGTATTCCTTTTCACAGATCGTGTCAACATCGATCTTAGCAGTGCTTGGAACAGCGGCGCTCACCGCAAAGATCTATGTTTCATCCATCGTGTTTTATGTCTATGTGACCGGAATGTCACTCGGGCTTTCCACCGCGATCCTGATGGGATGGATGACGGGTGCAAAGGAGTATGAAAAGGCATACCGGCTGAACCAGCAGGTGTTAAAAATCGCGGTCAGCTTAAATATCGTGCTTTCGGTTCTGATCTTTCTCTGCCATAGACCGTTGATGCATTTATTTACGCAGAGTGAGGAGATCATCGGGATGACGGGAGTGATCTTTTTTATCGATATTTTTGTGGAGATCGGGCGCGCATTTAACCATGTTGAGGACAATTCACTCCGGGGAGCGGGGGATGTGTTCTTCCCGATGGTCATCGCCGTGATCTCCTGCTGGGGCGTCAGCATTTTGTTTGCATATCTGCTTGGGATACGCCTTGGGATGGGACTGGCAGGATGCTGGATCGCGTTCATGCTCGATGAGATGTTCCGCGGAAGTATCTTTTTATCCGTTTCCGCTCACGAAAATGGACGAAAAAAAGAATCTGACCCTATATTGACAAACCTGCAAAATCCCGATAAAATTAACTTGAAAACGTTTCAAATATGACTTTTAAGGGGATGGCCGATGGGCAGTGAGTTAAATATTTATAAAATTGCACAGGAAGCGGGAGTTTCACCGGCAACAGTGTCGAGAGTCATGACAAAAAATGCGAGGGTGAGCGAGGAAAAGAGAGCGCGTGTGGAAGCAGTGATCCGCAAATATGATTACAGGCCAAACGCGCTTGCGCAGGGACTGATCAAGACGAAAACGAACGTCATCGGTGTGCTTGCTGCAGATCTGGTCAATCCTTATTATTCATCCATGGTGGAAAACTGTGAGAAGGAGATCATTGCGCGCGGGTATGTGCCAATGATCTGCGGAACATTAAGCAATCCGGATCTTGAGGTGGAATATATTCAGAAAATGTTTGACATGCGTATGGATGCGATCATCATTATCGGGGGAAAATCAGACAGCCTTGTCACGGAGCCGGAATACGCAGATCTGATCAACCGTGTCGCTGAATCCATCCCGGTCATCACAACAGGAAAAGTGGAGGGCGGTGAGTGCTGCCAGGTCACAATCGACGAGGCAGAGGGTATGAACCAGAGCATGGAGTGTCTGATCGGTTTAGGACATAGAAGGATCGCACTGATCGGCGGAGTCGAGGAGATGAAATCCACCTATGATAAACGCATCCGCTACCGCAGTCTGCTGCGAAAGAACGGTCTGACCTACCGTGAGCGCTATGTGATCAATTCCAATTATTCGGTCGAGGGCGGTTATCAGGGATTTGAGGCACTCTTTCAGGGAAATAAGACACTTCCCACGGCGGTGATCGCGATCAACGACTACAGTGCAGTGGGTGTGATGCGCTCCATCAAAGAGCATGGATTTAGGATCCCGGAGGATATTTCTCTCATCAGTTTGATAATACGTTTATTGTAGATACCGTCATACCAAGGCTGAGCAGTATTTCCTATGATTATGAAGCATTTGGAAAGCTTTTGGTTGACACCGCATTAGATAAGATTGGCGGAAAAGAAGTACCGGAGGTACAGAAAGTAACACCGACTCTGATCATCAGAGAATCCGTAGCGGAGTTAAAACGGTAAAATCCGTTAGAATGACGGAAAAATAAAATAAATGTGAAATAAATATGTACAAAAAGTAAAATAACCTGTTGACAACTCATAATATGTATTGTAATATAACAATATGAAAAGGGTTTCAAATTAAAAAGCACTATAAAATACACAACTGGTGTAAAAGCCGGCTGCATGGATGGTATTTACGCAGCGAAGGTGTAAGATAAGTGCGGGAAACATGCAAAAAAGAAGATATAAAGGCGTTTCTGACACTTAAGATCAAAAAATATTACACCTTATGGAAGATGGCAGACAGTTTTGTGAAAAATATAAGTGCTTTGTTTTTACAAGGTTTTGAAATCGGTTTCAAGAAAACGTTGGAGAGGGGAAAATATATGAAAAAGGAGAACGGTGTTACAAAACAGGTTGGCAAAAAACTAAACTTCTGGCAGAAACTCTGGAAGTACCGTGTACTGACACTGATGTGTGTCCCGGCAATGATTTTTTTCTTTGCATTTAACTATATGCCATTGCCAGGAATCTATGTTGCGTTTGTTAAATACAATTACCGCGATGGTATTTTTGGTAGCAAATTTGTAGGGTTACAGAATTTTGAGTTCCTCTGGGAATCAGGAAAACTTTTATCACTGACGAAAAATACAATTTTATATAATCTGGCATTTATCCTTCTTGGAAATTTACTTGCGGTCGTGGTAGCGATCCTTTTAAATGAAATGAGATGTAAATGGTTCAAGAAAGTATCACAGACGATGATGTTTCTTCCATATTTCATTTCACAGGTTTTAGTCGGATTTCTGGTATTTAACTTATTAAATTATGATACCGGATTTGTAAATGAGATCCTTACTAGACTTGGAATGGAAAAATGGGGACCTTACAGTGATCCACATGTATGGCCGGTACTTTTGGTTATCATTTATCTGTGGCAGCAGACAGGTTACAACTCCGTTGTATATTTTGCATCTATCTGCGGAATTGACGCAGAGATGATAGAGGCATCCAAGGTCGATGGAGCAAATGCATTTCAGAGGATTCGTTACATATTGCTCCCGAGTTTAAAACCTACCGTGATCATCCTGTTACTGTTTGCATTGGGCGGCATCGTAAAAGGTAATTTCGGATTGTTCTACAATATCATTGGTACGAACTCCTTATTATATGACACGACAGATATTATTGAGACGTTTGTTTACAGGGCTACGATGACAGATTTTAACTTCTCGACAGCGTCGCAGTCGGTCTGTATCAGTCAGTCGTTGGTTTTGTGATCGTTATGATCGTAAACTATGTGGTTAAGAAAATTGAACCGGATTATTCCCTGTTTTAATATCTATGGAGGTCGACTATGAAGAAAAATAACAGCAATAAAGTAAAACTTGGAGCTTCTGATAAGATTGTGCGGGGATTTGGATATGTAGTGATTACAATCTATGCACTGGCATGTATATTTCCATTCCTGTTGATTCTTGGAAGTTCATTTACGGCAGAAGAAGTGATCCGTACGGAAGGTGTACAGTTGATTCCGAAACAGTTTACACTGGCAGCTTATGAGATGGTCTGCAAGGGCGGTGGTATCTGGAAATCCTATCTGCTCACGATCATCCTGACGGTGGTCGGTACGGCGGTCGGACTGACAATCATAGCAATGACAGGTTATGCACTGCAGAGAAAAGATTTCCCGTTCCGCAACGGAATTTCCTTCTACATATATTTTACAAGCCTGTTTTCCGCAGGACTTGCACCGTACTATCTTCTGATGACACAGACTTACCACTTAAAGGACAGCTATTTTGCAGTTTTATTACCGCTTATGATGTCGCCGTGGCTGATCATCATGATGAAAAACTTTGTGAAGGCGATCCCGCATGAGATTACAGAGTCCGGCAAGATCGACGGCGCCGGGGATATGAAGATCTTTGTTTCCCTGATCCTGCCAATGTTAAAACCGGCACTTGCGACGATCGGATTATTCCTTGCACTGGGATACTGGAATGAATGGTATCAGTCCTCTCTCTTCTTAAGCTCGAAAGTGGATGTAAAACCGTTACAGTATACATTATATGAAGTTGTAAATAAAATGGATCAGCTTAAAAACTCCATTGCAGGACAGTATATATCATTGGCAGATATTCCGACAGAGGGAATCAAGATGGCAAATGCGATTCTTGCAACCGGACCGATCATTTTCCTGTATCCATTCGTTCAGAAATATTTTATCAGCGGTATTACCGTTGGAGCCGTAAAAGGCTGATCGATACGATTATCGCTCTGCATGGGGCAGAGTCATAATAAAAGCAGTTTTGTCTTAGAAAAAGACAGATCTGCTGCAAAAATAAATCATATGGAGGGTATGGTATGAAGAAAAGATTTAAGAGACTTGGGGCAATGTTACTCGCAGGTACAATGTTACTTGGCGCCACAGCCTGTGGCGGAGGAAGCAATTCTTCCACAACAGGAAATGCAGCAAAATCGGAAGACAGTGCATCCACTACGGAAACAGGGGGAACGACAAGTAGTGGTGACATTGACACATCCGAACATGTAGTGATCACTTATATGGTGACCGGTGATAAACCGATGGTAAGAGCGCAGAGCGTCTCGATGAGATGATGGAAAAACTGAATGCGATCCTGACCGAAAAAGTAAATGCAGAACTTGAGATTTATTACATCGGATGGACAGATTATCTCTCCAACTACAATCTGACACTGGCACAGATGGATGGTTCTGTCGACCTTGTCGGAACTGCTTCTGACTGGCTCGATGCCTGGCCAAACGCAAAGAACGGAGCATTCTTAGAGCTTTCCGAGGATATGTTAAAGACCTACGCACCAAAAACATGGGAGAGCGTAAGCCAGGATCACTGGGATCTGTGTAAATATAACGGCTCAATCTATCTGATCCCGGAGGATAATTACGCACAGTGGACCAACCATGGATTCATCTATCGTCTTGACTGGGCAAAAGAAGCAGGACTGACAGATGGTGTCAAGAGCTGGGAAGACCTTACAACTTACTTTAAATATGTAAAAGAAGCATATCCGGATGTGATTCCATGGGATTCTGACGGTACACAGTATGCACAGATGGCAAACGGCTGGATCACCTCCCACAGCAATTTTGTTGCAATCGACGGTGTCTGTTCCGGCGCATTATGGGGCGGTACAAAAGATGACCTTTACACGATCACAACACCTGCATACACAGACACAGATATGATGGTTGAGTATGCAAAATTAATGAAAGAATGGGATAACATCGGCGTATGGAAGACAGATGTATTAAACAATACTGCTTCCTCAAACCGTGATGATTACCGTATCGGTCGTGTTGCAGCAGAGCAGCACCACACACAGACCTGGACAGATCTTTGCAGTGCAACTCCGTCAAATACGATTTATCAGGATGATCCGGATGCAGAGTCAGGTTTCTTCTACTTCGGAGAAGAGACCGGAAACGTGGTAGCACTTTCCATCACACACGGTGCAATGGCAGTTTCCGCAGCAAGCAAGAACCCGGAAAGAGCACTGATGGTATATGATTTATTAAGAAATGACGAAGAATGCTACAGATTACTCTGCTATGGTATTGAAGGCGTATCTTACGAGATCAACGATGAGGGACTCCGCACAACTCCGGAAGGCTACAACTCAGACACAGACAACATCAACGGTATGACCAACTGGTGGTGGGGGCGTAACGACGATCTTGAGATCAGAGACGCTACAAGAAACTGGGATGCAATTGACAAACTTTACAGTGAGTATGATTCCTTAAAGATTGATTATCCGTATGGACAGTTTGTACCGGAAGTTGATGATATCCAGTCTAAGATCGATAACATCAACGAAGTATATACCAACTATACAAAACAGATCTCTTATGGTAAATATCAGGGAACTGCGGAGGAGATCGTTGCAGAGATGCAGTCAGCATTAAAACAGGCTGGTATTGAAGAAGTAACCGCAGCACTGCAGGAACAGTTTGATGCATTATACAAATAGGTATACAATAAAGGCATGATGTGCCGCTATTGAACAGAAGGTGTTGATTCTAAGAAATAGGGGATCAACACCTTTTGTTATAGGAAAGAACTGATACAAAAGGAACATTTTGTGAAAAAGAGGAGAGATGGCATGGGCAATTTTGAGATCACAGACAATTTTTATCTGGATGGAAAACCGTTTCAGATCATATCGGGTGCAATTCATTATTTCAGAATCGTTCCGGAATACTGGCAGGACAGACTTGAAAAATTAAAGGCAATGGGATGCAATACAGTGGAGACATATATCCCGTGGAACATGCATGAACCGAAAAAAGGTGAATTCCACTTTGAGGGGATGCTTGACATAGAACGATTTGTAAAAACGGCGCAGGAACTTGGGTTATATGTGATTTTAAGACCGTCGCCGTACATTTGTGCGGAGTGGGAATTTGGCGGACTGCCGGCGTGGCTGTTAGCGGAAGATGGAATGAAACTGCGCGTTTCCTATCCGCCGTTTTTAAAACATGTGCAGGATTACTATGATGTATTATTGAAAAAAATCGTGCCGTATCAGATCAATTACGGCGGGCCGGTCATTTTGATGCAGGTCGAAAATGAATACGGATATTATGCAAACGACAGGGAATATCTGCTTGCAATGAGAGATAAAATGCAAAAAGGCGGTGTCGTTGTCCCGCTTGTTACCTCGGACGGACCGTTTGAAGAAAACTTAAACGGGGGTCATTTAGAAGGCGCGCTGCGACCGGAAATTTTGGATCTAAGACCGAGGAGCGCTTTGAAGTCCTGAAAAAATATACGGATGGCGGACCACTCATGTGTACGGAGTTCTGGGTAGCTGGTTCGATCACTGGGGAAATGGCGGTCATATGACCGGCAATCTGGAGGAGAGCGTCAAGGACCTCGACAAAATGTTAGAACTTGGTCATGTCAATATTTACATGTTTGAGGGCGGTACGAATTTTGGATTTATGAACGGCTCGAACTACTATGATGAGCTGACCCCGGATGTGACGTCGTATGATTATGATGCGCTATTGACGGAGGACGGACAGATCACGGAAAAATACCGCAGATACCGCGACGTCATTGCAAAATACAGAGAGATACCGGAAGTTACATTTACGACCGAGATCAAAAGAAAGGCATATGGAACACTGCCAGTAAAAGAAAAGGTAAGCCTGTTTTCAGTGCTGGATGACCTCAGTGCTCCGGTGGAGAGCAGTTTTCCGCAGAGCATGGAAAAACTGGGGCAGAATTACGGCTATATTTTATATCATTCCACATTAGATACGGAGGAGAAACTCGAAAAACTCCGCCTGTGGGAGGCAAACGACCGTGCCAATATTTTTGTGGATCAAAAACCGGTCACAACACTTTACGATCTGGAACTTTTAAAAGAAAAAGAGCTGGATGTCACGTTTGAAAGGGGAGCTGATTTTGATATCCTGATGGAAAATATGGGGCGTGTCAATTTCGGACCGCGCATGGAGCACCAGAGAAAAGGCATCGGTCAGTGCGTGCAGGTCAACGGACATATGCATAACCACTGGAAACAGTACACGCTGCCGCTCGACAATATCGAAAAAGTTGACTTTTCCAAAGAATACAAAGAAGGGCTGCCGGGATTTTACCGTTTTACGGTGGATATCGACGAGACAGCAGACACATTCCTGGATTTTGAGGGATGGGGAAAGGGCTGTGTCTTTGTAAACGGATTTAATATCGGAAGATTCTGGGAGATCGGACCGCAGAAAAGACTCTATATCCCGGCGCCGCTGCTGAAAAAGGGCGAAAACGAGATCATCGTATTTGAGACAGAGGGAAAGACCCGCGATACGATCGTGTTGAAGGATGAGCCGGATATTGGCTGAGTGTCCACGAAAATAAAAATCAAGTAATATGAATGGAGCAGGGTATGGCAGGATATTTATTTGTACACTTTACCGGGGAACAGAAGGACGGCGAGCAGATCTATTTTTCCGTGAGCCGGGACGGACTGCACTGGACGGATCTAAACGATGGAAAACCGGTACTGTATTCGCATATCGGCGAGTGCGGCGTGCGCGATCCGTTTCCGGTAAAAAATCCGCTGAATGGACGTTATTATCTGATCGCAACCGATCTTCGAATCGAAAAGGGTGAGGGCTGGCAGGCAGCGCAGGAGCGCGGCAGCAGGGATATTATTATCTGGGAGTCGGAAGACCTCATTCATTGGGAAAAGGAGCGTGCCCATACGGTCGGCATCCGTGAGGCGGGCTGTGTCTGGGCGCCGGAAGCAGTGTTTGATGAGGAAGAGCAGGCATTTTTAGTTTTTTTGCATCCAAAGTAAAATGTAAAGGGGAAGAGACTGCAAAGCACCGCATCTATGCCGCTTATACAAAGGATTTTATCACATTTTCAGACACATTTTTATATATGGAGCGTGAGCGGGATGTGATCGATACTACAATTTTAAGGAGCAGCGGGAAATATTACAGGATCTCAAAGGATGAGACCGACAGCAGACTGATTTTAGAGGAGGCGGACAGTCTCCGCAGGGATTTTAAACAGATCGCCTGTCCGGTTTTTAAAAAATTAAAGGGCGTGGAAGGCCCGGAGGGCTATCTTTTGCCGGATGGCAGGAGCTGGTGTGTGATCGCGGATCAGTTTGCCGAGGGAAAGGGATATCTGCCGATGATCACGGAAGATCTGTCATCGGGTGATTTCACGATTTTGGAAAAAGAAAAATATGATCTTGGCAGGACGAAAAAAAGACACGGCGGGGTGTTGGAATTAAGTGACGCAGAGTATGAGAGATTAATTAAGGCAGAAATGGAGGGGTAACATGTTATATCCACAGGAAAATAAGATTCGTGGGATCATTGATTTAAACGGAGTGTGGGATTTTGCACTTGGGACAACGGAGGAACCGGGGGATGCGGTGACATTGCCGGAGCAGATGGAGCCAATCGCAGTTCCGGCATCTTACAATGATCAGAAAGATGATATTGCTTACCGGAATCATTACGGTTATGCGTATTACCGGAGAAATATTACAGTGCCTTCTTATTACAAGGGACAGAGACTGGTGCTTCGCTTTGACGCAGTAACACATTTTGCAAAAATTTATCTGAATGGGGTATTGCTCACACAGCATAAAGGAGGATTCCTTCCATTTGAAGTGGATATCACTGACAAATTATGTGCAGGGGAGAGTGCAGAACTGGTCGTTGCTGTGGATAACCGCATTAATCACAGCACACTTCCGGTTGGAAATGAGGAGGGAACCTCATTTATGGGAGCAGACAATGTAGGAGTGCCGGGAGTTGAAGCTGCAAAACGCTGGAGAAAACCACAGAATCTTCCTAATTTTGATTTCTTTAATTATGCAGGGATCAACCGTCCGGTCAGAATTTATACGACACCGAAGGCGTATATCAAAGATGTAACGCTTGTGACAGATATCCGTGGAACAGATGGCATTGTGAATTATCAGGTTAAGACTTCAGATACAGATGGACAGGAAGTTGTACTGCAGATCTTAGATGCCAATGGAAATGAAGTGGCACAGGCAAAAGGCACTTCCGGGGAGATCGTGATACCGGATGCAAAACTGTGGGAGCCATATCCGGGAACACGTATCTGTATACGGCAGCAGTCACGTTCGGTGATGATTATTATGAGGAGCCGTTTGGCGTGCGTACGGTGCGCGTGGAGGGGACTTCATTTCTGATCAATGGAAAACCATTTTACTTCAAAGGATTTGGAAAACATGAGGATTCCGCATTTCACGGACGCGGTATGGACGTCTGCCTGGATGTCAAAGATGTCAATCTGATCCACTGGCTGCATGCAAATTCCTTCCGTACCAGCCATTATCCGTATGCGGAAGAAATGTACCGTCTGTGTGACCGCGAGGGAATCGTGATCATTGACGAGGTTCCGGCAGTCGGGATCGGTGCCGGAGCGGGCATAAATCCTTATGAAACATTCCCGATCCGCGAGCACCATGAGCAGGTCATTAAAGATATGATCGCACGCGACAAGAATCATCCGTGCGTTGTCATGTGGTCACTTGGAAATGAACCGGATACGGAAAATTTTCCGGAATCTGCATACAAGTACTGGCATTCCCTCTATGAACTGGCACATGAGACAGACCCGTCAAATCGTCCGGTCACTTTGGTCTGCTGTCAGAACAACTATGAAAAAGACATGGTCACAAGGAGCATGGATGTCGTCTGCATCAACCGCTACTATGGCTGGTACAATTTGTCCGGAGATCTTGATACTGCCTGCTATGGACTGAACCTGGAACTGGATTTCTGGGAAAAACAGAATAAACCTGTCATGATTACCGAGTACGGTGCCGATGCTGTAGCCGGCATCCATGAGTGTGTGCCGGAAATGTTCTCGGAGGAATTTCAGGTGGAGTTTTACAAGAGACAGAATGCGCAGTTTGATAAGAGGAAGTTCTTTATCGGTGAACATGTCTGGAACTTTGCGGATTTTGCGACTGTGCAGGGATGCATGAGAGTCGATGGTAATAAAAAGGGACTGTTTACGAGAGAGCGCAGACCGAAAATGGCGGCGCATTACTTTAAAGAGAGATGGGGAGAGATACCTAATTTTGAGTATAAGGGTTAGGTGGTAAAGCACAAAGCGGGAGCCACAAACTAAAGGAGAAATCATGTCAAAAAATATTCGTGAAATCAACATCAACCAGATAAAAATCCACGACCCATTCTGGTCTGCCATGCAGCACCGCATGACAGACACCGTCATTCCGTTTCAGGAGAAAGTATTAAATGATGAAGTGCCAGGCGTGGAAAAAAGCCATGCCATTGAAAATTTTCGTATTGCCGCAGGTTTAAGCGAAGGAGAATTTTACGGTATGGTCTTTCAGGACAGTGACGTCGCAAAATGGTTAGAGGGTGTCGCCTATTCGCTTGCGGTAAAGCCGGACAATGAGTTGGAAGCGCGTGCGGATGAGATCATTGACATCATCGAAAAGGCACAGCAGCCGGATGGCTATCTTGATACCTTTTTTATTGTAAAAGAACCGGAACACCGCTGGCAGAATTTGCAGGAGTGCCATGAACTTTATTGTGCCGGACATATGATGGAGGCTGGTGTCGCATACTATCAGACAACCGGAAAAGAAAAACTGCTTCATGTGGTGGAGCGTCTTGCTGACCATATCATTTCCAGATTTGGAGAGGACAAAGAGCCGGGAATACCGGGACATCAGGAAGTGGAGATCGGACTGATGAAACTATACCGTGCAACCGGAAAAGAAAAATACAAAAAGATGGCACGGTATTTTCTGGAAGAACGAGGAAAAAATCCGGATTATTTTTATGAGGAAAAGAAAAAAAGAGGCTGGCAGCATTGGGGACAGTATAGCTTAGAACCGTTAGATCAGAGATACACGCAGACACATGCAACGATCTATGAGCAGAAAGAGGCGGTTGGGCACAGTGTGCGTGCCGTTTATATGTACACGGCGATGGCAGACCTTGCCGGGGAAGATAAAGATCAGAGACTTTATGAGGCGTGTCAGACTCTGTGGGATAATATTGTAAAGAAAAGAATGTACATCACCGGCGGCATCGGTTCTACGGTTGAGGGCGAGGCATTTACGATTGACTATGATCTGCCAAACGATATGGCATATGCGGAGACCTGCGCTTCGATTGGAATGATATTTTTTGCGAAGAGAATGTTGGAGATCAGGCCGCTTGGAATTTATGCGGATATCATGGAGCGGGAATTTTACAATGGAACCATCAGTGGTATCCAGTTAGACGGAAAACAGTTTTTCTATGTCAATCCGCTTGAGACCAATCCGGGAACTTCCGGCACGATCTTCGGTTACAAACATGTGCTGCCGACCCGTCCGGCTGGTACGCTTGCGCATGCTGTCCTCCAAACCTGGTACGTCTTGTGACTTCACTTGGCACCTATGCGTGGAGCGAGAGTGATACGACACTCTATTCCCATCTTTTTTGGGACAGACAGCAGATTTTGAAAAAGCGGTTGTCAAGGTAGACAGCAGTTACCCGTGGGAGGGAAAAGTAACCTATCAGGTAAAGGCGAAGATGAAAGACGCATTTGAACTGGCAATCCACATTCCGTCCCATATCCGCATGGATACACTTTGCGTGACAGTCAATGGAGAAAAGACAGATGCAGCATCCCGCATAAAAGACGGATATCTTTATCTGAAGCAAAACTGGGGAGAAAATGATGTGATTGAGCTTACATTTGATCTTCCGGTACGCAAAATTTATGCAAACACAAACGTGCGTGAAGATGAAGGCTGTGTCGCCCTGATGCGTGGTCCGGTTGTTTACTGTTTTGAGGGAGTTGACAATGGCGAATGTATTCAGGCGCTACGGATTCCAAGAGAGATCAAAGCGGAGACAGAACTTTGCAGGAAGGTGTATTAGAAGGAAATGTATTGATCCATCTGCCGGGATACCGGATGGAGAGCAGTGATGTACTTTACTCCGAGGAACGCCCGAAGCGGACAGATGTGACGCTGACCGCAATTCCTTATTATGCGTGGGCGAACCGGGGAGAAAACCAGATGCGTGTCTGGATGCCGGAGGAGTGATCTTTCCGACTAGTTTTCTACACGAAATACCAGACATCCGTGTGCTGGCGGTGTGACAGAAATGGCACTGCCGGATACGGATGTTTTTTCTTTGCTCCAAAGTTCCGTCAGGCTGGCATCTTTGTGGGCACAGGGTTCATCGCCGACATGGAGCGTTTCGATGTCACAGTGGATCGTCTGTGTCTCATCCGATAGGTTGAAGAAGGCGGCAAAGTGTTCACCGGTAACTGCATTGTGTGCACACCAGATGGCTTTTTCATCGTCAAGACATACCTGATGCGGCTTGCAGTCCGGGGTTAACATGGACAGCACATCGCGGTTAGTAAGAAGGGCAAGTGTGGCGTCATCTAACTTTGTCAGTTCACAGCCAAGCATCAGAGGGGAACCGAAGAGACACCAGAGCGTTAACATGGTATGCTGTTCCTCCGGTGTAAAATTAGTGTACCATTCATGACCGAATCCTTTTCCAAGCCAGCCGAGCGGAAGCATATCGCAGTCCGGGTAACATCCTTTTGCCACATGGTTCTGCCAGAGCTCACAGCGGTGGAACATATCTTTTAACAGATCCCATTTATCCCAGAAATCATCGGTGATACGCCACATATTTGCATAAGTCTCATAGTGCCATGCGTGTTCGATCAGTGCAGGTCCCGGAGAAAGGGATAAAACGATCGGCCTGCCACAGCGTGCGATCGCCTTTGTGAGCATTTCTATCTCATGGCGTGCAGAATAAGGATTGGCCGGATAGATATTGGTATTGCAGATATCATCGCACTTGATGAAATCAACACCCCAGGAAGCATAAAGTTCCATCAGGGAATCATAGTAAGCCTGTCCTGCCTCCGTATCGCGGACACCGTACATATCCGGGTTCATCCACAGATGGAGGAAGGATTTGCGACCATATCGCAGTCACGTTGCTGCCCTTGATCATACAATGGTTATGCGCAGCAGTTCTTGGGATTCCGCGCATGATATGGATACCGAATTTTAAACCGAGACTGTGAATATAGTCAGCAAGGTGGGTAAAACCGGTTCCGTCCGCAGAAGATGGAAAACGTGCCGGATCCGGCTGCAGTCTTGAAAATTCATCCATGGCAACATCCGCAAACGGGATATACTGGAACTGATCGCGCATGGAACCGGCACCGATCGCGTACCATTCGATATCAACGACGATATATTCCCATCCAAACTCCTTTAAATGTGCAGCCATGTAATCTGCATTTGCTTTCACGGCATCTTCTGTCACCGTGGTGTCATAGTAATCGTAGCTGTTCCAACCCATAGGCGCAGCGGTGCAAAATTATTTTTGTTCATAAAAAACCTCCAGAATTGATTTCCTAAGCCGATTATACTATATAGAAATTACAATACAATACGCATTGCATTTCTTTTCACATTTTTTTATAATGAAAATAATGTTGGAACCGTTATTTGATTCTGACATTATTAAAATCAGAATGACAAAAGACATATCACGATAATAAGAAAAATAAGAGGAATAATCATGTCCGAAAAGAAAAAAGTAAAGATAAACGGTTTTGTTTTTACGGATGAAGCGGAAGCAGAGCAGGCGAAAAAGGAAGCACATGGGATTCATTATGTGGAAGAACGCGCAGATATGCATCATCCGGAAACGGTGCTTGAAATATATAATAAAATGGTGAAGCAGGAGCTGTTTGAAACAGCGGTTGGATTTACATACTTAAAAGAACTACAGGAATATCTGATTCAGAATCCGTCCATTAATAACAGTGATATTCTTCCGATTTCCGTGACACATCCGGTGTTAGAGGAGAGCCTCCGGAAAAAATTAAGGATTTCTGCAAAAAACAGGGCGAGCGAAAAGAAGGCGTCAAAAAAAACGGATGGATACCGCAAAAAATATGAGATCACGTTATTTATATCTGTGATACTGGCAGTCAGCGTGATCGGAATGTTTATCGTTGCATCGACGAGCGACAGTCCGACGATCATCAATTACGAAAATAAGCTGATTGATAAATATGCGGCGTGGGAGCAGGAACTTGATGAGAGGGAAGCCGCGTTAAAGGAACGTGAACAGACGGTGGAAGAACCATAGAAGACATCACATTTATTTCATAATTATCTGTTAGGATAACATGCAGGTTTGTACTCTGGCACAAATTTGAGATGTGCAAAAAAGCAGCGCAGAAATGAGGAACAAAGATGGAAAAAATTAAAATATTAGTTGTGGATGATGAAAGCAGAATGAGAAAATTAGTCCGTGATTTTCTGGTCAGGGAAGATTATGAGGTGTTAGAAGCGGGAGATGGAGAAACAGCACTCGATATTTTTTATCAGGAAAAAAATATTGCATTGATCATTTTAGATGTCATGATGCCAAAGATGAATGGATGGGAGGTCTGCAGGGAAATCAGGGAGACTTCGAAAGTGCCAATCATCATGCTGACGGCGAAGGGCGATGAGGAGGACGAACTGACAGGGTTCGAACTTGGAGTTGATGAGTATATCTCAAAACCGTTTTCTCCGAAGATCTTAGTTGCGCGTGTCGGTGCAATCTTAAGAAGAAGCGGAAAGGCACCGGAGGAGGGAAAACTTCTTTCCATCGGCGGCATCGTGATCGATCAGACTGCACATACAGTGACGGTGGATGGCAGACAGATCGAATTAAGCTTCAAGGAATTTGAACTGCTTACCTATTTTATGGAAAACGAAGGCATTGCACTTTCCAGGGAAAAGATTCTTAATCATGTCTGGAACTATGATTATTTCGGGGACGCCAGAACGATCGATACACATGTCAAAAAACTGCGTGCCAAGATCGGTGAAAAAGGAGATTACATAAAAACCATCTGGGGCATGGGTTACAAATTCGAAGCAGAAGAAAATGGCAGTGATAAGTAATGATGAAAAGCAGGAAAAAAGAATTTAAAAGAAAATATTTTGGTTCACTGACACACCAGTTGATCCTGATCAGTATCTGTCTGGTTACGGGAACACTTCTTTTGTGCTGGTTTATCAACACGGTTTTTTTAGAACCGTACTATGTGATCAATAAACAAAATACGCTGCTTTCCGGATTTGAGACGATCGATGAAGCGAGTGAGGCAGGGACACTTGATGACAGTTCTTTTGATGTGACATTTGACAATCTCTGTGCAAATGGGAATATCACCGTCATGATCATAAGCTCCGACCGGACGATCGTGCGGTCTTCCGTCAATGATACGCAGAAAATGATGCTGGAATTTATGAATATCATTTTTGGCGAAAAACAAAATGAAGTGACGGTGATGATGCAGTCGGATAATTATATTATTCAAAAACAGACGGATACCAGGTTAGATTCAGAGTTTCTGGTCCTTTACGGAACACTTTCAAACGGCAATCTGATCCTGATGCGTACCGCACTTGAGAGTATCAGGGAAAGCGTCAATCTGTCCAATACATTTCTGGCATGGGTGGGTGTTGTCGCTGCAATCATCAGTGCAGTCGTGATCGTGTTTGTCTCAAGAGGCATTACAACACCGCTTCTGCGTCTGACCGATATCTCAAAACGCATGACGGAGCTTGATTTTGAGGCAAAATACCAGCCGGGGCGCAGATACCACAACGAGGTAGATGAGTTAGGCGAATATATGAATGTCATGTCGACCACGTTAGAGCATACGATCTCCGAACTGAAAAGCGCAAATAACCAGCTGCAGATCGATATTGACAAAAAGACGCAGATCGATGAGATGCGCAAAGAGTTTTTATCCAATGTATCGCACGAGTTAAAAACACCGCTTGCACTGATCCAGGGCTATGCGGAGGGATTGAAAGAATGTATCAATGATGATGCGGAGAGCAGGGATTTTTACTGCGAAGTCATCATGGACGAAGCGGACAAGATGAATAAAATGGTCAAAAAACTGCTCACTTTAAACCAGCTCGAATTTGGCAATGAGGTCATCACCATGGAGCGGTTTGACCTGACAGAACTGATCCGGGGGGTGATCAATTCGTCTGCGATCCTTTTGAATCAGAATGAGATCACATTGGACTTTACACAGCAGGAACCGTTATATGCGTGGGCGGATGAATTTAAGGTGGAAGAGGTAGTGACCAACTATCTGAGCAATGCGATCCATCACGCAGAGGGAGAAAAGCGGATCGATATCAGCTGTGTACAGAAAGGGGACAAAGTCCGCGTCAGTGTTTTTAACACGGGAAATCCGATACCGGAAGAAGATGTGGACAATATCTGGATCAAATTTTACAAAGTGGATAAAGCGAGAACCAGAGAATACGGTGGCAGCGGCATCGGTCTGTCAATCGTCCGGGCAATCATGGATTCGTTCCATCAGAAGTGCGGCGTGATCAATCATGAGGACGGAGTGGAATTCTGGTTTGAATTAGAGACAAATAATGGAAATTTTTCAGTTGATAAATCATACCAAAAATGCTAACATATGGGTATAGTTCGTGACAATAGAATGTTCGCAGAGTGCGCATTCTGTTGTTCATGATAATAGAATATTCGCAGAGCGTGAGTTCTATTATTTACAGATATTTTGAGAGGAATGCCATGAAAAGAACGGGAATGAGATTAACGGCAGTGGCAGCAGTGACAGCGTTGCTGCTCGGTGGATGTGGAGAACAGCCATACAGTTTAACAGAAGATGAGGAAGGCATGATTGTGGATTACTCGGCACACGCTGTGGCAAAATTTAATACGAGCCAGCCTGACGGTCTTGCAAATGTGAGCCGCAATGAGCAGGAAACAGAGGCAGTGGATGAGTCACAGACGACGGAGACGGAGAATAAAATCACACTGGATGCATCCGGCAATGCAGCTGCAGGAGACCAGAGCACAGAGAATAAAACAGCAGAGCCGTCGACACTGGATGAACTGTTTGGAGGAGAAAATCTGTCGGTCACATATACCGGAGCAGAAATTGCGGCAAATTATATGGAGGGCGGTTATTATTCGCTGGATGCAGAGCAGGGCAAGACATTTGTGATTGTCGGTATTGATATTACAAATTCCGGAGCGGATGAAATAGCGATAGATAACTTTGCAAAGACACCGAAGTTCTCTGTTATGGTCAATGGTCAGGAAAAAGCAGAGGAAGAAAATACAATACTTCCATCTGATTTTGCACTGTATCAGGAAACAGTCCCGGCTGGAGTAACAGAAAATACTATCTTATTGTTTCAGGTGCCGGACAGTGTGACCAGTGTGGACAGTCTGGATCTGTTTGTAAATATCAGCGGTACAAATTATCAAATTACTTTGTAATGATATTAGTAATGTGCTATAATAAATGCAGTATTTATGCAATGGAAAAAGAGACGAATTGCGTAGCAGATGATACGCGGGAGGAGAGACAGGAATGGATACAAATATACTTTTAGAGTCAGGAACAAATGAACTGGAGGTCCTGGAATTTACATTAGGAAATAATCATTATGGAATCAATGTTGCAAAGATCAGAGAGATATTGACGTATCAGCCGGTTACACCAGTACCAAATTCTCATCCAAGTGTGGAAGGTATTTTTATGCCGCGTGATACGATGATTACTGTTGTTAATCTGAAAAGATGCCTGGGAATGCCGGAGGACGGAGAAAACAAAGGACTTTTTATCATCACGAACTTTAACAAATTAAATATTGCGTTTCATGTAGATGCCGTGATTGGTATCCATCGTGTATCATGGGAATCCATCATCAAACCGGATTCAACGATCAATACGGAGAATAACAGTGCATCCACAGGTGTCATTAAGATGGATGACAAGCTGATCATCATCCTTGATTTTGAGAAGATTGTATCCGATATCAGCCCGGAGACAGGACTTAAGGTATCAGATGTTGATAATATGGTAAGCCGTGAACGTTGTGACTCTCCGATCCTGATCGCTGAGGATTCACCGCTTCTTAGCCGCCTGATCACAGATTGTCTGAAGAAGGCAGGATACACCAATCTGATTGTGACAATGAACGGTCAGGAAGCATGGGACAAACTTACTGAATTTGAAAAAGCAGGTAATGTGCGTGACAAGGTTCACTGTATTATCACGGATATCGAGATGCCGATGATGGATGGACACAGACTGACCAAACTGGTTAAGACAAATGATAATATGAAGAAGATACCGCTCATTATTTTCTCATCTTTGGTCAATGAGGAAATGAGAATTAAAGGCAAACAGTTAGGGCAGATGCTCAGTTGACAAAACCTGAAATCGGCAATCTTGTAGAGGCTATTGACAATTTAATTGATAAAAGCATTGATTAGGTTGAAGCGAAGAGGGGGATGTGATGTATTGTCACATCCCCAAATTAAGTTATAGGCTTGACGGAGGTATCGGATGAGCGGGACAGAAGATTATCTGGATGGACTGTTAAATTCCATATCTGAAAAAGATTTGGATACAAAGAAAAAAACCGGGAGTGAAACGATGCAGACAGAGGAAGATATTATGAATGATATGGAAAATGATTTACTTTCCAAAGAAGCGGAAGATAATTTTTTAGAACAGTTTGAAAAAGAATTGCAAAATGAGAAGTCGTCACCGGAAGAGGAAAAAACGGATGATTTCTTTAACAGTTTAGATCAGATTGTGGATGGAGCAGATCATAATAATAATGATGATGATTTCCTGATGGATACGCTTGGAGATATCCCGGGTATCGATGATGTGACAAAAACAGAAGGTTTGTCACAGGCACAGACGATGGAAAAAGAGCCGGATGAACAGTCTGAAGATACAGCAGAACCGGCACAGGCGTCAGATGATGCCGGAAGTGATACTTTTGGTATGGATGATGCAGGCAGCACAGGACTGGATGATTTTGGAGACCTTGGCGGGGCTGATATGTTTGGAGACAGTGAGGCAGAAGAAACCGAAATTACTCCGGATGGCATAGAAGAAACTCCGAAAAAAGAAGGTTTTCTAAAAAAATTATCACGCATTCTTTTGGGGAAGATGATGAGGATGAAAAAGGTGATTCTGTCTCATCTCAAAAAGAACCGCTAACAGGAGAAAATGCGGGTGACATTGATTTGTCAGATCCAAATATGCAGATATTGCAGGAACTGGGAGATATTCCGGATATATCGGATGCACCGAAGGAAGAAGAAAAGCCGGATCCGAAAGAAGAGAAAAAGAAGAAAAAAGA